>Ga0075021_10000675_pt1 | contig 17694 bp, 20 predicted proteins | sample ColStrG_CSR_2012_FD_72749 | JGI IMG/M metagenome (GOLD analysis project Ga0075021, IMG submission 72749) | Freshwater sediment microbial communities in response to fracking from Pennsylvania, USA - Cold Stream Run_MetaG_CSR_2012 | ecosystem: Environmental > Aquatic > Freshwater > Creek >...
GGATAAAGGCTCATCAGTCCACGCATCTCCAGCGCATCCGTTATGACCAGACCTTTGAATCCCAGTTCGTTCTTGAGAAGACCCGTGACAATTTTAGGCGAGGTAGTGGCAATTCGTTTTTCGTCCGGATCAAGCGCCGGGACTGCCGCATGGGCTAGAAGCACAGAATCCGCACCCGCCTCGATTGCCATCTTGAAGGGAGGCAGTTCGTACTTGTCCAAGTGTTGGCGGTTGCCGTCCACTCGCACGATTCCCATGTGGGAATCAATCGAACTGTCCCCGTGTCCGGGAAAGTGCTTCACCGCCACGAAAACCCCATTCCGGTGCGCACCGCGTACGTACGCCGCTACCATTTTGCCCACCTGTTGTGGATCTTCGCCAAATGATCGCGTGTTAATGATCGGGTTGGCTGGATTGCTGTTCACGTCTGCTACCGGAGCAAAGGCCCACTGGATGCCAACGGCGCGTGCCTCGCGTGCGGTTTTCGCCCCGAACTCTTCTACTAATTTGGCATCATCTATAGCCCCAAAAGCCATCGGAAACGGAAAATCCGGCACATCCGAAAGTCGGGAGGCCAAACCACGCTCGATATCTGCTCCCACGAGGATCGGGAGTTTCGAGACTCGCTGCAATTCGTTGGTGATCACCGCAACTTGGGCGGGAGTCCCTTTGGAAAGATTCGGGCCCGACATGCGACCCGCAAGGTCCACTGACCCAATATGGTATTTCTGAATTTGCTCTACTACAAAGCGATAGGCCGGATCGTTGAAATCACGGTAATCACCATAGATGCGCACCTGCAACATCTGACCGATTTTTTCCTCGACCGAGAGTTGCTTCAGAGTTTGCTCTACCCAGCGCCCACTCTCTAGCCTGGGAATCTGGTGAGCAGGATTTTGAGCCCCTATGTGGCTGACGTAGCTCAGACACAGTAGGGCGGAGACACTGAGTTGGGCAATTTTTCTCATGAACTGAAGCATCGAAAGGCCTGTCTCTTGCGCGAACGCTTGGTCGTCGTTCAACAACCGGTGCGGTCATCCTTATCGGCATTCCCCCAGGCCAACGACTCTGTGATCCGGCATGAAAGAGTTTTTACGGTTTTGCAATGTAGGCGTATCGATAGCTAAGTTGAACTGAATCGTGCTCTTTCTTGTTTTCACCTACCAGTTCGACTCTCAGCTTGTGCATCTTTCCGTCGACTGCGGGAGGCTTAAACGCGAGCTCATAGCGAAAGTGGAGATGCAGAAGCACGCTCTGTAGTGCTGTCGCGTACTGGTCTGGTTTAATGGAAAAATACTGTCCCCCGGTTGCGTCACTCAGATAGTGAAGGACGGCAGCCTGTTCCCCGTCACGAAAGTGCCGCGCAAAGGGTTCTGCTACGTTTTCATCCTTGATGCCGAACACCACTCCAGATGTCTCCAGAAGGGCACTGGCTACACGATCCAACTCATCCTGTGGCATCCCGGTATGGTCACTGTGAAGGAATACGATGGCTGGCAGCGGCTGCGGATTCCTCTGATGGGCATCCTCGACGATGAGTCGCATCAGTCTTTGCAGAGTCAGCTCTCCAGTTCGATTCGGGTCAGTCTTGTAAATCCTTGAAGAGTCGGGCTTAAGCACCTCTGCAAGTTTGGAGATTGCCGCATCCTTCGCTTCGGTGGGCAACAAATCCAGTTGCGCTTCGCCATTGTCGCACCAATGTGCGACCCCCACCCGATCGCGTTTGTCTAGGTCGTCCAAAGCAGGTCTAAATAACATTTCCTTCCCCACGAAGCGCCCGGAGGCAAGTTCCGCGTGGTACCCGTATTGGCTCTTGCTCGGCTCATTGCAGATCACGACGAACCACAGCGCAATCGGACGTGTTCCGTAACTGGCTCCGCTGTCAAAAGCAGCAATGGCTACTTCATGTTGATCGTCAAAAATCCGAAAATTCTCGCGCCGAAGCGTATTTGCTGGTAGACCCGTCTTTGAATTACGTGCAATGACATCCACGAGCACCAGATGCACTTTCGTGCGAAAAACGGGGCTGCCGCTATCCTCCGCTTGCACGGTGTCCGACTGGAGAGTGCCTACCTGTTGAGCAGGCAGACCGGCCACACCTAACGTCAGAATCCCGCAAATAAGCGTCAACAGTGTGCGGCATCCGTTTGATACGGTCATCCTGGTCAGTTCCTAAGTTATCGTTCAACACTACTCTTGACAGTTTAACTCGCAATCCCCCATCCGGGAGACGTGGAAACACGTGTCGATAAATGACCACCGGCGGCGGTCGGATTTCCGACCTACTGTTTCGGTTTACTGGCGGGGTTCGGGCCCTGCTGGAGGCGAATTCCGTCCTCCAGGCCCACGATCTCGGCGTGATCGGAAGGAAGCTGGTAAACCTCTACCACCCCGTCCGTCTGTACGGCCAAAAGAAAGCCGTCGGGGGACAGGACAACACCGGACACTTTCTTGATCTTCTGCTGCTCTGCATCCAGCGTGTAAGCCACCCGGCCACTTGGAAGATCGTAAACCACGATGCGCTTCAGCACGCTGCGGAACCCGATATCGAGAAGTGCCCCTCCACCTTTGTGCGCCGAGATTGTTACCGCGAATCGTTTGCCATCTGCAGAAGGGTACAACCGTGACCCAAGCCATTCGTCATCACGAAAGCTGGCCCTAAAGAGCGCATCCCCACCTGTCTTCGGTACTACGATGAACTTATGAGGGCTCCAGAGCGACAGCAGTTCGTTGCTAAGGATCAGGGGTTCGCCGCAGCTATCACCCCCATTCCCCGCGATTACTCGGCAAACGGTTCGCTCAGGGCGATCTCTCGATTTTACTAAAGCTTCATAAACATTCATCGACTTTGATCTGACATAGGTATCTCTAAAAGATGTTATCTCTTTGTCGTCCGAAATGGAGAGAACCGGCAAGCTCTCGCTCCAGGACGCTATCTGTGGCAGTAAAGTATCAGTATCGAGCCACTGATACTTGGCCTCCGGGTAGTGATATTCCACCAGAATGATCTTGCCCGAGGGAGACGAATGAAAATCCCACACGTGGGACTGTTGTTCCGAGGACAGCTTGAAGTCCTTCACCAGTTCGAGACTTGGTGAGTAAAGGGAAACCACCGCAGGGGTAAAGACGACAAAATTACCGTCGCCTGCAGCGATAACCCCTCCCGCTGGATGAGCAGTATACCAATCTCTCCTGGCCTGAACCCTCCCGCTTACAGCGTCTAGAAAAGCTGCATGGAGCCTCAATGGCAGAGGATCGCTAGGCTGATCACGTCTTGCAAGAGCATGAACCTCCTGCTGCGTGAGGAAGGTCGCAATCAAGACGCCGTGATCAGAGAAGCACAAAGGACTGGCGCTAGATTGTAAACGCAATGTTTCCCGTTTGGACAGATGTCCAGGGTAGCCCACAGAACGCAGATCAAGTTGCCATATCGGCGTTGTAGAAGCCCGCCGTTCGGGTTTATTTCGGCCAAGGCCGAGGCATGACGTTGTAAGCGACGTTGCCCAGAAAAAGATCCACAAAGCCGTGCTCAAGGAAACCAAACGGACTCGCGAACGGATTCGAGGTGTCGAGGTGCACAAACCAGTTTCCATTAGCATCCTGCCCCGGGAAGTGAATCCCGTTGCAACGTGCATCTCCTCCACAATCGAGACTATCTGGCCCCAATCCGTTAGCGTCAAAATTGTAGTTCCCTCCTTGAAGATGGCCGTTGGTTGGATCGAGTGAGGCATAGGCCTGCTCATAGGAAATACCTGAGTTCGCGGCGATGGCTTGCGCCAGTGCCCTTCGCTGGGCGTCAATCTGACTCCCATAGGTCGATTGAATGTAGCCACTGTATTGGTCGTTCGTAAATAGGTGCCCGTTTGCCTCGTTGATCCCTTGGGAAAGATCGGCAGGGTTGTAATAGCCCTGCGTTCCACCAGCAAAAGCATAAAACTGGGCGTAGGTCCCGTCCGCAGTGTAGCCGGAACACTGGTTGTTGGGACACTGCACACCCACCCCGGACTGGAGAAACCCATTCGTCATGTCGCACGAGGACGGCGTGCCGTCGATCGTGCACGACGTCCCGCCCCACCCGTACACCCCGGCAAAAATCCCACCCGCCAGCGACGCGACAAACGCATCCGCCAACGACCCGGAACCCCCATGCGACGAACCAAGAGCATTAAGTGCAGCTTGCCAATCGTAGTCGTCGCTTGTTCCATCTGGATCGATGTATGATAGCGGATTGTTTTCCACGTATGCGTACCGATTCCACGTCTGCGGCCTGTCGAAGGCAACTGCGGCAAGTCCCGCCGGGTCCGGTGACAGCCACCGACTCTGATTGGGCCGATAGCGCCGCGCTGGGAAATCGTCCATCCCGCTCAGCGTATCCTCGTCCTTTCCGGTAAACGAACGATCTGTCGTTCCACTCTCCGCATACGGCTCACCAAACGGGGCATACGCCGTCGCCGAGTACAGCGTGCGCGCCGGGGTGGTCGCCAGCCGCGAACTTCCCAGGTGATCGTGATGCCGGTAGTATATCAGTCCTCCCGTCGTGTACACCGCATTCGCGCCCGTCGGCAGCGGTACAAACCCCTGCGTCAGCGTTTGCCCGCTCATTACCGCGTACTTGCCTCCCAACGGGCTGTACACGATCTGCGTGTGCACCGTCCCCACAGCCTTCTCCACCATCCGCCCCATAGCGTCGTACGTCTCCGTCGTGGCGTTCGGCGAGGTGTCCACCGTATGCACCCGGCTGTCCGCATCCCAGGTGTAGTGGTTCACGCCGTCATATGTGAGACGGCCGTCGGTATCGTAGGTTCCCAGCGAAGTGAACTGGTTTGTTGTCGACGAATATCCCGGCATGAACGTAAGGCCCGTGTACCCCGCGGAATCCTTACTGATATTCCCAAACGCATCGTAGCTAAAATTCTGCCGCCAAATGCTGTTTCCGCAGTTTGCGCTCGCTATGCGAGCCATATCATCGTGCGCGAAGTTGCAGGTCTGCGTGTCCAAAGTGGTGGCAATCGTGTCACTGATGGCGAGCGTGGCTAGCGAACCATTCGCATTCCACGTCATCGTGCCGGTATCGGCCTTCGTTCCCACATTGAACTTGTATTGCGTCAAACGCCCCGTGTTCGGATCGGAAGTGAACACGTCTGAATCGCCCGAGCCTAACGTCAGAGTAGTCTTGAAGGTCGCCAGATCGTAAACCGTGCCACTCACCACGTTGGCATTGCTGCCCGAACTTGCTGTAACCGACGATGCCCGGCCCTTGCTGTCCACCCCGTACGTCTCGGCGGGTATACCGCTGATATTGCTGCTCAGAGTGTTCACCGCGCCATTGGCCCAGAACCCGGCGGTGACATGGTAGTAGGGCGTGCCGGAGTTGGGCGTGGACTCGTAGACGTCGGTCATTTCGCCGCGCTTCGAGTAGCTGAAGAACTCGTCGGTAATCTTAGACGCGGACGTGCCGGTATAGGCCTCGGCCATCATACCTTTGCGTACGCGCCCGTCTTGCTACGCTTAGGGAAAGGCCGTAGAAACAAAATTGTTCATTAACATGGAAAACCGATTACCCAACTACATTCGCGCGGACCGCCGCAAAGCAGGACTCAGCCAACGAGAGATTGGTCTGATTCTTGGCTATAACAGCGAAAAATCGGTATCGAAACATGAACTCAATAGTTCCATGCCACCGCTGCTGATCGCGCTGGCATATTCCGTCCTTTTCGAGAAAGAGGTTTCCGAATTGTTCGGCGGGCTGAGGGACGGCGTAGCGAGTGTCGTTGAAAAGCGAATCGACGACCTGGAGCACGACCTACTTGCAAAGTGGGACAGCGGGAAAGATCGCTCGGTGGCGACTCGGCACAAGCTGGAGTGGATCAAAGGTCGCCGTCGTTCGAAGAACGGCAACCAAAACATTCGAGTTCGATGAGGCCAATCTCGCGATGATCCTTGCAGCGGCCCCCAGGTTGACGAATAGACCAAATGAGGTCCGTCAAATTTCCTTCGTGGGCCGCTGCAAGGGCCCATTGCACTACACAGCATGAACGTCCCAGACTCGGACAACTTGATCCACCTCTCGACGCAACGCTTTCTCGGGGTGAGCGTTCGCCCCAGAAGTTTCGGGTTTGTGATCATTGAAAATGGGTCCGTGCTAGACACTGGCGTGCGCTCCTGTTGGACACCTGAATTCGAGGATTGTTTGGGGAGTCGGTTGCAGCGCATCGTCCAAACCTACAAGCCCTCGGCTCTGATTCTTCGCGAAACCGAATCGCACAATCCCGCTCATCGAAAGAAGCTGCTCGTGGACACCATTAATCGTGTCGCAAGGCACCAGAATCTCGCGACGTTCCAAGTCAGTCGCTCCACGCTGCAGCGCCATTTTCTTCGTTACCAAGCGACAACAAAACATGAAATCGCCTGCATAGTGGCGAGGCTCTTCCCGGAACTCTCATGGCAGCTGCCTCACAAGCGCAAGGCTTGGGAGAGCGAACACTATCGTTCGTCCATTTTCGATGCCGCCGCAGGCGTAGTCGTCCACACATCGGTTGCACATATAGAACCCTTGGACAATTTGATTGATCTGCGCTGACAGCTGAGCTGCCGCGAAACGCCGATCTGAGTTCTTTGTATTGTGCAGGTCCTTGACAACGCTCTTCGTAGGATTAAAGTTGAGGCAAATGACCGACCCACGTTCGCCCCTTACCCGTGCTGGACGCTCTCATATCCACGTGCGCCCGCTTGAGATCGGCGATTTCGAGTTTGTGCGGCGGCTTGCGTCGAAGCAGCCGAGCTTCACAGTACCGTCCGCATACATATTATGGTTGTTGCTCAAGATTGATGGTGCAATCTGTCTGATATCCGAGCACAGCACAGAGGGTCCGCTGGCCTATTTGCTTGCCCTACCCGTGAAAGACCCACGGCACTCGGTATTTGTGTGGCAGTTCGCGGCTTCGGAGGGTCCTGAACGCGAGGCAGCGAGCCTCGCCCTCTTGACTGAATCCAGCGAGGTTGCAGCTAGGCTCGAAGTGGAGAATGTTGTTTTTTCGTGCGTGCCCAATTCCGCGGAATATCGCGCAATCCGGCGCTATGCCCGGAAGATATTTTCGTCCGTGCCGAGAGCCTTGAGCAGTTTGCCACCTTTGGTGAATCCCAGTGAGCGAGAATTCTTGCTGCCTCTGAAAGGTAACCGCGAATCGAAGTCGTCTCGATAGCTCACCGTGCGCGATGCTGGAAGAATTGTCGGTAGCCAAACAATAGAGGTGACGGACACGCCCATCGGTCACGTGCTTTTGGGGAATAGCAGCGCTCTCGTGCTCCTCGTCTCACGGTGCGCACGACTTCGGAGACCAGAAGGATTTTATGGGACCCTACGCTCGTGGCATTCCTGAGAGTCGGAAAATGGGAACGGTACCACGAAAACCAAGGTGGGGGCGACCACCGGGGCCAACGCGGGACCGTTCCCAGGAAAGAAAGAACCCCCGAGGCTCTTCCTTCACAAAGCATAGGCTACCGTGGCGCAGGTTGTTAGCACAACTTAGGACATCACCTTGAGCCTCAGCCGATGGCAGCCAAGGATTCGAGCGCTGAATGATCTGGATGCGGACTGTCCCCTGAGTAACGCCCCGAATCGCGGCTCCAGGACGGTGGTCGTGATCCTGCCCTTGCCTCCTGAGAGGATTATTTCCCGCACTCGTCAGATGCGTCGCTGACTCGATCCTCGCATTTTCTCGATTTCGGCCAGCACCTCTGTCTTCCTGATTTGCCGCACGGCATGAGCCTGCTGGTCTGCCTCCGTAGGGGAGTTACGACTCTCGTACAGCCGCTCAAACAGATTGATCGATATCAACTCTTCCTCTAACTGTTTTAGTTTCTTGCGCTGGGCCCACATGGCTAGAGCCTCGTCGACGACCCCATCCTAACAGGCTGTTGATCCTTCTCCTCATATCTGCCTCGTCCCAGCCGTATGGGTACGCCCTCGTCGAAAACCCAGACAGACAAATCGGATGCGGCTCCGACAACCGGACGCGCGGCGGGGACGCCCATATATATCAGGGACTCGAAAAAAAGGCGCGTAACGGATACGCGCCTTCTCCCATCAGGTCCCTGTCGGGATCAGCAAGACCCTCGTGCCCCCGCTCTCGAGGCCGGCGACGGCAATTGAAGACAAGATGACTCTCCGTGCCTTGCGCTTCGGATCGTCATCCCAGACAACTCTCGGCTCAAGAAAACGCTGATGCCTCCGGTGCGGTTTCCATTTGAGAAGACCTAAATCGTCTTTTCTAGCTTGCCAAGGAACTCCCTCTTCAAGAGCTTTGTTGTCAAACCGTGCTCTCACCACCACAGCATTCATGCTCGTCCGCCTATTCTGGCGAAGGTCTGCCGTGGGGAGCGAGTTCTCCCACAGGAGAAACTCGCCGATGCATTTTATCTGCCTTCTTGATTTATTGTGCCTAGAAATCGCGAGCTGTCAAGAATCGCGCCAGTGGGGAGAGATCGCGATTCGTCAACTCCGAGTCTGCGCGGCGACGGTGTCCGAGGGACCAGAACAATCCACCTATCGTCGCCGATTCCATGCGACGTCAAGGTGCTCAGCCTTCATGACGAGACCGGGAATCGAAAATGACGGAGTAATCTCGTATTCCGGCGGGCCCTTCGTATGAATTTCGACGCCAACTGTTGGCAGAACCATATGGTTGTACCAAATGTCATTCTCGCTGCGACGTATAACCCAAGAGGAATCACAGGAATACTTGACACCGGTCGTGCTTGGCTTGATTGATTGCTGGGGTCCACAATAGAGTGCGTACCCGATAAACTTCTGCGTCGGGCTCGGCCTCTGCAAGAGATAGACAGGTTTCCCGTTTACCGAGAACGACATCTTTTCAACGAAACCGCGATCTGAATCGTCAACCGTGACTTCCTGCACGAAGGGTAGAGCCTCGTTGGAGGCGTTATGCAGTTCAAATTCACACTCCATCTTTACCTTGACCTCTCGAACCGCGCGCATCATATGGAAACGCAGTACGTAGTTGCGCCGGTACAACTTGATGTCGTGTGCAACCTTCCCAAGGCGTTCGAGTATCGGCGCGACAACATCCGAAACGCCCGTGGCAAGGCCGCGATCTCCCTGCCCCTGAGTCGGAGCCGCACCGACCTCGAGAGAAGTGTCGTCCTTAGCAAGCCATGCATCCAAGTCAGTTTTGTATGCGTAGACCGGCCCCTTGCTTCCGTCGCCAGGGAAGTGCCGCACTTTAAGGCCGCGTGACTCTACGTATCTTTGCGCCGTCCGGGGATGAACCCCTAGATAGTTCGCAATCTCATCCCAGCCTGAGAGTCGATCTTTCAAGGTCAAGATGATCCTCCCTAAACCAAAGCTGCATCCTTCACGACGATTATAGGATCGTCCATATCCCCGCCGCATATTGCCGCTTCCGAACGGTAAATACCGCCTCCGCGTTCGTGTGCGGGAGTTTAGCTTCGTCTGTGAGTAGGAAGCGTGTCAGAGTTTCGGTTCCAGCACGGAGAGCAAAAGAACTCCAACGCGGGGTGTTTCATGACAACAATGGACGGACGATCTCGGCTAAAGATTCTTGTTTTTCTTCAAGGGAACGACGAAGCAAACGCGTTGCAAAGCAACCTCGAGTGCCTGGGGCACCGTGTACTGGTCTGCCACGACCTAGTCCACGCCTTAAAGTCACAGCGTGAGTGGCAGCCTGATCTGTTGATTACGGAGGAAGTTTTCGGACGAGTGGAGCCGAACGCCGGAATCCGCCTCGCCGAGTCCTGCGGGTTCGCTAGTGACCAGATAAATGGTTGGCGCAGGGTAAAAGTTCTGGTACTCATAGCCGTTCCCGATTGGGATCGCTTCAAGCGGCTACAACGCACGGGCGCGCACGTCGTTGTGAAAGGGACGAATTTCGAGACCACGATCCGATATGTCCAAACCGTCGCCGACAACTTGGTGACTGACCGAACTCTGGGTCCTGCCATAGCCGGCATTCACGCTTCTCACGACGGAACACCACGTCCGAAGTGTGACAATTGTGCATGGGTTGGTGCGTCCATATCATACGGAGCTAGTCAAACTGACTTGCTGCTAACTCCCGTTCGCACCGCTCTTCTGAATGTCCTTCTCTTTCGTCGTCGGGGTCAGTCCGCGATGGAAATTTCAAACGTCTGCCACGAGTTCTGGTTCCTGAAAAAAATTCTTCGGGGTCACGAATTGCGGGAGTCGGCGGTCAAAATGGAAATTGCCCGCCTGCGTCAGGATATTGGAAATGCACTGGAAGTGATCGGCGCTCCCTACATTGGAGAACATTTTCTCCCCTTCGTGCGACACGGCGCGAAAACCTACGCCCTTGCAGGAAACTGGTGTCTAATTCATATCCGAGGTGGAAATGCTGCCTGAGTGTGCGATCTAGGCATCGCGTGAAAACGGCAATGCCATGCGAAATCTCCGATCTCTTAGACAATCCTCCGGGTAAAACGTAGCCCCCCTTCTCCGTCCTTCACCAAAAGATGCGTAGGCTCGTCGTGATATGGTGAAGGGCTGAGGAGAGGTTTGTGCGGCGTGGAAGATCGTCGTTTCGCATCCGTACGACGAAGGAGGCCGGAGGCGAGAATGTGACTCGCCAACGCAGAGGAACAATTTGCACTGAGGGTAAACTTCCCTGGATACGCGTAATATACGCCATGCTTATCTCTCGCTGAAGTCCAGAAAAAATGACGCTTACCATATTCGTGAATTGGCCTGCTAGTCAATACTGAATTCGTTACTTTCTGGCAAACATAGACATGTGAACGAATAGGAACTCGCCACTTCTCTATAGCGGGCACACAAATCGAAATCGCTTCTGCCATCATCTCAAGACATGCCGTATCTGGAGTCGTATCGGATGCGTTTGTCGTGGATTTATCGGTAGCGTTAAGGTTGAGAGTCGTTCCACCACGAAAAGGAACGATACACAAGTCTCGGGCCTGCTTCATCCGAAACATGAGCAAGCGATTGCAGATGCGTGTGTCAAATACGGCGACTTCACACTTCTGGAGTGCAGCATTTGGCAGGCCGAAATCCAGCATCTCTTGTTGCTTCAGAACCAACGCCCCGGTGGTACATACGACGACAGAAGCCCGAATCGTCAGGAGTTTGTTCTTTACGATCCAGGATGCTCCGTCCCTCAGGAATTGGAACCGCTCGAGAGGTTCGCGGCTATCAATAAAATGGGCTCCCATGGCGGCGGCGCGACGAGCGACTGCTTTTAATATTCGCCCCGCATCGAAAGGAATATCCCTCGTGATTAGTGCGGTATGGGCCGGTGACTCCGCAAGTATTGGTTCGAGCAGTTCTAGGTTTGACGTATAGACTTGTGGCTCCAAGCCATAGCGCCGAAGCGCCAATCGCGCGCGTTCTGCCTTATCGCCATCATCGTAGAGAAACATGCACCCCGATCGATGGTCGAGCGCGCTCTTACAATGCCGTCGAGCAAAGCGACGCAATCGCACATAGCCTCTACCGCACTCGCGGGCTGTGACTCGAAGTTCTGGCGTTGTATGACTGGTCGGCAGTTGCTCCTCTGATTCAAATACAGCATAGAGCGCACCGGAATGAAGCCAACCTTGATTGGCTTGCGAAGCGTACTGAGCCAATGGTCCATGTTCAAGCAGCACGGGTTTGTATCCGCGCTTTGCAAGATCATGGACTAACCAGAGTCCTGCACAGCCACCGCCGAGAACTGCGACGTCGGCTTCTAGTTCGTGTTCCATAAAAATGGGCGCAATCGATTATATCGATTGCGCCATAGAATTCCAGCGAAAACTTTAGTGTTTCAGTACGGGTATGCTTCGGCGTTCACGACATAGTCGCGAAGCAGAGCCTTTAACGCAACCTCCGCATTGCACTTTCGTCGAAACAAGTGCTTCTTAAACAGGAGGAGCACGATGGGACGGCGCGATACGAGTTTACGTACAGCAGCGTCAAAACTCTGAACAAAGCTGTCGGATACCTCGACGTAAGAACTCGAAAGCTGTATCTCATGAATGGTGAACACGGAAGACAATAGTCCGGTTAGTACCTCTTCAAGTCCGCCTGCAAGGCCTCCCTTCTCAGGTAGGCCTGCAAACTCGCCTCTGCGGTTGAAAGCCGCAACGAAACCCTCAACAAGCTCCGGATCTCGTCGAAGAAGTCCATGAAAGCCGGAAATCACATCTTCCGCGATGGCATGGGTATCTTCCATAGTTAGCATGGTTTCTCCTATGCGGATCTGCGGAGGTCGCTTTTGGGGGTTAGGAATTCTTGCCAGTTCGCGAGGGGTTGGGGTGCGCGAGAGCCTTGCGAGTTGCTTTGGTAGACGGGCATGTAGCGAGACCGTCTCTGTGGGTGTTGGCATTTAGTCGCACATGCTACCGGGCTTTCACTTGGATTACAAGATAACCCGGGTGCGTCTGGCGGCTTACTGAGGCCCAGTAGAAGGTATAAGCCGTTTACAATCAACTACTTATACGATATCAAGAGTGCACCAATTCTGTCAACCCAAGGCTCGCGCCCCGGACGGCGTCCAATTTCCGCCAAGGTCATTTTTTCAGAATCAGAGAGCAGTAACCGGCCTTTGATCTGGGCTCTGAGGATACGGTTATCTGCTGCCAGACACTCTGTTCCTCAGCAGTAATTGCTGATCGCCGTCCCCGTGATGTATCACATGCGCGACGAGATCATTTCCCTCCCTTAGTCTTTCGCGGCAGTTTCTCAGATCCCTTGGCTTGGGCTCAGGATTAAGGCGTTTCATTTCAAGCACATGCCTCGATCACCTGGCGTGTTTGCACTGACGTTGTGGGCGGAATTGTAGCCGCTGGTGCGGCTTGGTTGTAGACGGCCTCAGCACTGCCCCGCTCCGACACACATAAGACTGGATCGGGAAACAGAAACCTCACACTGTTCGATTAACTGACACAATTCGAATCACGCTTTGAATCGAAAGGTACGTATCACTAATCTTAACCACTCGCTTCAGACATTTGGGCAGCGTCCCTTTTCATTCGTCCTTGATCGGCTTCACTTCTTTGCTACCAAGCAGACATCTGAACTCCTTGATAATTTCCGTCGCAGTTCCCAGAGTTATTACGATCCCTGCGATTCCACTCCACACACCGTTCAGAACCGAAATCGTCATGACCTCGAAACAACCGACAAAAATAAAAATTCCAGTCACAGCACCCAGAGAGTTGACCGCTATCCAGCCAAGTTTTTTGTGATCGCAGTCAAGTTGACTCTTCCATGAGGCGACGTAGTAGGCGAGCGTCACCAGTCCTGTACCGATCACTTCGATTCCTCCCTGTTGAATTTGTGTCATTTGAAGAGGCGGTCACCAAAAAACCATCCGATGAGTGCCCCTACAAGGGCACCGAAGGGGTTCTCCGTGGCTAGTCCGAGCATACTGGCTCCGGCGATTGCACCCACCATCCTCCTCTTGTCAGCCTCTGAAGGTATCCGTTGTAATCGTTGCTGACCACATGCTCCACAGCGATAGAGCCGAGGATCGCCTCCGGGGTCTTGATTGACGGTTCGGCAATTTTGACAAACAAGAGGCACTGCAAACCTTTCTAGAATCGACTCAGCGTATAGTGTATTTCACAGCGGCAAAACTCGCACGTGAGCGTTTCAAGCATTTGCGAGTGTCCCGCGAGTGTCCTAAGCACAATGAAGAAGTCGGAAATCATCACGGCAATCATAGCTGTCTATGGTGCCGTCCTTTCGACAATCGCCATCGTCCGGCAATGGAGAACCGACCGAGTCAAAATAAAATTCACCGTGCGACGAAATATGGAAATTGTCGGCGATCCGAAATACAGGGGTGCAACTCTGACAGTTCTTACCGTGACGAATGTGGGACGCAGACCTGTGACCATTACTACGTTTGGGGCAATCGGATTGTATCCGCACAACAGCCTAGTGGCGGCAGAGACGCAACCACCACTGCCACGAGAAATCACCGAAGGTCAATACATCACGAGCAATTGGCCGCAGGACGAACTCGACTTCTCCACGATTGACTATTGGGCCGCATGGGACTCGCACGGAACAGAGCACAGGCTCCGAGAGGCGTCAAGCTTCAAACATTGGAAATCGGTGCGTCAGCAGAAGCGTGAATGGCGCAAGAAGAAGGCGCTCAAGCAGGGAACGACATCGAAATGAATTGGATCACCGGCGAGCGGCCTTCGGCAGCGATAACAGATTATTTTGGAGTGAAAGGGCATTCGCGATACCGCATCGATTTTCTCGCCAACGAAATTCGTCACCCATTTGAAGAAGAGCCTAAAATCTCCATTTGGACGCTTCTTCGGGAACGCCCGTTATCTGTGGATTCGTTCGGCTCGCTTACTCATTGCTGAGCCGCGCGTTCTCGAACATTCCGCATGATTACGCCGAGACGTTGCCGCTAGGGTTCGGTGTGCCTACGCAAGGAAGGAGCGCTGCGAGATAGCCTGCGTATTGAACTCTGTGGCTCTCACCGTCTACAAAATCGACTACAGCGCTGTAGCCGAAAAACCAGATATGCAGTTTAAGTGCTTGAAAACAATGGTCGGGGAGAGAGGATTTGAACCTCCGACCCCCTGGTCCCGAACCAGGTGCTCTACCAGGCTGAGCCACTCCCCGACGAGGCTAGAAAACGGGGCTCGGGCTGGCGCCCTTCCCCCTACACTCGTTCATTATAGCATCCGCGACCCGACGACCCTCGCTGCCCTTATAACGGCTTCGCAACAGGATGCGCGTTAAGATAGAAGACGCGCTTCGCTTCCCTTAACATGCTTGCCATCACCGCAGACCGGCTCTTTACTCCTGTTCATGTTATTGAGGACCCGCTCGTCTTGATTGAGGACGGGCGCTTCACCGAGATTGCAAGCCGCTCGAATCGTTCCATCCCGCGCCACGCGCGCCATATCGATTTGTCCGGTGCAGTGCTTACGCCGGGGTTCGTCGATATTCACATTCACGGCGCTGCGGGACACGACGTGATGGAAGCCGACGCCGCCGGCCTTGCCGCGGTTGCGGCACTGCTTGCGAAGCACGGTGTTACTAGCTACTTCCCTACCACCGTCACCGCATCCGACGAGGCTACGCTTCGGGCTTTGGAAAATCTGGCTGGCGCCGTCGAACACGCGGTTCACGATGACAAGCGTGCTGGCGCTCGACCGCTCGGAATTCATCTGGAGGGCCCATTCCTAAGCCATGCTCGCCGTGGGGTGCATCCTACCGCACTGTTACAGGAACCGACCCTTGCTAGGTTTGATCGTTTCTGGCAGGCTGCGCGTGGTCATATCAAGATGATGACCATCGCTCCCGAATTGCCGGGGGCTCTCGACGTAATCGCAGAAGCTGCGCGGCGCGGCGTGTGCGTGAGCCTCGGACATTCGGATGCCGATTTTGCAACCTCCCTGAAAGGGATTGAGGCTGGCGCACGCCACGCCACGCACACTTTCAACGCTATGCGTGCGCTCGGGCATCGCGATCCCGGGATTCTCGGCGCTGTGCTTACTGACGCGCGTGTCTCCGCCGACATCATCGCCGACGGAATTCACCTGGACCCGGCCATCGTGCGTTTGTTCCTAAAAATGAAAGGATCGGAGCAGTCGGTGCTCATTACTGATGGTATCGCCGCGACCGGCATGCCGGAGGGCCGTTACCGGCTGGGGCCGCTGGAAGTCGATGTCAAAGACGGGCGCGCCACGAGCAATGGCTCGCTCGCGGGCAGTGTTCTCACAATGGATCGCGCCGTGCGTAACGTGATGGAATTTGCTGGATGGAATCTGGCGGATGCCGTTCGGCTCGCCACTCTGAATCCGGCCACAGCAGTGGGGATGAGCGATTGCAGCGGGCGCCTGGTTCCAGGAGCACCCGCTGATATCACTGTCTTGACCCCAGGCGTAGAAGTGCGTCAGACCATTCTTGGCGGCCAAATCGCGTAGCGCCTTGTTTGGTCCTGGCTTGGGCCTGACACGAAGGACAATTAAACCGTTGCGTGTTCGGAGTGTGAGGCCGAGGGAGAAAACCGCCTCGCTACAGCCGGTTTCAACTTTAGCCAGTCGGTGCGCACTCGATCCCATTCCTGAATCAATAGGCCGTGCGTCTCAAAGAATTCACGCACACGAGGCCGCTGCCAACCCACAATCTCCTCAAGCAGCGGAGCAAGAATCGCGAGCGCGTTTGTGCTGAGCACGGTTCGCTTGGCAATCTGCGTCACGTGTTTTGAATCCGAGACGGCGATCGTGTACCCGTCGTTGCCGTTCACCTGCAGCATTACGTGCAGATCTGAGCTGCCATCTCCCACGTAGACCACGTGTCCCGGCCCCACCTGCAGCGTGGCCAGTAGTTGATTCAGCGCCACCACTTTGCCGTAACCGGCAGTGGCTCGCGTGATGGATTCAATTTCCCCTGACGCCGTGTACTTGAACTCAGTACCAAGAATGTGGCTCTCCGGCACCATGCCCTCCAGCGCGGAGTGAATGACTTCCACCGGGGCGGCGGAGAGTACGTAGAAATCGAAGTTGTAGCCTTCGATTCCGCTTTCCAGAATGTTGTAAAGCAGCTCGATGTTCTCTTTCAGCCGGATGCGCTTGCCTACTTCCACTAAATGCTCGCGGCGGACGCGCGACCGGAATTCCGGATCGTGCAACAGAAGATAGGACAGCTCCGCCCCCTGCTGTACCAGGTTCAGCTTCGCCATTCCCGTGACTTTGCGTTCGAACTCAGCCGTGGGAATACCCACCAACTCGCTCAACACGTAGCCGGAATCATTAAAAGTTAACGTTTGATCAAAATCACTTGCGAATAAATAGCGTTTTGTAGTTTGCTCACTCATACGCTATTAGATGACGCTGGGTGGGTGTTTGGCCAATAAAAAGCATTGATGGCAGCGATCCAAAAGTCTCGCCTTACTTTCGTACCCTTGTGTTGTCACAAAGGATTCAAATTGTTTCAGTTGTGAGAATTTTGCGCGGAGATGACATTCGAGCGCTAGTTCGGCTTGCGGTTACGCCCGTCGGCCAACATGCGGATCAGCGTTGTCTCGGAAGGCCAAGCTGTTTTCTCGGAAGCCTCCACCGGGGGTCTCGCAGAGGGCCGCGTCTGGAGCGCTCTTTCGCGCAGGTGATTGCTCACGCCAGGTTCGCCCGTCAGGATCTGACTGTAGAACCACAGAAAGTGCCGCATCTGATCAATCGCCGATTGCAACACCTGCAGGGATTCCGTTTCTGAAATCTTGCTCAGGCTTTCCATCAGCTCTGGGTTACTGGGCGCTTCCATGGCCGCGCAGTTCAGCTCCTGCTGAATCGCCCGCAGATCTTCGGTCACGCGTAGAATGCGCACATTGATCTCGTCCAGGTATTCTTCGTTCTTCATGCGCATGGACCCTCTTAAAGCTTTGGGGGGTAGCTTTACGATCTCACCTGTATCCATCGGAGAGTAGATGTCCCGCGTGCATGCGCTTTCGTAATTCGTGGTTACTGTTGAGCAGCCGGGAATTGGGCATTTAGCCCACACGCTTGGGAGGCTGCTTAACAACGGTTACTTTAGGGCGTCGCTCAGGCACTCTCGGCCTTGACGCAGGCACATCAGAACGACCCGGGGGTAAAACCCTCAGCCTTCGGTTTTCCGCATGGCCTCGCAGACTGCCTCCGGAGTCTTCCGCCCCGATGCCAGCGCGCTATGAA
>Ga0075021_10000677_pt1 | contig 17654 bp, 15 predicted proteins | sample ColStrG_CSR_2012_FD_72749 | JGI IMG/M metagenome (GOLD analysis project Ga0075021, IMG submission 72749) | Freshwater sediment microbial communities in response to fracking from Pennsylvania, USA - Cold Stream Run_MetaG_CSR_2012 | ecosystem: Environmental > Aquatic > Freshwater > Creek >...
CCACTGGCCCCCGCGCCGGCAGCGTCACTTCCGCTTCCAGCTTGGGGAACGCATCGACTTTGTTGGGCAACGCCATCGCATGTACGAAGTGCTCCTGGAACTTGCTCTCCAGCGCGGTTTCGATCTTTTCGATGCGGGTCACCAACTCCTCGATCTCGCGCCGGTAGCCCCGGTTCAGCAGCGCCATGCGCGCGCCCGTGCCCGCCGCGTTGCCCACCGCGACCACGTTCTTGACCTCGCAATCGGGCACCAGGCCCAGCACCATCGCGAATTTCGGATCGATATAGCTGCCGAACGCGCCTGCCAGCCGGATGCGGTCAACGTGATCGATGCCGAGCTTGTCCATCAGGAGCTTGATGCCGGCATAGAGCGCGGCCTTGGCGAGCTGAATGGCGCGGATATCGTTCTGGGTGATGACGTGGCGCAAGGGGACATGGTGGTCAGCTCGCCGGCCCAAACTCTCATTGGTCTGCTCCGCAGGCTGCTGCGAGTTGACCTCCGTGTCCCCGTTGTCGCCGGTGCCAACGGGGACACGAAGTCCAGCTCGGCGATCGGCCTCAGACTCTACCGTGGGCGTTGTGTCCGCCGAGCTGAACATCATGTCCCCGGACCACAGCACATAGGAGAACGTCCGCCCGTCGGCGATCACGCGGGGCGATTTCGCGGCCAACTCGCCGCGGATCACCCCGTCCTCGGAAATGATCCCGGCCAGGAACATCTCGGCCACCACCTCGATGATACCCGAGCCACATATGCCGGTGACGCCGACGATGTCTTTCTTCTCCTCGAATTCCGGCTCACCCGACCAGGCATCGATGCCGATGACGCGGATTTTCGGCTCCAGCGTCGCCGGGTCGATCCGCACCCGCTCGATGGCGCCCGGTGCCGCGCGCTGACCCGCCGTGATCTGTGCGCCCTCGAAGGCCGGACCCGTGGGCGACGACGCCGCCACCAGCCGGTCCTTGTTGCCCAGAACGATCTCGGCATTTGTGCCGATGTCCACCAGCAGCGTGATCTCATCCAGCCGGTGCGGACCTTCCGCCAGCGTCGCACCCGCAGCGTCCGCCCCGACATGGCCGGCTATGCAGGGCAGCGTATAAACCCGCCCGCCGTGGTTGATCTCAAGGCCGAGCTGGCGGGCCGGCAGGGTCAAAGCACCCGAGATGGCCAGGGCAAAGGGCGCGCCGCCCAGCTCCGTCGGGTCGATCCCCAGAAAAAGGTGGTGCATGATCGGGTTGCCGACGAACACGGCTTCCATGATCTCATCGCGCTTCACGCCGGCTTCCGCGCAAACCCGCGACACCAGCGTCTCGATTGCCTCGCGCACGACCCGCGTCAGCGCCTTCTCGCCGCCGGGATTCATCATCACATAGCTGACCCGGCTCATCAGGTCCTCGCCGAAGCGGATCTGCGGGTTGGATGTGCCGGCGGAGGCGACCGTGCGGCCGCTCATCATGTCGGTGAGATGCATGGCGATGGTGGTCGAGCCGATGTCGCAGGCGACGCCAAAGATGCGCTCCGTATACCCTGGCCAGACCGCGTTGATGACTGGATAGCCCTTGCCCTCGTCATGGATGGCACAGGTGACTTTCCATTGCCCCTCGCGGAGGATCTTCTGGATGTGCGGCACCAGCGGAAAGTCGAGCGACAGGCCTTCGAGGTGGTGGTCCTTCTTCAGCGCTCGCACCAGCCGGTCGGCATCGCCCAACGGCTGGTGCATGTCGGGCTCTTCCACCTCGATGTAGTAGAGGCGGGTGGTGAGGTCGCGAGGGATATCGCGTGTTTCAGCGCGCTTGCGCACCACCTGCGCGTTGACCGCCACGTCGGACGGCACGTCGATGACGAGATCGCCTTGCACCTTGGCCGAGCATGAAAGGCGACGGTCGTCAGCCAAATTGCGCAGCCGCCGGTAGCGGGCCTCGGTGTCGGTGAAGGCGGCGAGGTTTTCGCGGCTGGAGGTGATGCCGTGCTTGGCGAACACACCCTCGGCCACCTGCACCTGGCAGCGCCCGCAAATGCCTCGTCCGCCGCACACGCTCTCGATATAAACGCCAAGCGAGCGGGCGGCATCGAGCACCGGGGTTCCGAGCGGGAAGCGGCCCCGCCGGCCCGAAGGCATGAAGAGGACGAGGGCGTCCGATGTGGGAGCGTCAAGCGCGGGGGCGATGGAATCGGTCATGGGCGTCCCATATCACGCATGGGACAGCCGTGTGAACCAGCCAACGCCTACTTCGCCGCCGCCCGCCACTCCGCGACAAACGCCGCCAACTCGTCCGGCGCCACATCCGAAACCGCGAAATAGTCGAAATCCGGGCCGTGCCAGCCGGCAACCGCGTAGCCATCCTGGGTGGAACTCGAGGCCGCGCCGCCGTCGTCATGGCCGCCCAGTCGCGGCACCGCCACAAGGCTTATGAGATGCGCGCGCCGGCGATAGATCATCGCGGGGACCAGGCGTCCACCCACAACTTCGACACGACCACCGGCGAGTGGAAAGCCGTCCGCTGCCAGATCGATCACCTGCGGCGACAATGCAAGCTTGGCATCGAACCAGGGCTTGACGGTGTGCTTGTCGGTCGATTCCACATCGAGCGGGGCCGTCGCCAGCAGCGCGCGGCGATGCTCCGCGACGATGCTGCCGATCTCCACTCCGGCGCCGTCGTGGCGAAGATACAAGGCCGTTCCGCCACTTGCGGCGATGGCGGCGACAGCCACGGACGCCGCCATCTGCCGCCATTCAAAGGTCCGGACACGCGAGGGTCGATGAAAGGCAGGGCCTCGCGCGGCCCCAGGACCGGCCATGGCCACCACGCGCTCGCGCAGGCGGTCCGAGGCCCGGTCTTGCCGAACACCGGCGCGCAACGCGGACCGCAACGCGATCAAGCGCTCGTACTCCGCCTTCAGACTAGGATCGGCTTCAAGCCTCCGCTCGACGCCGAGCGCGGCCGAGGCATCAAGCTCGCCATCGACATAGGCGTCCAGCAACAGGCGGTCATCGGCAAGAGGTGGCGTGGGTTGGGACATCGTCATGCCGCCCCCTGGGCTTCATTCCGTGAGCGGCCGATCGTCACGATCAGCAGCTTGCGGGCTCGCGACAACCGCGACATCACCGTCCCGATCGGCAACGATACGACCTCGGCGATCTCGCGATAACTGAGCCCGTCGATTTCTCGCAGCACCAAAATCTCCTTGAAATTCAATGGCAACGCCGCAATTGCGCTGTTGAGCAAGTCGGCGTCGGCCTTTGCGATCAGCAGCGCCTCGGGATTTTGCGTCGCGCCCCGATCCATGGAAGCAAGATCGGCGGCCTCAAACACGCTGTCATCGTCGGTCACCACCAAGGCCTTTGGCCGGTTCTTGCGCAGCCAGGAAAAGGCCGTGTTGCGCACGATAGTCAGCACCCAGGCGCGCGGGCTGCCATCGCGAAGCGTGCCGATGCCAGCCAGTGCCCGAATGCAGGCCTCCTGCACGACGTCCTCGCCGTCGGCAAGGCTTCCGGTCAGCCAGCGGGCAAGCGACAGCGCCGCGTCGAGATGGGGCAACACCACCTCGGCAAATTGCTGGCGCTGTCTTTCGTCCGCCACCTGGCTGCCTTCCTCCTGGCGCCACCGGTTCCACCGCTTGGGTTCGCCGGGAGCACCCCCAATCTTACTTCACGATGATTTTGCCCGTCATGTGCGAGTGAAATCCACAATAGTAGTTGATCTCGCCGGGGTCATTGAACGTCATCGTGAACTTGTCGCCGGTATCCAAGGGTTTGGAGTGGAATTTCTTGTCGTTTTCGACGATCGAATGGGGAATGTCGTCCGCATTCTCGAAAGTGACCGTTGTGCCAGGCGCAATGTGAAGTTCGGCGGGGCTGAAGGTGAAATTCTCGATCTTCACTGTCACCCCCGCGGCCGAGTCCTCGGCAAAGGCTGGCCCCGCGATCGCCAGGGCCAGCAGCAATTGCAGCAGATGGCGCCGTATGATCATGCGTCGGCCAGCGCCGTGTCGGTGACGGCCAGCGCGGCCTTGCCGGGCGCGAAAACCACGTTACGCACGCCAAGCAACCCACGGAGTTTTTCCGCCGGCACGAGCATCGGACCTGGCGACGGCGCCTTGCCCGGTTCGGGCTGCGGGAAGGCGGTCGAGCGCGCCGTGTAGAACGAGACGTTGCCTTCCACCTTCTGCATCAGCTGATGGATATGGCCGTTCAGCACCGTGACCGAACCGAAGCGCTTGAGCATCGTCAGAGCCTGATCGCCATCATCGGTGCCCCAGCCCCATTGCGGATAGAGGGCATAGAGCGGGATATGCGCGAAGACGACGATGGGTGTCGAATCCGACTGCGCTTTGAGGTCATCAGCAAGCCATGCGAGCTGTTCGGCGCCGAGGGACCCCATGCCGCCGGGCTTCAGGCCGACCACATTGACCAGGCCAACAAAATGCACCCCTGACTGGTCGAACGAGTACCAGCCCGCGCCCTTGGCGACCTTGCCATAGCGCTCCAGATAGGCCTTGCCCGCGCCCTCATCGACGAGATCGTGCTCGCCGGGAACGTAGTGAACATCGAGCCCGGACTCACCGATCAACTGGGCGGCGGTATCGAATTCCTCGGGCTTGCTGAGATGGGTGATGTCGCCAGTATGCAGCATGAAGGCGGGCTTGCCCGGCATCGCCTTGACCTTGACGATCGCCTCCTTGAGCGTCGCATCGGCGTGAGGATTGGCGGGTTTGCTGAAGCCGATATGGCTGTCGGAAATCTGCAGGAAGGAAAAACCGCTCATCTCGGCGGCTTGCGCCGAGCCAAGAAACCCGCGCGAAACGGGCACGCCGCCGGCGACCGTCCAGAGCACGCCGGTGCCGGCCCAAATCATGCATTCCAGCGCGTGCCGGCGGGTGAGGCCGTTGCCACCATGATCGTCATCGTGTTGGGACATTTGTATCTCCGTCGCTGACCGCCCCAAAACCAGGGCTGCGAGGGAGACTCAACGGCCGCTGGTTTTATTCCAGCCGGAACGGGGCGATTGCGCAGGTTAGTTCGCGCCTCTAAGCTGAATTGCCGATGCAAACCGGCGCGGGCGAGGCTGAGACTGGCGCTCGCAAGTAACCAAGCAAGATCACCAGGAAGGCGCTGACATGGCCAAATTCATTGCCACCCACGCAGTCGCGGACGTTGCCCGATGGAAATCCTTCGACGCCGAGCGCACAGCGGCTTTTGCTCCCTTCGCCACGGACGTTACGAGTTATGTCGATCCCAACGGCGGCAAAACAGTCGCCCTCGCGATCAATGTCCACGACGTCGCGGGTATGCGGGCATGGATGAAGACTCCGGCCGCCGCAGCAGCCATGGAAAAGCACGGCGTCCTTCAGCCTGTGACGTTTCTGGCCGCGTGAATTCAACGAGCCGCGGCGCCTCCGGTTGCACGGAGGCGCCGACTGCCGGGCCTTCAAGCCTTGGGCGCGATGGGCAATGGTAACGGTGCGACCTGCGGCATACCGAAATGATAGCCTTGCAGGAAATCGACGCCGATCTCGGTCAGGATGTCAGCGGTCTCGTCATCCGCCACCATCTCCGCGACTGTTGCCATGCCGAAGTTCCGCGCCAGCGCCACCATGCTCTGCACGAATATCCGGTTGGCCTTGTCGTCCTTTAGGTTCCTGGAAAAGCTGCCATCCAGCTTGATCATATCGACGGCGAGTGCCTTGAGGTTGCGGAACGACGTGTAGCCGGCTCCGAAATCATCGAGCGCAACCGTGCAGCCGATCTCTTTCAACCCGTCGACAAAAGCTGCCGTTTCGTCAAGATCGGCGATCGCCATGGTTTCGGTGATTTCGATCAGCAGCCGGCCGGTCAGCGTGCGTTCACCACCCGTCAACTTGTGCAGCAGAACCAGCCATTCGTGATCACCGGCGGTAAGGCTGGAGACATTGAACGACATGCGCATGACTGGATCGGCCTTGACCATGCCAACCGCCAACTCAAGCACGCGCCGGTCAATCATGCGGGCGAGCCCGAGCTGCTCGGCGATCGGCACGAACTGGGCGGCCGGTGTCAACGACCCGTCTTGGGCCAGGATGCGCAGCAGGCACTCGTAGAACGCGACTTCGCGCGTGCGCGCCTGCACGACGCCTTGCAGTGCAACGCGCATCCGCTGCTGCTCCAGCGCCTTCAGCACACTGTCGGCGGTCTCGATGGTCCGCTTGCGCCCCTGGGCGGAAATCCGGCCGGGCGAATAGCAGACAAGCCGGTCCTGCCGCACCTTGCGGGCATCCTCAAGCGCCTCCAGCGCGCTTGTCACCGCGGCCTGCGGGGTCTCGGCGTGCAACGGCATCTGGACCGCGCCGATCGATACCGTGGTCGAGACTTCGCTGCTGTCACAACGAACCGTATGGTCGCGCACCGCCGCCATCAGCCGCCGGGCCAAGGCCTGCAAACCATCCGCCTCGCAGTCAAAAATCACGAGGCCAAACTTGTTGGTGGAGTAGCGACCGATGGCATCCCCACCACGCATTTGGCCGCGGAGCCGGTCAGCGACATTGGCGATGACCGCATCTCCCATATCGAATCCGAAGGCCTGGTTGATGGCGGCGAGATTGTTGATGGCCACGATCATGAAAACGCTCGGCCGGCTGGCACTGGCGGATTCCTGCACGGCCTTGTCCAGCGCCACCAGAAGCATCCGGCGGTTGAGCAACCCTGTCAGCTCATCGTGTTCGCTGAGGCGCCGCAACCGGTCAATTTCCTGGCGTTGCCGGTCGATGGCCCGAATGACGCCAAGCACGCGCTGCGGCTTGCCGTTGGGGCCCGCGAACCAGCGTCCGCGCTCCTCCAGCCAAAGCTGCGCGGGCCGGCGGCGTCCCTGCGGCTGAAACCGGTACTGGGACTGATAGGCGACACCCTCGCCTGGATCCTCTTTGCCCTGATCCCAGATGCCGTGGAACCGCGTTGCTGCGTGCTCTGAGGCAACCAGAAGCTGGAATCCGGTGCCGCTGGCGATTCTGGCCAGGTCCGTGATGCCCAAAACCACGGAGGCATTCGGCTGCCAATCCATGACGTCAGAACTGAGATCCCACTGAAATGCGACTTCCTCGACGGCTGCCAGGACCGCGACGGTGTCAACACCCGCACCTGCTTTAGCCTCCGCCTGGCCGGAATTGGCTCCTTCGAGATGCGGTCCACCCTCGGTCATGAAGCTCGTGGTCATGGAGATCTCAACAGAGCGCGCCCAGCCGGACAGAACGCGTATGCGCCATGCCCCGAGGAAGTCGATAGCACCGGAGTATTAACAGCGCGCGAAAATGCCCCAGGCCGCCAGGATTTGCGGTGCTTGGCCGCCGGCCCGACTATTGACTGGCTCCTCCGCCAAACCCGATGTCGCGCCGCGCCGTGCGTATGCCGACGATGGCGCCGACAATCACGTCAAAGGCCGACATAAGGGTCAACAGAAAAAATAATGACGTCGCGGCCTGGGGGACCAGCAGGAATTCGACCAGGAAGATCATCAGCAAAACTGTCGAGAGTGCTTGATCCGCCAAAGCGCCGCCGCGCGTGAAAGTGGCCTTGACGACTTCCATCGCCAACAGAACGAACCCCAGCAGCAACAGCAAATCACCCTTGGTGAAATGCCAGTCACCACCATTGGGCATTCGGATCGCAAAGAGATCGGCACTATGGGTCTTCAGCGTATTTGTTGTGGTGTCGAGTGTCGATGATCCATAGAAGATCGAGTCAGGTGCCGTTCCGGGGAACAGAAACACGACCGCGTTGTAGACAAGCAGCGCGACAATCAACAGCGGAATGGCTCGATACGACATTCAACACCCCCAGAATCGAGAACTCAGAACCGTTACGTCCCCCGACAAACCGAACAGCCGGCACGGCGCCGGCCCACAACGGCAACGACGTGGACTTTTGATACACGGCAACCAGGGTTCCTGCCAGGGCAAACAAGGGTAAATCCGGCCGGCCATGCGGCGACAGGGCAGCATCCATCCCCCCGATTGGGGCTTTCCCGTTCCGACAGGCAGGTTGCGCCCAGGCAGCTGGACGCAGGTTGGGGCGATCGCCCGAGGTGATGCCAACAGGCGCTTTTGGCGCCTCGACCGCGCTTGCCTTGGCCGAATAGGTCGCAAGCGAGCTGTTTGCAATAACCCTGGCGGGAGCCATCGGCAAACCCGCCGGCAGCTGCCAAAGATCAAGACCTTTGGCATCGCTGACATCTGCGATAGAAATGATCACTAAAAGGCGTCGTGATCGAACCCGACGGCGATGGCAAGCTCCCGGGCGAAAGAGGTTCCATGAGCAACGACCAGAAGCCCGATATCTGTGTGCTCGGCGGCGGAGCCGGCGGCGTCGACTTGGCTGCGGGCGCCGCCCAGCTCGGCGCCAAAATCGTACTGGTCGAGCGCGGGCGGCTGGGTGGTGAAAATCTGAATCGGGGCACAGTGCCATCCAAGGCCCTAATCTCGGTTTCCCGGCAGGCCCACAATGTTCGCCAGATCCGCGAATTCGGCATCGCACCGATGACGCCCGTGATTAATTTCCGCGCCGTTGCCGATCACATCCAATCCGTGGTGGCCGCTGTCGCACCCAACGAATCCGCCGAGCGGCTGGCCGGTTTCGGCGTTCAGGTGCTGCGTGGCTTTGCCCGCTTCGAGAGCCGCGATTCCGTCTCGGTCGACGGGCGCATCATCAAGGCCCGCAATTTTGTCATCGCCACCGGCTCCTCGCCCGCCATTCCGGCGATCGCCGGTCTCCAGCGCGTGCCCGTCCTGACCAATGAAACGCTGTTCACCAGTACCACCCGCTTCGAGCACCTGATCGTGATCGGGGGAACTGGTGTCGCCTTGGAACTGGCGCAGGCCTATCTGCGTCTCGGCAGCCGGGTGACCTTGGTCGCGCCGGGCCGGTTCCTGCCCGAATACGATCCCGAGCTCAGCCAGCCATTGATGGCAAGAATGCGCGATGAGGGGATGGTGCTGGCCGAGGGGGTTTCGTGCGAGCGCATCGAACCCACCGACACCGGCGGTATCCGCCTGCGCGCCTCCAAGGATGGGGATATTGAAACGGTCGAAGCTTCGCATCTGTTGATCGCCGACGGGCGCAAACCCAATGTCGATGGTTTGCAGCTCGAATTGGCCGGTGTCACGCGATCTGGTTCTGGGATCGAGATCTCGCAGCGCTTGCGCACCAGCAACAAGCAGATTTATGCCATCGGCGACGTCACCGGCGGACCGCCATATGCGACCTTGGCCCGTCACCAGGCCGATGTCGTCGTGCGCCGCCTGGTGCTGGGGGCAACCGATATCGCGCGCCCTGAAAGCGTGCCACTGGTGATCTTTACCGACCCTGAACTTGCCCATGTCGGCATGACGGAAACCCAGGCTCGCTCGCGGCATGGCGACGCCATTCGAGTGCTGCGCTGGCCGTTCTCGCAGAATGACCGCGCCATCGCCGAGCGGCGAACGGACGGTTTCGCCAAGATCGTGGCGACCCGCGCGGGTCGCATATTGGGTGCGACCATCATTGGTGCCCAGGCCGGCGAGCTCATTCAAACTTGGTCGCTCGCTGTGTCCGCGGCGTTGACCGTGGCACAGGTCTCGCGATCGGTCGCGCCCTATCCGACATATGCGGAAACCAGCATCAGGGCCGCCCAAGGCTATACGCTTGAGGGGGCCGCGGAATCCGGCGTGCGCAGCGTCTTGCGGCTCTTGCCGCGTTTGGGATGAGCAGGCAGAAGCATGACCTTGACGTCCAATGCCATCGACCGTGTTGCCCAAATGACCAGCGCGCCCGCGCCGCGCCGGGGCCTCGGCATATCCGCCAAATTGCTGCTGTTGACACTCGGCTTCGTGATGCTGGCCGAGGTGCTGATCTTTGTGCCCTCGATCGCGAATTTTCGCGTTAACTGGTTGAAGGAGCGTCTCCAGTCCGCCGAAATCGCGGCGCTTGCCGCGGAGGCCGCTCCCGACGGCAAGCTGCCCGAGATGCTGCGTCAGGAACTGCTCAACGCGGCCCAGGTGCGCGGGATCGCCGTCAAGCGCCACGACAGGCGTCAACTCGTGCTCGCCGCCGAAATGCCGCCCGACATCGACCAGCACTACGACCTGCGGACCGCCAGCGTGTGGACCAAGATCATGGACGCGCTCGCAACATTTATCCATCGCGACGGCCGGATCGTTCGTGTCATCGATCAGCCGGCCATGGGAACCTCCGAAATGATCGAGGTGGTGATGGCTGAGCAGCCGCTGCGCCAAGCGATGGTCCGCTATGGCCTGGGCATTCTTGGCCTATCGCTGATCATTTCGGGCATCACTGCCGGCCTGGTCTATCTGGCGTTGAACTGGCTGCTGGTGCGCCCAATGCGACGGATCACCCAGAATGTCGTCGACTTCGCGGCCAATCCCGAGGATGCCCGGAGGATCATCACGCCCTCGCCGCGCACCGATGAACTGGGCCGCGCCGAAATGGCGTTGGCCGGAATGCAGCGGGAGCTGCGCGACATGCTGCAACAAAAGACCCATCTTGCGGCCCTGGGCCTGGCGGTCAGCAAGATCAATCACGACCTGCGCAATATCCTGGCCAGCGCCCAGCTTATTTCGGACCGGCTTGGCACCGTCAAGGATCCGACAGTGCAGCGAACGACACCCAAGCTCATCGCCTCGCTCGACAGGGCCATCCGCCTTTGTCAGGATACCCTCCAATACGGCAAGGCCAGCGAGCCTGTGCCGCAGCGCGCACCAGTCGTATTGAGGCGGTTGGCCGAGGAGGTCGGCGAGAGCCTTGGCCTGCCACGACCCGGCCTGATCGAGTTCAGCGTCGCGGTCCCAGTCGACCTGACTGTACACGCCGATCCCGATCAACTCTACCGGGTGCTGGGCAATCTCTGCCGCAATGCCATGCAGGTGCTCGACGGCCCAGGAGCGACCCGCCCGGGCGCGGTGACCGTACGTGGATTCCGCAATGGCTCGGGCACCATCATCGAGGTCGGCGACAATGGCCCGGGTATCCCGCAACGGGCGCAGGCCAACCTGTTCGTGCCATTCCAGGGCGGCACACGGCCGGGTGGGACCGGATTGGGCCTTGCCATCGTGCAGGAGTTGATCCGGGCCCATGGCGGCAACATCACACTGGCTCGCACCGGAGACGACGGAGCCACCTTCCGCATTGAAATTCCCGACGATGTCACCGGCCAGCGCGTCTAGCGACCAGAGCCGGAAATTCCACATGGTTGGCTTGTCGACTCAAGGCCGACGGGCTATTGCCCAAGCTCAGCCTCGGGGCCAGCGAGCCATAAAGAGGTCACGAATGGACTGCACACAGGCCCTAGCCGAAATCGAGCCGACGAATGCCCAGTCTGGTGCGCTTTCTTTTGGTTGTTGGCACCCTGGCCGGTCTTGTCATCGGCGGCCTCTATGCGATGGCGACCTTCTATGATCCTCCCGTTCACGAAATAACAAAGTCCGTCCATGGCGTTTCCATCAGGCGGCAATAGTCCGGTCCCGCGAGCCGCGTTGCTCGGGGCCGTGGCACTGGCTGCGTGTCTGGCCGTCGCCTTGCCTGCATCGGCCCAGACTGATACGGCCGGCGCGACACCTGGGCAGTCGATGACCAACGATACGCTGGCCCCGCCCGACGCGGTCGAATCGGGTCAGCTGGCACCGCTCGCGCCTGTCGAAACCGGGCAGCTTCCGCCCGCCGGCGGCTCTGACGGAGCACCAGCACAAGGTTTTGCTTCCGGATTTTGGCAAGGTGCCACGGCTGCCGACGCGACGGCATTGATGACCAAGATGGAGCTGCCGCTTCGTTCGCCCGCCATGGCGGCGCTTTGGCGACGGACGATGCTGACGTACGAGGAACCATTTGCGGGTGCTCCCGGAGCATTCCTGGCCGCGCGGCTGGACGGTCTTTACCGGGCCGGTCTGCTGAAAGACGCAGCCGGGCTCATCGCCAAGGCGCCAAAATCAGCCGATGCCCAGCAACTGGCGGCCGGCGCTCGGGTTCTGCTTGGTCTGGGTGATGACGCAAAGGCTTGCGCGGCGGTCAAGGCGATTCCGCTGTCCGGCGGTCCCTTGAAGGGGCGCAGTCGCAATGATGCACTGCTGATGGTCGCCTATTGCGCTGCCCGCGACAAGCAGCCAAACCACGCCAGCCTCGCCGCTGAAGTGCTGCGCGACCAGAATTTCGCGGAGCCGCTGGCGTTGGCTGTGCTTGACTCGATCGCCGACAGCAAAACACCAAAGCTGCCGCATTCCGACAATCTGACTTTGATTGACTACAAGTTCCTCAGCCTCTTGGGCACTGTCCCGGCGGAGCGATTCCTGGCGCGAGCCGCACCCGATTTGATCGTCGCCCTCGCCAACGATCCGTCGGCGGAACCCGTGGCGCGGCTGTCGGCGGCCGAGTCTGCGGCGCGTATCAATGCCATCGAGGACGCCGACCTGGCGGGCCTTTACCGTGCCGCCCAATTCCAGCAGCAGCAGCTTGCTGATCCGGCCTCGGCGCTGGCGGCCATCCCACCCCAGATGCAACGCGCCCTGCTTTTTCAGGCTGCCGAGCACGAGCCGAATCCAGGCCGCAAGACCGAAGCCATCCGCCAATTGCTCGCCACCGCCCGCCGTGATGCGCTTCTGACTCCAGCCGCCCGGCTTGTTGCCCCCATCCTCGATGCCTTGCGTCCGGCGCCCGATCTGGCTGGCCTCAGCGAGACGGTCATCGAGGCCCTGCTGGCCGCCGGCCGCTACGATCATGCCGTGGGTTGGACGCTCCTCAGCGGCACCAGTGCCGGACCAGGCGGCAACGCCTTGCTGCATTGGCTGACACTGGTCGACATCGCGGATGCCGAGGGCCATGTGCCCCACGGCTCGAGCATGAAATACGCCGAGGACTTGGCCACCGGCGGTGCCTTCTCGCCGGTGATGCTCCAGCGGCTCGCCACGGTGCTCGATGCGCTGCATTACAACGTTCCCATTCCGATTTGGCAGGGGGCGCAGAACGCCGCCGCCTCGATCTCAAAGGCCGACCAGGGCCACTTGCCGGATACGGGGCTTTTGCCGAAATTGCAGGATGCGGCCAAAAACCGGAGCCCCGGCCTGACGGTTTTGTTGGCGTTGACAACGGTGGGGCCAGGTCAAGCCACCAGCGCGCACCCGATCGCGCTTGGCGAAAGCATCAAGGCGCTTGAGGCCGCCGGGTTCGATGCCGACGCGCGCCGGCTCGGATTCGAGGCACTGTTCGAGGCCTGGCCGCGCCGGCCGGCTGGCTGAACATGATCGCCCTCGCCGAGCAGAGCGCGCTTGCCGATTTCCTTGGCCGCATGAGTGCCGAACGCGGGGCGTCAACCAACACGTTGCAGGCCTATGGCCGTGACCTCGAGACCTTCCTCGCCTTTACGACCGCCGAAGGGCTGATACTTGCCGAAATCGAGCCCCGGCATGTCAGCGCCCATCTGCACAGCCTCGCCGTGGACGGGCTGGCGCCAGCGTCACGCGCACGCAAACTGTCCGCGATCCGCCAGTTCTTCCGGTTTCTGGAGGCCGAGGGGCGCGTTACCACCAACCCGGCCGAAGCCATCGTTGCGCCGAGCAAGGGACGGTCTCTGCCAAAGACACTCAATGTCGCCGAGGTCGACAGGTTGCTTGCTGCCGCCGCTGCCCGCATCGCCACGGTCACCGCCTCTGAGCGCCTTGCTGCCCTGCGCCTGAGTGCGTTGCTCGAATTGCTCTATGCCACCGGAATGCGCGTCAGCGAGCTGGTCTCGCTACCCCGGCGCGTGTTGGCCGGAGATGACCGGGTGCTCACCATCAAGGGCAAGGGCGGGCGCGAGCGCATGGTGCCGCTGAACCCGGCGGCGCGTTCGGCGGTGGCCGCTTATCTTGCAGAAGAGGCGCAGCGGATGCAGGCGGGCTATCCCCATTCCAAATGGCTGTTCCCAGCCCACAGCGCCGAGGGTCACGTCACACGCCAGCATCTTGGCCAGGAGATCAAGGAGATCGCCGGCGAGGCCGGCATCGATCCCGAGCGTGTCAGCCCGCATGTGCTGCGCCACGCCTTTGCCAGCCATTTGCTGGATCGTGGTGCCGACCTGCGCGCCGTGCAGCAACTGCTCGGGCACGCGGATATTTCGACCACGCAGATTTACACCCACGTGCTGGAAGAGCGGCTGAAGAAACTGGTGAACGAGCATCACCCCCTGGCGAAGGCGGCCAAGCTTGTGCAAGGTTAGGGTCCTGCCTTGGTTCTGAAGGGCCAGCCGTGACCCCAATACACAACACAAGCCTTGCCAGCGCGCTCGAAGAAGCCGAGGCCCAGTTCGTCGCGGCCAACCCGAAAAGCCGGACGCGGGCCCAGGCTGCCATGCGCAGCTTGCCTGGAGGCAACACCCGGACGGTCCTGCACTTTACGCCCTATCCAGTGACTTTGGCCGGCGGCCAGGGTTGCCATGTCACGGACATCGACGGTCATCGTTATGCAGATTATCTCAGCGAATACACCGCCGGCCTCTATGGCCATTCGAACCCTCAGCTCATCGACACACTCAAATCCGTTCTGGACGGCGGCGTCGCGCTCGGAGGCCCAAACCGCTACGAAGCCGATCTCGCCGCGTTGCTTTGCCAACGGTTCGCCTCCATCGAACGCCTGCGCTTTTGCAATTCGGGCACCGAGGCCAATCTGTTCGCCATGTCGGCGGCCCGTGCCTTTATCGGACGCGACAAGATCATGGTGTTCGAGGGTGGCTATCACGGCGGTGTCTTCTATTTCGGGCAGGTGAAGGCCGCGATCAACGCACCGTTTCCTTGGCTGATGGGCGCGTACAATGATGGATCGCGGACCCTGGCGCTGATCGAGCAGCACGCGCGCGATTTGGCCGCCATCGTGGTCGAGCCGATGCAGGGCTCGGGCTGCATTCCCGCGACACGCGATTTCCTGCTGGCGCTGCGCGAGACCGCCACGCGCCACGGCATCGTCTTGCAATTCGACGAGGTGATGACCTCGCGCCTGGCACCGGGCGGCCTGCAAGGTCATTTCGGCATCACGCCCGACATGACGGCGCTCGGCAAATATCTTGGTGGCGGCATGACGTTTGGCGCCTTTGGCGGCCGGGCCGACATCCTCGATATCTTCAATCCGTACAACGCCGGTTCAACCCCCCATGGCGGCACGTTCAACAACAATGTGCTGTCGATGGCGGCGGGCCTCGTGGGCCTTCGTGACATCTACACGCCGCAGGCCGCCAAGACATTGAACGCATCGGGCGACCAGCTTCGCGAGCGCCTGAACGCGCTGGTGGCCAAGCACGGTGCGGCGATGCACGTCACTGGCTTCGGCTCAATGTTCAACATCCATTTCCAGCGTGGCCCCATCACACGGCCCGAGCAGACCTGGGCGAACGGCGAGGCCGCCAAGCGCCAAGAGCAGCTGAAGGCCCTGTTCCACTTTGACATGCTGGCCGCCGGTCAGTATCTGGCGCGGCGTGGGTTCGTATCGCTGTCGCTGCCGATGACCAGCACCGAGCATGACCAGTTTGCAGCCGCCTTCGAGGAATTCCTCAGGGTTCGCAAGCCGCTGTTGGACTAACGCGCGATTGCTGTTGTCGTCAGGGCAGGCTAAGCGCCTCTGGCTTTGCTCGCGTTTTGGAGTTGCACATGGGACTGACGCTGATCTACCGGGCCGCTGCCGCAGCGGCTCTCCTCGTGGCTGGAACGGCCGGCGCACTGGCGGATGGCGATGCCGAGAACGGCAAGACGATCTTCAAGAAATGCATGGCCTGCCACCGGATCGGCGAGGGCGCGGTCAACGTCGTCGGCCCGGTCCTGACAGGGGTGGTCGGGCGCAAGGCCGGCACCTACGAATTCAGCTATTCGACCACCATGAAGAATGCCGGCGAGCAGGGCTTGGTCTGGGACGAGAAGTCCATCGCTGACTATCTGCCGGACCCGTCGGCGTTCCTGAAGAAGTATCTCACCGACAAGGGCAAGCCGGAGCTCATCACCGATGCGCCGAAGATGACGTTCAAGCTCGCCGATCCCGCGCTGATCGCCGACGTCATCGCCTATCTCAAGACCTTTTCCAAATAGCTGCCTGATGCCCACCGTCGCCCTGTTCGTGACCTGTCTGGTCGATGCTTTCCGGCCAAGTGTCGGCATGGCGGCGATCAAGCTGCTTGAGGACGCGGGCTGCGAGGTCGTGGTGCCTGAGGGCCAGACCTGCTGCGGCCAGCCGGGTTACAATTCGGGCGAGCGCGCCGCCGCCATCACCATCGCCCGACGTGTCGTGGCGATGCTCGAACCGTACGAATATGTGGTCGTGCCGTCTGGTTCGTGCGGCGGCATGATCGCCAAGCATTATCCCGAGCTATTCGTGGACGATGCTGAGTGGGGGCTGCGCGCCAAGGCGGTGGCAAAGAAAACCCATGAGCTGACGGCGTTCCTCACTGGCGGGCTCGGGATAACCTCCGTGACCGCGCGCTTTCCGGCCAAGGCCACCTATCACGACAGCTGCTCGGCGCTGCGCGAGATGGGCGTCCGCGCTCAGCCGCGCAAGCTGCTGGGAACCGTCGAGGGGCTGACGCTCACAGAATTATCCGAGCGCGATGCCTGCTGCGGCTTTGGCGGGACCTTCGCCGTCAAGTATCCGGACATTTCCAACGCCATCGTCGAGAAGAAGACTGCGGACGTGGCAGCGACCGGTGCCGAGCTGCTGATCTCGGGCGATATGGGCTGCCTGCTCAACATGGCGGGCAAGCTCAAGCGCGAGGGCTCAAAGGTGCAGGTGCGCCACGTCGCCGAGGTGCTGACGGGGATGACGGAACTGCCCGCCATCGGCGAGGCGCGCCGCCCATGACCGCTGATGGCACGCTTTTCAGCGCTCGTGTCAGCGGCGCGATTGCCGACCCGCAACTCCAGCAGGCGCTCTCCAATGTGCGTCGCCGGTTCGTGGCCAGCCGGGCAGCCGCCAAGGCGGCGCTGCCCGAATGGGGAGCGTTGTCCGACGAGGCGAGGGCCATCAAGGACCATGTGCTGGCCCACCTCGATCTCTATCTTGAGGCCTGGGAGCAGAAGGCCACCGCCGCGGGGGCCAAGGTGCATTGGGCGTCCACGGCGGCGGACGCGCGAGACATCGTGCTCGGCATTTGCCGCCAGGCGGGCGCCAAGACCGTCACCAAGGGCAAGAGCATGGTGGCGGAGGAAATCCACCTCAACCAGCATCTCGAAGCCAACGGCATCACACCCGTCGAAACCGATCTGGGCGAATACATCATCCAGTTGCGGGGCGAGATGCCAAGCCACATCATCGCTCCGGCCGTGCATTTGACGAAGGCCCAGGTGGAAGCCGATTTCCGCAAGGCACACACCAATCTGGCCCTCGATCGCAGCATGGCCGAACCGCGCGAACTGGTGGCCGAGGCGCGCGGCATCCTGCGCGACAAATTCCTGGCCGCCGACGTTGGCATCACCGGCGCCAATTTCCTCATCGCCGAAACGGGCTCCTCGGTCATCGTCACCAACGAGGGCAATGGCGACCTGACACAAGTGCTCCCGCGCGTGCATGTGGTTGTGACCAGCATCGAGAAGGTGGTGCCAACGCTGGAAGACGTGAGCGTCATTCTACGCCTGCTCGCGCGTTCGGCGACCGGACAGGAGATTTCGACTTATACGACGTTCTCGACCGG
>Ga0075021_10000678_pt1 | contig 17640 bp, 19 predicted proteins | sample ColStrG_CSR_2012_FD_72749 | JGI IMG/M metagenome (GOLD analysis project Ga0075021, IMG submission 72749) | Freshwater sediment microbial communities in response to fracking from Pennsylvania, USA - Cold Stream Run_MetaG_CSR_2012 | ecosystem: Environmental > Aquatic > Freshwater > Creek >...
GTGGGCAGCGCCATGTTGGGCACCTTCTTGTTCCTCACCTATTTCTTCCAGGGCACCCTCGGCTACTCGGCGCTCCGGACCGGGTTCGCCTTCCTTCCGTTCTCCGGCGGGATCATCGCCGGCGCCGCCCTCTCCAGCCGCCTCCTCCCGAGGTTCGGCCCCCGTCCCCTGATGGTCGTCGGCCTGTTCCTCGGCTCGGCCGGGCTCCTGTGGTTCACCCGCCTGGGGGTCGACAGCACCTACGTCGCCCACGTCCTCCTGCCCGAGGTCATCGTGAGCCTGGGCATGGGCACGGCCTTCGTCCCGATGAGCAGCACCGCCCTGATCGGCGTCGATCCGAAGGACGCCGGGGTGGCCAGCGCCCTGGTCAACACCACCCAGCAGGTCGGGAGCTCGCTCGGGACCGCCCTGCTCAACACCATCGCCGCCTCGGCCGCCGCCACCTTCCTGGCCGGCCACGCCCACACCCCGGCCGAGGCCCGGACCGCCGTCGTCCACGGCTACACGACAGCATTCACCGTGAGCGCCCTGCTCCTTCTGCTCGCCGCCGGCGCCTCCGCCGGGCTCATCCGGGCCTCGAGGCACGACGTGCCGGGTGATCAGATCGTGTCGGGCGAGCCGATCGAACCGGACCGCACGCCCGAGCCCGCACCCGTGTCCGATCCCGAGTTCGAGCCCGAGTTCGAGAGTTCCGGCCGCGCCCGCTGGGAGCCGGGGGTGCCGGCGGTGGGCTGAGGGGCGGGCCCGGCTACCCGATCTCGGGGGTGTGCCGGTGGGCGCGGTGGCCGGAGCGGTACCAGAGGAAGACACCGGCCAGGGCCAGGAGCAGCCACGGCACATGGACCATGGAGAAGGTGGCGTCGCCGACCACGGCCACCAGGGCGACGATCACCAGGAGGGGCATCAGCCGCCGGCGCCGGGACCGGGGCGGCGGTGGCTCGTCGGCCAACCGGGGGAGGTCGTCGAACAGTCCGTGGAGGTCACCCCGGGTCGTCGCCCCCATGGCCTTGTCGAGACGCACCTTGAACTCGGGCTGGTCGAGCCGGCCATCGGCAAAGTGGCGGGAGAGCCGCTCGGCTACCTCGTTCCGCTCGGCGTCGGACGCCCGCAGGCTCGAGTCGACGGCGGGGCCCGTCCAGTGCCGGTGGCTGGGGTAGGGGGGATCCCATCGGTAGTGCATGCTCGGTGTCCTCTCAGGTCGGTCGGGGGTGGCGGGTGCGGCGATGCTCAGCGGGCCCATTCACGGGCCAGCAGCTCCTCGGCCACCGACTCGTCGGCTCCCTCCTCGGGGATCAGCATCCAGCCGGCCAGGTACAGGGGCACGGCCAGCCCTCCCAGGAGCGCCAGGGCGACGAACCCGATGCGCACCATCAGGGGGTCTACGTCGAAGTAGTCGGCCAGGCCGGCGGCGACCCCGGCCAGCATCCGCCGCTCCCGGCAGCGGTGGAGCCGGGGCTGTCGGGATACCGGGGCGATGGTCTCGGGGTCGGGCCCGGGGTTGTCACCCGTGGGCCCTGATCCGGTGCTGGCTGATCCTGTGCTGGCTGATCCGGTGCTGGCTGATCCGGTGCTGGCTGATCCGGTGCTGTGAGGGGCGGGGGGTTCCATGGTCCCAGCCTGAACCGGAGCGACGCGGAATGAAATCCGGTATGACCCTGGTCGGACCCCGATCCCGGACGACCACGGCTCAGGGTCATCCCCGATGGCCGCCGGTACCCGGGTGCGCGATCATCGGTTATCGCCGAATTCGCCGATCATCCTGGCACCGATGTGCCCGAGGAGCCCGTTGGAGAGGCTGCGGATCAGAGCGCCCGGTGCCCCCGGGGCTCTGACGGGCGCCACCCGTCGTGGGGGCCGGCCGAGTGGATGGACCTCCACGGCCAGTGGAAGCAGCATCGCCGCGGCGGTCGCCGGTCCCACCGTCTCCGGGGCCCGATCCGCAGGAGTCCGGACGCCCGGGTCCTGGCCGGAGTGTGCGGGGGCCTGTCCCGGGCCACCGGCATCGACGTCACGCTGGTGCGGATCGGGTTCGTGCTCCTGTCGCTCGGGAGTGGCATCGGCGTGCTGGTCTACGCCCTGGCCTGGCTCCTCCTCCCCCTCGGGGACGAGACCACGACGATCTTCTCCCGGGCGGTGACCGATTGGCGGGGCATCCGTCTGGTCGTCGCCCTGATCCCCGTGTTCGTGGTCGTCCAATTGGTGGCGGCCGCGCTCCACATCGGCTATCTGGGCTCGTTCAGCTGGCCCGTCCTCCTCGCTGCCGGCCTCGCCATCCTCATCCACCGCAACGCCGGCGCCGCGGAGCGGGTGTGGATCAACGACGACCTCCTTCCCATGCTCCGCACCGGTGCCGACCGCCACTCGCGCTGGTCGCTGGCCCTGCGGGCGCTGGCCGGCGTCGTCCTGGGCGTCGGAGGCCTCCTGGTCCTGATCCTGGGCCACACCAGCAGCGCCGCCCTCCGACCGGTGGGCGGCGCCCTCTTGGTCATCGCCGCCATCGTGGTCGTCTTCGGGCCCTGGTGGCTCAGCCTGGTGCGCGACCTGATCTCCGAGCGCCAGGCCCGGGCCATGGTCGAGGAGCGGGCCCAGATGGCGGCCCACGTCCACGACTCCGTGCTCCAGACCCTGGCCCTGATCCAACGCTCGGCCGACGATCCCCGGCATGTGGTGCGCCTGGCCCGCGCCCAGGAGCGGGAGCTCCGCTCCTGGCTGTTCGAGGGCCGCCCCCCGGGCACCATCGGCGACGAGGCGGTGACCCTGGCCGACGGCATCAGCCTGCTCCAGCGCCAGATCGAGGCGGATCACGGCATCACCGTCCAGGTGGTGGTGGTCGGTGACTGCGATCTGACCGACCGGCTCCGCGCCCTCCTGGATGCGTCGCGGGAGGCCGCCGTCAACGCGGCCAAGTGGTCCGGGGCGGGCCAGGTGTCCATCTACGCCGAGGTCGACCGGGATGCCGTCATGCTCTTCGTGCGCGACCGCGGCCAGGGCTTCGACCCCGAAGCGGTGCCCGGGGACCGCCAGGGCATCGCCCGGTCGATCCGGGCCCGCATGTCCCGGTTCGGGGGATCGGCGGTCATCCGCTCGTCTCCCGGTGAGGGGGCCGAGGTGGAGCTGTCGATGCCCCGGCGGGAGCTGGTCAGATGACCGATCCCGGCCGGCCGCGGATCTTCCTGGTCGACGACCATGCCATGTTCCGGTCTGGGGTGCGGACCGAGCTGGGCCACGCCGTCGAGGTCGTCGGGGAGGCCGATGACGCCGATTCCGCCATCGAGCTGATCAACGAGCGGGTCCCCGACGTCGTCCTGCTCGATGTCCACCTCCCCGGCGGAGGAGGGCGGGCCGTGCTGCAGGGGGTGATGCCGCACCATCCCGAGGTGCAGTTTCTGGCCCTGTCGGTGTCCGACGCTCCCGAGGACGTGATCGCCGTCATCCGGTCCGGGGCCCGGGGCTACGTCACGAAGACCATCTCGGGCGGAGAGCTGCTGCAGGCCGTCTACCGGGTGGGGGCCGGCGACGCGGTGTTCTCGCCCCGGCTGGCCGGCTTCGTCCTCGATGCCTTCGCCGGCGGCGCCGGGGCCGAGATGGCCGCCGGCGTCGATCCGGAGCTGGACCAGCTCTCACCCCGCGAGCGCGAGGTGCTGCGCCTGATCGCCCGCGGGTACACCTACAAGGAGGTGGCCCGCGACCTGACCATCTCGGCCAAGACGGTTGAGTCCCATGTCTCGTCGGTGCTGCGGAAACTGCAGCTGTCGACACGGCACGAGCTCACCCGGTGGGCCACCGACCGGCGTCTGGTCTAGCGCGAGCGGGGGGTTCCGGGCCGGGCCGGCCCCGGGAGTCGCCCCGGCCGTCGCCGGACCAAACCGGCCGGCTCCGCCGGCCGATTTCGCCGGTCGGATTCGCCGGCCGATTTCCTTGAACATTCGGTCCGGTCGGTTCGTAATCCTCTGGCGGCTGGCGAAACGCGCCCGCCACGAGGCGGGCCTGCCCGCGTAGCCGGTGGAGGAGGAGCCGATGAGACATCCACGCACCCTGGGCCCGGTCCGTCCCCCGGGGCCGGCGATGACCTCTTCGGCCGGGGTGTGCTCTTCGTCGACGACGGCCACAACCCCCTGAAGCTCTTCGGCCCGTAGATTTCGGGCGACTGACGCCCGGAACCCCCGGGGCGGCTGATCGCCCGCCACCGCGCAGGAGGGGCGCTCCCAACCGACCTCTCCTGCGCGGATGGTCTCCGCCGGCTCCGGGGCTCCGCCCTCCCGAGCGCCCGTCGACCGGTCACGGTCCGAGCGTCGATTGGTAGCGTGACGCTCAGTGCGCATCGTCTCCCTCCTCCCCTCGGCCACCGAGATCCTCTTCGCCGTGGGCGCAGGGGAGGACGTGGTCGGCGTGACCTTCGAGTGCGACTATCCGGACGAGGCGAGGCTCCGCCGGGTCGTCTCCACCACGGCCCTTCCCGAGGGCCTCTCCCCCTCCGAGATCGATGCGGTGGTGCGAGCCCGGATGGCGGCGGGCGAGGACCTCTACACCCTCGACCGGGGAGCGCTGCGCGGGCTGGACCCCGACCTGGTCGTGACCCAGGACCTGTGCGCGGTGTGCGCCGTCGACATCGACGAGGTGGGCGCCGCCCTCGAACATCTGGGCTGCAACGCCACGGTCCTGACCCTGGACCCGATGACACTGGGCGAGGTCTGCGCTTCCGTGGAGGAGGTCGGCCGGGTCACCGGCCATGAGGCCGCCGCCCTTCGCCTCACCACCGAGCTGACCGCCCGCCTCGGCCGGGTGGCCTCGGCCGTGGCCGGACGCGCCCGGCCGGCGGTGGCCGTACTGGAATGGACCGATCCGCCGTTCTCCTCGGGTCACTGGGTGCCGGACATGGTGGCCGCCGCCGGTGGCGAGCCGGTCCTCGGCCGCTCGGGGGAGCGGTCGAGGCAGGTGACCTTCGGCGACGTGGAGGCCGCCGCGCCCGACCTCGTCGTGGTGGCGCCCTGCGGGTACCGGCTCGAAGGCGCCCGGGAGCTGGCCGCCGTGCTGGTCGGCTCCGGATCCCTGCCCGCCGGCATCCCGGTGTGGGCGGTGGACGCCGACGCCGCCTTCGTGCGGCCAGGACCCCGCCTGGTCGACGGCGTCGAGGCCCTGGCCTCCATCATCCACCCCGGCTCGGTGCCGGCTCCCGCGGGTGCCGCCGTTCGCGTCCACCCCGGGACCGGCGGCCACTGAGGCCACGCCAGCCGACACGGCCCGGCCCGGCCTACGCTCTCCGGCGTGGCCACCGGAGGCCTGCCGACACTGGAGGGGGCCCGGGTCCGGCTCCGCCCGGCCCGGCGCCGCGATGTCGCCGCCCTGCTGCCGATCCGCCGGACGCCGGAGGTCTACGCCCGCTGGCGGGGCGGTGCCGACCTGGTGGCGGCCATCGAGGCGGATCTGGACGAGCCCGGCTCGACGCCCTACGTCATCGAGCTCGCCGGCCGGGTGGTCGGGTGGATCCAGTGGTCCGCTGAGGACGAGCCCGACTACCGGCACGCCGACATCGACCTCTACGTCGACCCGGCCGTCCAGGGACGCGGCGTCGGGGAGGACGCGGTCCGGACCCTGGCCCGCCATCTCATCGAGGCCCTCGGCCATCACCGGCTGGAGATCGATCCGGCCGCCGACAACCGGGCCGCCATCCGGTGCTACGCGAAGGTCGGCTTCCGACCGGTCGGCATCCGTCGTCGCAGCGAACGCGGGCCCGACGGCTCGTGGCACGATGCCCTGCTGATGGACCTGCTGGCCGAGGAGCTCCTCGACTGACCGGGGACGGGTGGGCCCGGGCCAGGGGGCCTTAGGCGTCCCGACGGAGAAGGGCCCAGGCGCCGAGCACCACTACGCCGGCGGCGTACAGCGCCAGCAGTCCGGTCGCCGCCCACGGCGTGAGCAGGACGCCTGCGAAATCGGTCTTGCGGGTGGTGACCACGACCATGGCGAGGCCCAGGTTGGACGGCAGGAACTTCTCGATCGAGCCGCTGATGCTCGACGGGAGGATCTGGATGACCAACGGGATGACCAGGAGTAGCCCCACGTAGAGCGAGATGGCCCCGGCCGTGTGCCGGAGGGCGAACCCGATCCCCACGGCCATGAGGGTCAGCAGGGTCAGGTAGACGCCGCACAGGAAGACGGCGCGGAACGCCCCGCTGTCGGTGATGGTCACCACCGGGATCACCGGGCTGCGCACCTGGGTCACGATCGAGCTGCCGGCCGGCAGGGACTTTCCGCCGTGTGCGGTCAGCACCGCCTGGCTCACGAAGAACGAGATGAAGGCGGTGACCTCGGTGACCACGAAGACGGCCGCCGCGATCACGATCCCCTTGGCGGCCAGCACCGTGGTCCGTCGGGGCATGCTGGCCAACGTGGTCCGGATCGATCCGGTCGAGTACTCCGAGGTCACGATCAGCGCGCCGATGACGCCGACGACGAACTGGGAGATGAACACGCCGGTCTGGGAGAACCGGACCGGGTCGAACTGGGCCCGATCGGCCGGGCCCAGGCCGGCCCAGCGCCCGGCCTCGATGCTGGAGACCAGGGCCGAGAGGCCGATGCCGGCGACGACCACGACGGCCAGGGCGATCCACGTCGACCGGACCGACCGGAGTTTGGTCCACTCGGAGCGGATGGCGTGCCGGATCCCGGCCCGGCCGGTCCCGGTCGGCGGAAGGGGCAGGGTGACGGTGGTCATGAGGGCACCTCGTCGGTGGTGCGGGGGGCACCCCCGTGATAGTCGACGGCGTCCGAGGTGAGGTCCATGAACACCTGCTCGAGGCTGGCCTGCTGCGGTGTCAGCTCGTGCAGGGCGATGCCCGCGGTGTGGGCGGCGTCGCCGATCACCGAGGGGAACGCCTTGGTCACCAGCAGCGATCCGTTGCCACGGCGGGCCACGGACGCGCCGATCGAGGTGAGCACCCCGGCCAGCCGGTCGACCTCGGGCGACCGGACGAGCACGGTCGCCTCGGTGTTGGAGCTGATGAAGTCGTCCACGGTGGTGTCGGCGATGAGCCGGCCGCGGCCGATCACCACCAGGTCGGTGGCCGTCAGCGCCATCTCGCTCATCAGGTGGCTGGAGACGAAGACCGTGCGGCCCTCTGCGGCCAGTGACTGGAGCAGGGTCCGTACCCACAGGATCCCCTCGGGGTCCAGGCCGTTGACCGGCTCGTCGAACAGCAGCACGCCGGGGTCACCGAGCAGGGCCGATGCGATCCCGAGGCGCTGGCTCATGCCGAGGGAGAACTTCCCCGCCTTGCGCCCGGCCACCGCCTCCAGGCCCACCAGTCCGAGGACCTCGTCGACACGGGCGCCGGGGATGGCGTTGCTCTGGGCCAGGCTCAGCAGGTGGTTGCGGGCGGACCGCCCCGGATGGATGGCGTTGGCCTCGAGCAGTGCCCCGACCTCGCGCAACGGCCACTTCAGATCGTGGTAGTGCCGGCCGTCGACGGTGACTGTGCCGGCGGTGGGCCGATCGAGCCCCAGCACCATCCGCATGGTCGTCGACTTCCCCGAGCCGTTGGGACCGAGGAATCCGGTCACCACCCCGGATCGGACCTCGAAGCTGAGACCGTCCACGGCACGGGTCCGGCCGTAGTTCTTCGAGAGCCCGGCCGCCTCGATCATGGGCAGGTGACGCCGCGCTGCATCGACCGACAGTACCAGCGGCGCCTCCGGATTCTCCCGCAGGCGGGCGGCGGGCTCCGGCCCGGCCCGGTGCCGCGCCCCGGGACGCCGGGGGCTTGACTACTACGTCTCACGTAGTATCGTGTGGGCATGCCGAAGCGACCGTCACGTCGCCCCGACGGGGGGCTGGGCCGAACCAACGAACCGGGCCTGCTCATCCTCACCAGCCTCGCCTCGGGCATCAAGCATGGCTATGCCCTGGCATCGGACATCGAAGCCTTCGCCGGGGTGAAGCTCGGGCCGGGAACCCTCTACGGCGCCATCACCCGTTTGGAGGAGCGGGGGTTGATCGAGGCCACGGCGGGCGACAACCGCCGCCGTCCCTACCGGATCACCGCCGGCGGCCGCGCCGCCCTGGCCGAGGCGGTGCGGGAGATGCGGACCATCGCCGATGTGGGGACCGCCCGGCTCGGTCTCCTGGCCGGCAACCGTTCCGGTGGCGACCGGAGGGCGCGGGCCCTGGGATGGACCGGATGAGCGGCCGCCGCCGGTTCGATCGGCTGCTCCGCTGGTATCCGGACGCCTGGCGGCAACGCTACGGCGACGAGCTCGTCGCCCTCATGGAGGACACCTATGGCGACCGGCCGGTACCGTGGCGGTGCCGGACGGCATTGGCCCGGTCCGGGGCCCTCGAGCGGCTCCGCGGATCGGGCCTGGCCCAGGGCGGTGAGGGCTCGGGGCAACGGGTTCGATCCGGATCCCTCCTGGTGCTGTGCGCCTGGGCCGTCTTCGTGGTCGCCGGTGCGGGCTTCGCCAAGTTCGCCGAGCACTGGGACGCGGTGACACCCGAAGGGGCCCGGTGGCTCCCCGCCGCCGCCTTCGACGCCGTGCAGTGGGCGGCGCTGACCGGAGCCGTGGTCGTCCTCGTCGCCGCTTCCGCCTCGCTTCCGGCCTTCGTCCGGTCGATGGCCCGGGGTGGTTGGGCGCCGATCCGGCTTCCCGTCCTTCGAGCCGTGGTCGTGGCCGGGGCCACCGTGGTGGCCACCGTCGGCATCGTCCTCTGGGCGCACCACCTGCGGCCCCGGCCGGCCGGCCGGGCCCACCTGCCCTACGCGGGGGCGGCCGCGCTGTGGGCACTGATGGTCGTGGCCACCATCGCCACCGGCACCGCGGCCGCGGTGGCCGTCGCCCGCCGTCTCCGGTTCTCCCCCCGGGTCCTCCGTCTGCAGGGCGTCCTGGCCCTGGCCATGACCCTCGTGATGGTGGTGGTGGTCGCCGGCACCGTCACCTGGTGGGGGGCGGTGGCCGCCGACGCTCCATGGTTCTTCGGCGACGGCGTCATCGGCTCGACCGCGTCCCGGACCCCGCCGGCCCTGGTCGTGGCCGGGGTCCTGATGGTCCTGGGTCTGGCCGTGGCGTTGCCCGGGGCGATCCGGGTGGCGCGCTCCCTTCCCACCCTTCCGACCGAATGAGCTGCCCGGTGGGAAGCCCGGCCCGTGCGGGAGGCCCGCTCCCGGTGGGCTGACATACCGGCCTGCGGTTAGCGTTGGGCGCGGTGACCGAAGACGCGCCAGGGTCCCGCCGGCCTGCCGGCCCACCCCGGATCTCCCGCCGGACGCTGCTGGCCGGCTCGGTGGCGACGGGACTGGCGGCCGCGGGCGTGCGCGCGGCGGTGGGGAGCGACGCCTATGCCGCCACCGTGTCCGGCCTGGGGCCCGGCGGCTCCCTGCTCCGGCCCGGGTCACTGCCGTATCCACTGCTCCCCGAGGGGACCGACACCCTGCCCCAGATCGAGCACATCGTCGTGCTCATGATGGAGAACCACTCCTTCGACGACCACCTGGGCACCCTCGGGCGGGGCGACGGGCTCACCCCCGGGCCGGACGGCCGGCCGGTCAACTACAACCCGGACCCCGCCGGCGGCTTCGTCCGCTCGTTCCACAATCCGAATACCTGCGGTGAGAGCGACTCGGGCATCAGCCAGTCGTGGGACGCATCCCACGTCTGTTGGGACCACGGGACCAACCGGGGCTTCGTCAAGGGGTGCGGTGGGGCGGCCATGGGCTACTGGAACAAGGACGACCTCCCCTTCTACCACTCGATGGCCAACCGGTTCCCCATCGGTGACCGCTACTTCTCGTCGGTGATGGCCCAGACCTATCCCAACCGTCGGTTCCTCATCGCCGGGACCGCACTGGGCGACATCAGCACCGACGCCTCGGGGATCTCCGCCGTCGACGCCCCCAACGGGACCATCTTCGACCGCCTCAACCAGCACGGCATCTCGTGGAAGGACTACTACCCCGACATTCCCACGTGCGCCCTCTTCGAACCTGTCTTCTTCGACAACCCGGGCAAGGCCGTCCACCTCCCGCAGTTCTTCGCCGATGCGGCGTCGGGCAACCTTCCGGCCTTCAGTCTGGTGGACCCCTACGTCAACTTCTCCGAAGAGAGCGGTGACATCTCGGTGGGTGAGGCCTATGCCGCCCTCTTCATCGAAGCGGTGATGAACGGGCCGGCGTGGGAGAAGACGGCGCTGCTCTGGGTCTATGACGAGCACGGCGGATGGTACGACCACGTCCCACCCCGGCGCGCCGTGAAACCCGACGACGTGCCGCCCCACCTCGCCGCCGGAGACTTCCCCGGGGCCTACGACTACACCGGGTTCCGGGTGCCCTGCTGTGTGGTGTCCGCCTGGTCCAAGGAGGACTACGTGTCCCACCAGGTCTTCGACCACACGTCGATCCTGAAGCTGGTCGAGACCAAGTGGAACCTGCCGGCCCTGACGTTCCGCGACGCCAACGCCCACAACATGTTGGACTTCTTCGACCTGAAGGCCGAGCGGCCCCCGTTCGCCGAGCCGCCCCGACTGAAGGCGCCCAACAACCCGTTCTCCAGCCCGGCGGCGCTTCCGGCCAGCTCCCTCGCCCCCTCGGACGCCGCCTTGTTCCACACGGTCTGCACGGAGTTGCCGGGAGGCTCCCTGCCCCCCCGTGGCGCCAGGCTGTCCGCCCCTCCACCGGATGCGGACGCGCTGATGGCCGCCCAGCAGCGGTCGATCCGCCGCCAGGCCCGGGCCCAGGGGGACTGACCGACACCGCCGTGACGGTGGCCGGCCCCCGGGAGAACACCGAGGTCAGGAGCCTAATCTGCCGAGGACGGACGGCCCTCCCCCGGCCGCGGGCCGGGGCCGTGCCCTTGTCACTCCTCTCCGCTGACGGCTAAGTTGGCCAACCGTTGTGTTTTACGCCCGGTTCACTCCGCTGGCGGGACCAAACGCAGGAGGGAAGTGCCGGCGCACCATCCCGGCCCTTCTCCTCTCGACCCTCGTCGCTCTGACCACCTTCGCGGCGGTCACTCCTTCCCGACCCGCGGTGGCCGACCAGATCACCGATCTGCAGGCCCAGGCGAGGACGGTTGCCCAGCAATTGGTGGAGGAGCAGCTCCAGGTCGGTGCGTATCGACAGCAGTACGACGTGGCCTCGGCCAAGGTGGCCTCCGACAGCCAGGCCCTTGCGCAGATCGGGCAGCAGATCGGTCAGGACCAACAGCTGATCGCCGCCAAGTCCGGCTTGGTCAGGCAGCAGGCGATCAGGTCCTACATGAACTACGGGGGTGGGTCGTCGAGCTCGGACGCAAGCCTCTTCGCCGGCAGTGGGGAGACGGCGCAGGCGGCCAGCGAGTACTCGACCATCGCCGTCGGGAACATCACGACCGCCATCGACCAGCTGCGCGCCGCCCAGACCGGACTCCAGGGCCACCAGGCCGCGCTCCGCCAGCAGCAGACCCAGGATCAATCGGACCAGGCGAACCGGGCGACGGATCTCGGGCAGGCTGACGGCAGCCAGGCCCACCTGGAGCAATTGCAGTCCCAGGTGACCGGGCAGCTGGCCACCGCGGTGGCCAACCAGGCCGGCGCCCAGGCCGCGGCGGCGGCCGCGGCGGTGGCGGCCGCCCAGCGGGCCCCGGGTCGGAGCGGTCCTCAGCGGGCCGGCGGGGCCGGAGCCGGGTCGCCGGCCGCACCCGTCGGCACCGGTGCGGCCACCACCTCGGATCCGGCCCTCAACCCCTTCCTCCAGTGCGTAGTCCAAGCCGAGTCGGGGGGCAACTATCAAGCCGTCTCCCCCGACGGCCTCTACATGGGCGCGTTCCAGTTCAGCCAACCGACCTGGAACTCCGCCGCGCAGGCGGCGGGGCGCCCCGACCTGGTCGGCGTGGCCCCCAACACCGCCTCCAAGCCCGACCAGGACACGCTGGCCGTGGCCCTCTATGCCCTCGACGGCCAGCAGCCGTGGCTGGGAGACCGCTGCAGCTGAGCGGGCAGGGACAGCGCGGCCCGGGCGCGACCGGGCCCGTTCGGCGCAGATCACGCGGATCAGGCGAAGCAGGTGGGGTCAGCGCCAGCGGCAGCGCCCGGTTCCGGCGCACAGCTCGCACTCGCCGGCGGCGCCGGCCGCATGGGCCAGGCAGCGGTCGATGCGTTGCTCGACGATCTCGGCCAACAGGGGGTGCGGACCGAGCGGGGCGGCCACCAGGAACCGGACACCCCGATGGTGGGCCGCCGCCTCGGCGGCCAGGGCCGGCAGGTCGTCGTCCCAGTGGCTGCCGGGCCAGAGGAAGTAGGGGGCGATGACCACGGTGGTGCAGCCGGCCGCCACACAGGCGGCGAAGGCGGTGCCGATCGAGGGCTCGACCAGCTCCATGTGGGCGGGCTCCACGGCGCGGTACCCACCCCGCCCCCGCCACTCCGCCACGAACGCCTCGTGACGCCGGTTGGCCTCCTCGCGTCGCGACCCGTGGTCGACGATCACGACTCCGATCGCGTCCTCGGGACTATCCGGTCCGGCGGCCCGGTCGCCGGTCATGCCGACCCGGCACCGGCGAGGGGATGGCGGTCACCGCCCGGAGGGGCGCCGTCGCGCGCCTTGATCAACACGTTTCGAGACTAGCGGTCGCCCGTCCCGGCCCCCGATGGGCCGCCCGCCTCAACGGGCGGTGATGTACTCCATCAGTTCGTTGCGGTCCTTCACCAGCTCCTGGATTCGGCTCTTGACCACGTCACCGATGCTGATGATCCCGCAGAGGCGGCCTTCCTCGACCACCGGGACATGTCGGATCCGGTGCTCGGTCATCAGGTTCATGATCGACTCCACATCATCGGCCGGCGAGCAGACCCGGACTGCGGTCGACATGATCGATCTGACCGGCTCCTCGAGGAAGGCCGTGCGGAGTTCGCTCAGGTGCTGCACGATGTCCCGCTCCGACACGATCCCGTCGATCTGGCGGCCGTCCGAGGAGACCACCAGCGCACCGATGCGGTGCCGGGCCAGATCGGACACGACTTCGCCCACCGTGGCCTCCCCCCTGGTGGTGGCGACCATCGTCCCTTTTCCCTCGAGCAGGTTCGAAACGAGCATGGGCTCCCCCTCTTCAGAGATTCCTCTGAGACTCGGTCCCTCGGAACGGCCACTGGGTCCGTCCCTGGCACATCATCGCGCTCAACCCCCTGGAAGGGAATAGCCGGGAGGAATTCGCAGCCGGGCCGCCCGGAGGGCTCGGCCCGCCAGGCCCGGTGGCGCCACCTTCCGGGGGTAAATGCCCAGCTCAGCGAGGCCCGGGGCAGGGACCGGTGGTCAGTGCCGCTGGCCGATCAAGGATTGGGACACCAGAGCGATGCCCTGGCCCCACGAGGTCAGCGTCCCGGCCGGGAGGTAGGCGGCGCCACTGCTGGTGTGGTCGTCGGTCGGATTGCCCAGATAGCGCTCCGTCCCGTCGGGACCGATGAAGAAGGCGAACGAGGAATGGATGATGTCGGCGCTGGGGCTGGGCGCCTGGACCACCACGCCGTAGTCGTCCCAGACCGGGTGGAGGTCACTCACCGGCCCGGTGAGGAAGTGCCAGTTCGGGATGGTGTTCAACTGGTGCTCGTTCGAGAACTGGGCGGCATCGGCGACGGCGGCGTGGTAGCCGTTCACATTCACCGCCACGAACACCACCTGCGAAGCATCGGCGCCGAGGTCGTGGTAGGCATCGACGAACTCCTGGGAGACGAGCGGGCAGATGTCCGTGCAGTGGGTGTCCATGAACTCCATCACCACGGCGCGTCCTCTGAAGGCGGACAGGGAGAGGGCGTGGCCGTTCTGGTCGGTGAGGGTGAAGTCGGGTGCAGGCTTGGGCGGGATCGGGGCCAGCCCCATGAGATTGGCCAGCGGAGTGGAGACGGTCGAGGGGATTCCGGAGACCCGGATGAGCTGGGCCTGCTGTTCCCGATGCCGGCTGGCCAGGAAGGCAAAGGCCCCGGCGATGAGGACGGCGACGCCGAGGCCGACCAGGAGCGCCGGGCCCGGGCCCCGCCGACCCGGGGCCGTTGCCTGCCGACCGCGGTCAACCGGTGCGGCGTCGGGGTCCACCGGTGCGGCGTGGTTCTCCGGTGCCTCGGGAATGGTCACGTTCCTTGCTTTCCAGACGGAGGGAGATGGGTCAGGGCGTCGGCCGAAGGACTGCCCCACGATCTTCCCCCATCAGGTGGGGAAATGGCGGTCGCCACCCGATGACCACCGCTTTGGAACCACCGTATTGCACCGGAACATTGCACCGGAAACCCGCACACGGCCCTCACCCCCGGGGGGTGGTCAGCGGCGGGTGAGGAGGGCGGCGATCCGGTTGTAGCGCGGGTCCTCGTCACCGGCGATGCGTGCCACCCAGCGCAAGACCTCGGCGCTGTCGAGAACGGCCCGGGCGGCCAGCACCGAATCGATGTCGACCCAGTCCTTCGGGCGGTTGAAGACCACCTTGCACACGATCAGATGGTCAGCGGCGAGGATGGGGATGGTGGCGTCGGCGAACGGCACCCGGTGGCTCGCGCTGGCGGCGGCGTCGTGGAAGGGGTCGTAGGAGAAGAAGAGGTCGATCGGGGTTCTGTCCCACATCACGCGGGCCTGTCCGTCACGGGTGACCAGGGCGGCGACGGACGGCGCGTCGGCATCCGCCCCGAGAGCCACGAGCGGCCCGGCGACCTCCGAGAAGCGCTCGGGCGGAACGAACACATTGAGGTCGATGTCGATCGTTGCCCGCGGCTCGGCGTAGTAGGCGAGGGCCAAGGCACCGCCGAACGCATGGGGAGTCCCGGACAGGGCGGCGTCGATCGCCAGCACCCGCTGTGCCAGCGTCAGCCCGGTCACCGCGAGATGAGCCGGGGCGCAGTCATGACCGGGGCCCGCCGACGGGCGGGGATGGCGTCAGCCAGCGTCAGCACCTCCAGCAGGCGTCGGGCGTGCTCCCCGACGTCACCGGGCAGCGGCTGATCGGGCCCGGGCGCAACCGCGTCGATGCGCAGCCGCTCCCCTCCGGCCTCGACCAGTTTTCGCAACGTCTCGGAGGTGGGATCCCGGCGCCCGTGCTCATAGGCGGAGATCACCGGCTGGGAGGTGCCGGCCCGCCGGGCCAGCTCGGCCTGGGTCAGCCCCCGGCGGCGTCGGACGGCCTGGATCAGCATGGCGGCGTTCACGTCCGCAAGTATATCGGATCGTCTATGTCCACCCGGGCCCGGGCCCGAGACCAGGGTGCTCGTAGACTGCCCCGGATCGAGGCGAACGACCATGGGGGAACCATCACATCGGGCAGGAAGTCGATCATCAGCTCCCGGTGCTCAGTGGCGGCCCTGTCCGTGGTCACGGCGGTAGCGGCGTCGCTCCTGGCCCTGCCGGCTCCGGCCCAAGCGGCCCAGCCGGTCGGGATGGCGGCACCCTACGAGTACCTGGGTTGGGGGAGCCCTCCTTCGCCGACCGAGGTCATGGCGGCCAGCGGCCTGCGCGACTTTACCCTCGCCTTCGTCCTGTCGCGGGGGAGGTGCAACCCCGAGTGGGACGGATGGCGGCCGTTGGCCGGCGGGGTGGACGCCGCCACCATCGCCTCGATCCGGGCCGCGGGAGGGGACGTGGCTGTCTCCTTCGGGGGCTGGAGCGGAAGGAAGCTGGGCACCTCGTGTCGGACCGCCGTCGCCCTGGCCGCCGCCTACCAGCGGGTCATCGACAGCTACGGGTTGAAGGCGATCGACGTGGACATCGAGCACACCGAGGTGTCCAACGCGGCAGTCCGGAGTCGGGTCATCGCTGCATTGGCGGCTGTGCAACAGGCCGATCCGGGCCTCGAGATCTCCATCACCTTCGGGACCAACCAGAACGGGCCCGACCCCCACGGCCTCAGCCTGATCGCCGACGCCGCCGCCATCGGGTTCCAGCCGACCTCATGGACCATCATGCCCTTCGACTTCGGGGCGCCGGCCGGCACCATGGGTGCGACCTCGGTCGCCGCCACCGAGGCCCTGGCCGCGGATCTGGCCTCGACCTACCACGAGTCGACCGCCGTCGCCTACGCGCACATCGGCATCTCGACCATGAACGGACAGACCGACGAGGCTGACGAGACCGTCACCACCGCGGACCTCCAGACCATGTTGTCCTTTGCCCAGACCAACCATCTGGCCCGCCTGACCTTCTGGTCGGTGAACCGCGACCGCCCCTGCGCCACCGGTGCGCCGGTCTCCGACAGCTGCAGCGGCATCGCCCAGCAGCCCGACGCCTTCACGTCGCTCATCGCCCAGTTCCGCGGGTGACCGGTCCGTGCTCCCGACCGGACCCGCCACCGCACCGCCGGCCTCGACCGGGTGGTGGGCCCGCCTAGGTCCTGGCCGTCCGGTCGTCGACCACCCGCCAGCAGTACCAGGCCACCAGGCTCCGGTAGGGCCGGAACGGGTCGCCCAACGGCATCAGCTCCTTCGGGGTGGGAATCTCGGCCATCCCCCAGGCCCGGCCGAAGCCGGCCCGGACCCCGTAGTCCCCCACCGGCCAGACGTCGAGCCGCCCGAGGGTGCCGAGGAGGAACATGTCGGCCGTCCAGGGCCCGATGCCGCGGACCCGGGTGAGGTACTCGACCACCGCGTCGTCGGACAGCCGGCCCATGCGGTCGAGCTCGATCTCGCCGCTGGCCACCCGCTCGGCCAGATCCCGGATGGACGCGGCCTTGGTCCCGCTCAGCCCGGACGAGGTCAGCGCGGCGAGCGGGGCGGCGAGCACCGCCTCGGGTGAGACCGTCCCGCCCAACACCGATTCGAAACGGCCGTGGATGGCGGCGGCGGCGTTGCCGGCCAGCTGTTGGTAGACGATGATCTCGGCCAGGGACCCGAACCGCCGCCCCACCGGCACCGGCTTGCGTCGCGGCGGTGGTCCGTGCTGTTCGATGAGGGCGGCCAGCGCCGGGTCCCTCCCCTTGAGGAGGGCGACGGTCTCCGCCATGGTCGGTGCGGTCATGGCGCCGATGATGCCATCGGTCCCACCGGGCCTGTCAATGCGGCCGAAGCCCGTCGATGGCCCGAGCCCGGTCCGGGCACCGGGCGTAGGCTCTCGTCGGCGGCCCGCTCCGAGGGCGGAGGTGGGACCGTCGCCCCCTGTCGTGCCCTGGCATCCGCCCGACCCACAGGAGCGACATGACTCTGCACGGAAAAGTGGCCGTGGTGACCGGCGGCAACAGCGGCATCGGCAAGGCCGTCGTCCTGGCCCTGGCCGGGCAGGGCGCCGACATCGCCATCGACTACATCACCGACGAGGCAGCCGAGGTCCAGCTCGAGGCCCAGGTCCGGGGCCTGGGCGACAAGGTCGTGGGAGTCAGGGCCGACGTCAGCAAGGTGGACGACCTGCGCACGCTGATCGGCACGGCCGTCACCACCTTCGGACGGATCGACATCATGGTCAACAACGCCGGCATCGAGACCCGGACCTCCGTGCTCGACACCACCGAGGAGCAGTACGCCAAGGTGATGGACATCAATCTGAAGAGCGCCTTCTTCGGCACCCAGCTGGCGGCCGCCCAGATGATCGCCCAGGGCGGGGGCGGCCGGATCATCAACATGACCTCCGTGCACGAGGACTGGCCGATGCCCGGCAACACCGCCTACTGCCTGTCCAAGGGCGGCATGCGCATGCTGACCCGCACCGCCGG
>Ga0075021_10000681_pt1 | contig 17615 bp, 13 predicted proteins | sample ColStrG_CSR_2012_FD_72749 | JGI IMG/M metagenome (GOLD analysis project Ga0075021, IMG submission 72749) | Freshwater sediment microbial communities in response to fracking from Pennsylvania, USA - Cold Stream Run_MetaG_CSR_2012 | ecosystem: Environmental > Aquatic > Freshwater > Creek >...
GGAGGAGGCGGCTTCGGCGGTTTCGGGGGAGGGAGTACGGGCGGCGGTGGAGCGGGCGGCAGTTGGTAGTCCGCAGGAGTGAGAGGCGATGGTTCCGGAAAAACAGATCAGTGATTTGGTAAGCCGGTTGCGGACAGCGGCGGGGACGAATCTGCGCGCGGTGATTCTTTATGGTTCGGCGGTGGCGGGCGACTACGTGCCCGATTATTCTGACGTGAACCTTTTGTGCGTGCTGGGGGACACTTCATTTGCTTCAATCCAGGCGCTGGCGGCTACGGTGGAGTGGTGGCATAAGCAGAAGCACCGTGTGCCCTTGCTGATGGGTGAGGAAGAGCTGCAGCGGTCGGCGGACGTGTTTTCGGTCGAGTTCCTGGATATGCAGCAGAATCATCGTGTGCTCTGGGGCGAGGACTCGCTGAAGGGGTTGGCGATCCCGATGCGGTTTCACCGGGCGCAAGTCGAGTATGAGCTGCGGGAGAAGACGATTCTGTTGCGGCAGCGGTTGCTGATGGTGGCGGGAGATGCGGCTGCGAAGTGGGAGTTGCTGTTGCGGTCGGTACCGGCGTTTGCTACTTTGGCGCGGCACACGCTGGTTGCGCTGGGAGAGAAGGGAGCGGCGTCGAAGCGGGAGGCGGTGGAGACGTTGGCCGCGAAAGTCGGGTTCGATGCGAGTGCGTTTTCGCAGTTGCTGGATATTCGCGAGCGCAAGGCGGATCTGAAGGCGTTTGAGGTGGATGAGCTGTTTGCGCGGTATCTGAAGACGGTGGAGCGGATTACGGCGGCGGCGGATGAGATGCTGGATTCGTAGGAGTCCCACACATCGCAACGAACGCGATACTTGGGTCACCCACGGTGTCGAAAGAAGTCGTCGAAAGAAGTCAATTTGGGTTGGAGGAGAGGGAAATGAGTAAGGGACTTATCGTACTGGTGGTGCTGGTGCTGATTGTACTGGTTCTGTTTGGGCAGTATGTGGGAGTGCGGAACCAGTTGGTGGCGAAGGATCAGGCAGTGAAGGCGGCTTGGTCGCAAGTGGACATCGTGCTGCAACGGAGGGCGGATCTGATCCCGAACCTGGTCGAAACGGTGAAGGGATACGCGCAGCAGGAAGTGACGGTGTTCGGCGATATCGCGAAGGCGCGGTCAGCGCTGCTTTCGGCGGGGACTCCGGCGGACAAGATCGCGGCCAACCAGCAACTGGACGGAGCGCTGGGGAGACTGCTGGTAGTGGTGGAGAATTATCCGCAGCTGAAGTCGAACGAGAACTTCATGCGCTTGCAGGATGAACTGGCCGGAACGGAGAACCGGATCTCAGTCGAGCGCAAGCGGTACAACGATACGCTACAGGACTACAACACGTATGTTTTGCAGTTCCCGAATAATCTGTATGCGGGCTTTGCGGGATACAAGCAGAATGACGCTTACTTCAAAGCAGCCGAGGGAGCGCGGGAAGTTCCCAAGGTAAATTTTGGTGGGAAGACGGCGTCTCCGGCAACTCCGGCTCCCGCTCCGGCGCGGTAGGTTGGGTGGTATCGGGTCAGGGTCGGAGACTACGCTCGCTTGTGGAATTCCGAAAGTAAAAGCGGTGGCTCTTTGGGGAAGCGTGGTTCGCGCTTCCGTCGGAGCCACCGCTTTTGATGTGCGGCAAGGGTTCGCGGATGAGGGCACGTCCGCTCCGCGCCGTAGTTACTGGAGCGGCGTCAAGGCTTGGCAGGAATCGTGATCGGCGATGGCGGCGCCTGCGGAATCAAAAAAGAGGCTGCCGGATTCGATCGTGCAGAAGCTGCGGTTGCCGTTGCTGCCGACTGGCATGCCGACGACGACATACTGGTCTGCCAGCGTGGTGCTCGTGGTGGTCAAGGTGAAGCTGTAACCGCTCTTGCTGCCGGAGGCTAGCTGGGTGTCGATCAGGCAGGCACTGGTTTCATCGGCCGGCGAACAGCTGGTGCCGCCGAGCGCGGTCAGGGTCGAAGCGTAGCCGGCCGTCGGATAGTTGGAGACGTATGTGATCTCGGCAGTGTTGATGGTGCGCAGAGAGGCGACGGCGGACGCTTCGTTGGCAGCCACGCGAGCCTGGAGGAGATTCGGGATGGCGATGGCGGCGATGATCAGGATGATGGCGATCACCACCAGCAGCTCGATCAGCGAAAAACCCTTCTGATTTTTCTTGTTGTTCTTCATGGTGCAGTCTCCTCTGGTTACCGAAGTTACTTAGTATTCCTTTCGCGCGGTTCACTTTTCAGGTGAGGGGATCGCCCGATGCCTACATGAAATGCACGCCCGACGCCAGACGGTTTTGGCTGGGTTCTCAATCGATTGAAGGTGGCGGCGTGGCGTGCGTGTGAAAACAGTTGCACATGTCGGGAGGGGAAAGTCCTCTTTGGGAATGTGGACGGTTTTGGGATGGAGATAAAGGGGAGGTTACTCGGGGCATCTTCGCTAGACGACCCAGGGGCGGCCGTCTCTCCCTGTTGGAAACTGAACAAATTCAAGGTGCGCGGATCACATTCTTGCGAAGCGCACTTTGGTATACAGACATTGCCTTAGGGTTTCTGGAATCCCCTCCGATTCCGAAGTTCTCGGATGCGAGGGGATTCTTATGTGCCGCCGTCACCAGCCATTCCTAGCTACGATCTGCAACCTTCTTACTGTTGCCATCTTCTTCATACTATTGGCGTCTGTTGTTTGGGGACAGGACGCCGCGACCGGGGCACTGCGCGGGGTGGTGCTGGATGCGCAAGGAGCGCGGGTAACGGGCGCGGATATTGTGGCGATCCGGATGGAGACAGGGATCCGGTATTACACCGCTACAGACTCGGCGGGACGATTCCTGCTGGATTTGCTGCCACCGGGAGACTATTCAGCGCGGGCGGAGGCGGAGGGGATGTCGCCGCAGGTTTCTCCGATGGTGCGGGTGGAGCTGGGCGGCGCAGCGCAGTTGACCTTCAAGCTGAGCGTGGCGGGAGCAAAGGAGACGATCACGGTATCGGAGTCGGCGCACATGGTGGAGACGAATCCGACGGCGGTTTCGGCGCTGGTGGACGATCGGGCGATTGGGGACTTGCCGCTGAACGGGCGGAGATTCACGGATCTGTTGTTGCTGACGCCGGGAGTGACGCAGGACCCGCGAGGGCTGACCTCGGAATCGAACGGGGATCTGTCGTATGGGGGCCTGCGCGGATATCAGTCGAGTTACCTGGTGGATGGCGCGGACAACAATAATGGATTCTTTGCGCAGGCGCGGGGACGGTATCGCGCGCCATATCAATTCTCGAATGAGGTGGTGCGGGAGTTCCGGGTGTCGTCGAACAGCTATGGGGCGGAGTCGGGGCGGGCCGGTGGCGCGATTGTAAACGTAGTGACGAAGTCAGGGACGAATCAGTGGCACGGGACGGGCTTCTACTATGTGAAAGACAGTTCACTAGGTGCGACGCCGGCGTTTGTGGGATTCAAGCCGTCGGACCGCCAACACCAGTTTGGTGGGACTCTGGGCGGGCCGATCCAGAAGAACCGAACATTTTTCTTTGCGGGATATGACCAGCACATCTTTCATGTGCCGACGGTCGTGGAGTTTCTGAATGGAACCACGGCGGTGACGCCGCAGTTGGGGACGACCGGGAATCCTTTGGACTATGAGATCTGCGATCCGGCGGTGGGGGGGCAGGCATGTGATCAGAAGCGGGTGTTTGCTTCGGCGGCACAGCTTTCTACGATGGGTGGAACGTCGCACTCGAAGCTGCTGGGAAACACGGGGTTTCTAAAGATCGACCACGCGCTGACGGCGCATCATTTTCTTTCGGCGCGGTTGAGCACTTCGCGATATTACGGGACGAACAACGTGTTTTTCGACCCGGCGAGCCCGGTTACGAACAATGCGATCAGCGCAAATGGGGAGGAGGATGTTACGACCGAGAGCGCATCGCTCGGGCTGCTGAGCAGTGTTGCACCGCGGTTGACGAGCCATTTGCGAGCGCAATTTTCGCGCGATTTGCAGCAGTCGTTTCCAAATGCGACAGGGGTGCGCACGAAGATTTACAACATGATCGACAGTTTCGGGCAGTCGTCGATTTTGCCGCGGCAGACGCGGGAGCACCGGCTGCATGCAGCAGAGACTCTGAGCTTGAGCGCGGGGCGTAACGAATGGAAGTTTGGCGGCGATGCGATGTTCACCTGGGACGACAACTACTTTCCTTCCTTGTACAGAGGCGAATACATCTACGACAGCGTTCCGGTGGACCCCTGGACGTTTATCCCGATGCATGGCGGAGTTGAACTGACGCCGCTGCGGGCCTGGGCGCACGATGTGCCGCGCTACTATGTACAGAATTTTGGGAACCCGGTTTCACATCCAGACAGCAATGATTACGCGGCGTTCGCGCAGGACACGCTGCGGCTGACGCGGCGTTTCGCGCTAAGTCTGGGAGTGCGGTATGACTTGCAGACGTTCGGGCAGAGGGGATTGGTGAGCAACCCGGTGTGGCCGGCGTCGGGGAAGATGCCCTCGAGTGCCGATAACTTCGCGCCGCGAGTGGGGCTGGCGTATGCCTTCGGCGACCAGCGGCCGCTGATGGTGCGGGCGGGGTTCGGGATCTTCTACACGCGCATTCCGCAGATTTATCAGTCGGCGGTGATCAATAACAACGGGCTGAACGCGGCGCACCTGCAATTGGACAATATGGATTTCTACCAGCGGCAGCTTTTTCCGGCGTATCCGAATGCGGCGGTGAATTGTCCGCGAGGGCCGTTGGCGTGCACGCTGCCGGATGTGGTGAAACCATATGCGACGACCGAAGTTTCAGCGTTCGCGCCGGGCTTTGACACGCCGAGGGTGCAGCAGGGAAGCTTAAGCTTGGAGCGGGAGGTGGCGGACGGGTTCACGGGCGGATTGTCGTACTTGTACGTGCACGGTGTCGATCTGATTCGCGCGCGGGACGTGAACCTACCGCCGCCAACGTACTACAGCTACCCTGTCTACGATGCGAGCGGAAGCAGTCTTCAAGATTCGTTGTATACCGTAGCGTCGTTTGGAACATGGCAGATGACGAGAAGCCTGACCTGTCCGTATCCGCCATGCATCAACGATGTGGTGCGCCCGGTAGTGCAGTTGGGCGCAATTGACCAGTTTGAGAGTGCAGCGTCGAGCGTGTATCACGGGATGACGGTGTCGCTGCGTAAGCGCATGTCGCACGGGGTGTACTTGCGAGTGGCATATACCTGGGCGCATGCGATCGATGATGGGCAGGATGCGCTGGTGGCCGGGCAACCTGCAACCGTGCAGAACTCGTATTCGACCAAGAGTGAACGAGGGTCGAGCGTGACAGACCAGCGGCATCGGCTGTCGGTTTCATGGATCACGGAGCCTCGTCCGTTCGATCCGGGGCGGGGACTTCTACCGACGATGTTCGACCACTGGAGAATCTCGGGGGTCATGACATACGGCAGCGGGCGTCCGGCGCAGGCCCGCGTGTACGGCGATCCGAATCAGGATGGGAACACAAGCAATGATCGTTTGCCAGGTTTCGGAAATAATGCGTTCGTTGGTCCCGACTACGCCACGATGAACATGCGGGTGGCGCGCAAAATCAATTTAGGCGGGCATTATCGTCTGGAGTTAACGGCGGAGTCTTTCAATCTGTTCAATCGCGACAATAAGCGCTTTGGAGTGAGTGACAATGGGTTCTGGAACTCTGCGGGGCAGTTCGTTACATATTCCAAGGGTAACCGCTATCCTGCTTATTATCAACAACCTACGACTTTCATGAAAGCGATGAGCGCATATGCGCCGCGGCAAGTCCAAATGTCGTTGCGATTGCTCTTCTAACAAGTCAGTGTAGTTTTTTTTACATTCCACTTGACTTGGGGACAGAGGCTTGCCATAACTAACAGGTCCAGTTAGGGCGAGCAGGGGGGTGTGGTTCTTTTGGCTGAAGTCCGACTACAAGAGGGGGAATCCCTCGAAAATGCGCTGCGCCGCTTCAAGCGGAAGGTACAGCAGGAGGACATCATCAAGGAAGTAAAACGTCACTCCTTTTACCTGAAGCCAGGCGAGAAGAAGCGGGTAAAAGAAGCGCTTGCCCGCAAACGGAGCCGTAAGAAAGCACGCAAGGAACAAGACTAAAAGATCATCGGGCCGTTTCCTGTGGGGGCCGACGGCCCGATTTCTCTCACTTCTTACTTTCATAGGCTGAGGATTGTTCTATCTGCAGTACCCATGCGATGCGATCGCGTGGTGGGCCGAATCCAGGGTGAATATGAGGGGGATGTAAATCCCCTGCCCACGATGTGAGCCGGATCCTTCCCCATTCGGGTCTCCCGTGTTGAGCAGGGACGCGAAATGGGAGCGCCTCTTCGATGGAATTCCAGGATAAAGTTTTGAAGTGTGTGGATTGTGGCACGGATTTCGTGTTCACGGCCGGCGAACAACTCTTTTTTCACGACAAGCAGTTCAAGAACGAACCCAAGCGCTGCAAGAACTGCAAAGGCAAGCGGGTGGCGGTTTTGGGCGCCTCACCGCATGGGCAGGCGCACTTAAAGACCGAGACCCGCACGAACTGCTCGAATTGCGGCAAGGAAACGACGGTGCCTTTCCGTCCCACACAGGGGCGGCCGGTGCTGTGCCGCGAGTGTTTTCAGCAGAGGCGGCAGGTCGCAAGCGCCTAGATTCCAAGTACACAATTTTTGATGATGAAGGATGGCGAGGCCGCCCACTATCCGGCCCTGCGGCCCACTTCCTGTGCCGCTGCCGACCTGCGCTGGCGGCGTTGTTGCTCATCCGCGCGCCGAATCAGCAGAGCCTCCACCTGACGCACCAAGTCGCTGGTACCCAGCGGCTTGACCAGCAGCGACTCAGCAGGCTCCAAGGACCAGTGGTCGCCGTTGGGCGGATAGGCGGTGAGTAGGGCAGTTGCGGGCGCGTAGTGCTGACGGCGGGCAGCGCGGATCACTTCCAGACCCGCTTCTTCGGTCTCCATGCGCAAATCGCTGATCACCATGTCGTAGACGCCGGATTCGAGTCTGGAAAAAGCCTCCGCCGTGCTGGCGGCGGTCTCAACTTCAAAGCCGTGGATTTCGAGGACTGCTTTGAGGGTCAGCAGAACAGCGAGATCGTCATCGACAAAGAGAATGCGCCGTTTCATAGTGCACCCCGAAAGCAAGTTAGAAGTTAAAGGTGCAGATCCCTACGGATTCGGTCCGCAACCGTCGCGCCATCTGCAGGGCGCCACCCACCCACTGCGTTAGTATAGAAGCGTGGCCCGTTTCTTCGTGCAAAATTTTGGTTGCCGCGCGACCCAGGCGGATGGAGCAGCGCTGGAGCGCCAGTTCCTGGAGCGCGGACTGGAGCGCGCTGGCGCGGCGCGCGACGCCGAAATTGTCGTGCTCAATACCTGTACGGTGACCGAGGGCGCGGACAAGGACGCGCGGGCATCGATTCGCAGGCTACAGCGGGACAATCCCGATTGCCGCATCCTGGTGACGGGGTGCTACGCGCAGCGCGCGCCGCAAGAACTCGCCCGCATACCTGGCGTGACGTGGGTGGTGGGCAACTCGCATAAGCACCAGGCAGCTGAGATTGTTGCCGCTTCCTCGTTCTCGACTGGATTTGTTTCGCTTGCGCAGCTTTCGGGGGATCCCGCGGAGTTCCCACCCAATCGCAAAGAACGCGGTCTGGTGGGGCACGTGCGTGAAAGAGTGGGGCACCCTGATGTCGTCGTCGGCGACATTTTCGCGCACACCGAGTTGCTGGCGGCTCCGGTGTTTGAAGCGGCGAACGAACGGACGCGGCCCAATCTCAAGGTGCAGGACGGCTGCGACAATCGATGTTCATTCTGCGTGATTCCCTCCGTACGCGGGCAGAGCCGCTCGCTGCCGCTGGAGCGAGTCATTGAGGAAGTGCGTGTCCTGGTCGATGCGGGCTATCGGGAAGTGGTGATTTCCGGGATCAACTTGGGACGGTGGGGAAGAGACTTGGCCGTCGTTGGTCGCCGGTGGGTAGTCGTCGGCGAGTCGCTCCCCGCCACCTTTGAGGAGACATGGGTTGACCCTTCGCTAACGCCGCACGCCGCACGACCAGCGACCAACGGCCAACGACTTGCGACCCTCATTCGAGGCATCCTCAATCACACGTCCCTTGAGAAGTTGCGCGTTAGTTCGGTGGAGCCGATGGACTGGAGCGACGAACTGATCCAGTTAGTCGCGGAGTCTCCGCGGATCGCCAAGCATGCGCATGTGCCGTTGCAGTCGGGGAGTGATGCCGTGTTGCGACGTATGCACAGAAAGTATCGGCCGGCGCACTATCGGGAAAAAATCCTGAAGATTCGGAGTGCGATGCCGGGTGCAGCGATTGGAGCGGATGTGATGGTGGGCTTTCCCGGCGAGACGGAAGCGGAATTTGCTGAGACGCGAGAGATGGTGCAAGAGCTGCCGTTCACCTATCTCCATGTGTTCACATATTCGGCACGACCCGGAACTCCGGCGGCAGAGCAGAGCGGGCAGGTTCCGGTGGCCGTGGCCCGCGAGCGGAACCGCCAGTTGCGGGAGATCGCAGGAGTAAAGAAGAAGGCATTTGCGAAGGGGTTGGTTGGCTCGACAGTAGAAGCCATCACGCTCCAGTCACGGAGCCCAGGCTTCACGGAGGCACTGACGGACAACTATCTGAGGATGAGAGTGCCTGGCCAACTGGAGGCGAACCGCTGGCTGGCGGTGATGGTGGACGGCGCCGACGGTGAGACCTTGCTTGGACGAAACCAGTTTCATTGCGGTGCAAACCCTTCCCCTCCCGTAGTGTCCGCGCCACAGAACGGGCCACCAGAATTTAACGCGGAAGTACTCGGAAGTCCGATAAAGTCATTGACCTGCAACCCTTTGCAGGTTTACGATCAGGAAAATCCAGAAATGTGGGAGTAGTCTGAACTCATGTCACGGTCAGCGTTCGGGTCAGTCGTGTGCTGTCTACTGGCGGTTCTGGTTCCAGCGCAACTGCTCGCGGGAGAGTCGGCCTCGGCAATGCTGTACACCAATGGTCCGGCGTGGCTGAACGGCAGTGAAGTCCCGAAGTCGGCGGCGGTGTTTTCCGGGGACATGCTGCAAACGCGGGCCGATTCCACGGCGAACATTCAAGCTGCCGGATCCACGGTCATGGTGTTAGCGGACTCTCTGGTGAAGTTTCAGGGTCCAGCGGTGGAGATCGAGCATGGCGCGGTTCGTGTGACGACATCGCGCGGGCTGGCGGCACAGGCGGGGGACGTGACCGTGAAGCCAGCTTCGAAGGTGTGGACCGAATTTCAGGTCACCGATGTGGATGGGCGGGTGCAGATTGCAGCCAACAAGGGCGACCTGACAGTTCAGGACGACAAGGGCACAACGACGGTGTCGCAGGGCCAGCAGACCACCCGCGACGATACTGCCGATACCGAGAAGAAAAAGAAAAGGCGCCGTCGTGGGGACGGAGCGGCAACCGCGGCGGGCGGGGGCATCATGAGTTCGACCCCCGTGATTTACGGCGGCTTGGCTGTCGCGGGTGGGGTGGGTGTGTGGTTGCTGCTGCGAGACGAGCCACCGATGAGCGCCAAGTGTCCGACGAATTCCTGCCCATGAGCCTGACTCGATGATCTCTGTGTTCGGCGACTGAAATCTATGTCGCGTTACGTTTCCTACCGTGATTTCGACTGGGTTTTGATGGGCTTCGCGCTGACGATCTGCGCGCTGGGCGTGGTGCAGATTCACAGCGCGACTGCAAACACAAAGTTCGCTGGCGCTCATCTCAAGCAGATCTACTGGGTTCTGGCGGGTGTGGGGGCGATGTTTCTTGTCAGCCTGCTCAACTATCAGGCGCTGCTGGAGCAAATCCACTGGTTTTACTTTGTTTCGCTGGCCTCGCTGATTGCGGTGATCCTGTTTGGGCAGAAGTATCTGGGAGCGCGGCGCTGGATCAAACTGCCGGGAGGCGCCCATTTTCAGCCGTCGGAGTGGGTAAAGCTCATCCTGATCCTGTCGGTGGCTAAGTATTTTGCCGATCTGCACCAGCGGGAACTCTCCTGGCCCGACTTCTTGAAGGCGGGTGCGATCGTCGGTTTTCCGATGCTGATGGTGCTGGCGCAGCCGGATCTGGGAACGGCTCTGACCTACATTCCGGTCGCCGTGATGGGCTTGTTCCTGGGCGGGTTGCGGCTGAAGCAGACGGTCATCGTGCTGCTGGTTCTGGGCTTGCTGGTTCCAATTGCGTGGAAGAAAGTGTTGAAGCCGTATCAAAAAGAGCGGCTGACGAGTTTCATGAACCCGGATGCGGATCGTCAGGGCTCCGGATATCAAGTAAATCAATCCCTGATCGCGGTTGGCTCCGGAGGAATCTGGGGTAGCAGCCAGGGATCGCAGACGCATTTGGCGTTTTTGCCGGTGCCGCAGACGGATTTTATATTTGCAGCGTTTGCCGAAGAACACGGGTTTGTAGGAGCTCTTGGGGTCCTGCTGTTATACTTTATTGTGCTAATGCGGTTGACCCAAAATGCGCAAACGGCGCCCGATCGCGCTGGCGGATTCCTGGTCATGGGTGTGGTGGCTGTGCTTAGTTTTCACATCCTGGTCAACGTTGGCATGGTGGTCGGCTTTATGCCGGTCACGGGAATACCTCTGCCGCTCATGAGTTACGGCGGGTCTTCCGTTCTGTTTATGTTTCTGGCGCTGGGGATGGTCATGAACGTCAGGATGCGCCGCTTTGTGAACTGAGATGGTTGGTCAGAACGATGGCGTCCGTGAAAGGGACGTTACGAAATAAGATTAAGATTACGAAGGCCCTCGCGAAAAAGGAGGGCAGATTACCGGCGAAGTGTGAAGCCGGACAGGATTGAAGCCATCAGGCGGGGAACGGCCCCCTCAGCGGAACTGAGAGAGCGGTCACAGACCTGAAGCAAGGCTCAACGCGATCAGTGCAGACGAGTTCGAACAATTCACTGCAGTGTAGGTTCCGGTGTGACATCCGGGATTTCGCCCGCTCCTACCCGGAGTGGATCTGAACGCTATCAATCCTTTCCGTCAACTTTCCGCTTCGATCCGGTGAAGAAGAACCGGAGTATCAATGAACAAGGAATTGTTTGTCTCTTCCACGCCCCACGAAACCAAAGTGGGCATTGTGGAGGACGACCAGTTGGCAGAAATCTACCTGGAGCTGGAAAACGAATACACCCTAGCAGGCTCGATCTACAAGGGACGAGTCACGCGGGTGCTTCCCGGAATGCAGTCGGCGTTTGTGGACATCGGGTTGGAACGCGACGCGTTTTTGTACGTGTCCGATTTTATGGATCTGGAGCAGCAAGACGAAGATCTGGATGAAGCGATTCCGGCGAATCGTCCTGCAACCGAGGCGCGTCCGCGGCGGGCGGTTGAGCCGATGGCGACTGCGAGCGAAGGGCGGCTTGCCGAGGCTGAAGGCGTTGCCGGCGACGATGTGGGGCTGAACCCGCCTTCTTCGGAGGCGGCGGGTTCGGGTGAGGCGACGCGAGAGTCGCGCGAATGGCGTGGGCGTCGGCGGCGCGGACGGCGTGGAGGTCGCGGAGATGACCGCGGCGGTCGTGTCGATCGCCCGGACCGCAACGACCGCAATGATCGCGATCGCAATGGGGCGGAGTCGCGCTTTCCGCGTCCGGCAACGCCAACTCTGACCTCACAGACGACCCGCACTGGACGTGACTACGACTACGGACCGCCTCCGGGATATCAGCCGATCATTCTTCCGGGCGAGTCGATTTCCAAGTACCGCCAGGGAGGGCAAGGGGCGGCTTTACCCGCGGAGGTGGTATCGCCTGGGCCACTGGTGCCTTCGGTCGCTTCGAACTTCCCCGACGATGAGCCGATGTTTGCCGCCGAAGTTGCCGGGCCACTTCGCGAAGAGCACGAACACGTGCCGCACACAGAAGTCGACCAGGACGCTCACGAAGCAGTTTCGAGCGCGGCCCGCGAAGCCGTGGAAGAAAGCGCGGACCGGCGGCCCTTTGTCGATACCTATCAGGCTCCTGAAACAGTCGTACAGGAGATGGCGCATGAGGCGGATTTCGCCGCGGCCTTCCGGGCTCCGAGTGGCCAAGTCGAAGAACAGGAAATCGAAGAGGAGGAGGCCGATCTTGCTTCCTACGGCGAGCACCTGGAGGACGATGGCGGCTTCGAGGAACTAGAAGAGGAAACGCACGCGGCGGGGGGCGAACTGCACCACCCGCGTTTGGAACCCGCCCCGGAGAGTCTGGCAGCGGAAGCTGTTGCCGGGCAAGCCGACGGGAATGGAGAGGATGTCCCAGAAGCGGTCCTCGAAGAGGAAGAACTGGAGGCCGAAGAACTCGAACTCGAAGAAGCGCAGGAGGAAGCCGAGGCATTGTTAGAAGCGGAAGCCATTGGTGATGGTACGGTGGATGCCAGCGCCGCAGTGCGAGGGCCTGCTCCGGAAGCGAGGCTTATGCAGCGCGCGCAGCGTAGCGCACCCGCATTTGACCGCAACCGCGGACGCCGTGGTGGACGCCGTTTCCGCCGCCGCGAGAATACCGTTGTGCCCCAGATCAGCGAATTGCTCAAAGAGGGGCAGGAAGTGCTGATCCAGATTGCCAAGGAGCCTATCGGCAAGAAGGGAGCACGCATTACCAGCCACATTGCGCTGCCGGGGCGCTTTCTTGTGTTCATGCCGACCGTGAACCACACGGGAGTGTCGCGCAAGATTTCGTCGGAAGAAGAGCGGCAGCGGCTAAAGCGAATCATCATCAGCGAGCGGGAGAATGGTACAGGCGGCTTCATTGTGCGCACGGCTGCGGCGGGCGCTTCCGACGAAGAGCTGCGCGCCGATATCCGCTTCCTGAAGAACCTCTGGAACGAAATCAAGTCCCGCTCCGAAGCCAGCAAGTCGCCGGCGCTGATCTATCACGATCTGAACGTGGTCGAGCGAGTATTGCGCGATCAAGTGAGTTCGGAGTTTTCCGCCATCTGGGTCGATACCGAGCAGGAGTACGAGCGCATTCTGCGTTTCGCCAACCGCTTTCAGCCGGCCCTGGTGAGGCGAGTCAAGCTCTACACCAAGGAAACGCCGCTCTACGAGCAGTTCGGGCTGAACGAAGAAATCAACAAGGCGCTCAAGTCGAAGGTGTGGCTGAAAAGCGGTGGCTACATAGTGATCAACCAGACCGAAGCGCTCGTCGCGATCGACGTCAATACCGGCAAGTACGTCGGGAAGACGGCGCGCCTGGAAGATACGATCGTCAAGACCAACGTGGATGCGATTCGTGAGATCGTGCGGCAGATTCGTTTGCGCGATCTCGGCGGCATCATCGTCATCGACTTCATCGACATGGACGAGCGGCGCAACCGCCAGAAAGTCATGCAGGCGCTGGAAGAGGCGCTGCGCGCTGACCGCGCACCGTCAAAGGTTTTGCAGTTTAACGATTTTGGACTGGTCGCGATCACGCGCAAACGTGTGAAACAGTCGCTCGAACGCGCGATCGGGTCGCCCTGCCCGTACTGTCAGTCGACGGGCTTCGTGAAAGCGGTGAACACAATCTGCAACGAGGTCTACGTCGAGATGCGCAAAATCTCCAAGCACCTCGAACACGGCGACGTGATGCTGCGCGTGAATCCAGAGGTCGCGAAGGCGTTGAAGGCGAACAATGCAAAGCTATTGAACGAAATGGAAGAGCTTGCCAAGAAGACCATTATCGTGAAGTCGGATCCGGCGTTGCACCAGGAGCAGTTCGATATCCACTAAGCTGCCGCTTTGTGGCGGCTAGCTTTGAACAGCCGCCGTGACAAGCTTCGGACCGAGAGGGACGGGCATTTCGCCCGCCCCTCTTGTTTTTTGGCAGAACGAGCGCGAACTCGTTAATTGCTGGGATCAGTGTGTTGTGTCTCCCCTCATCTTTCTGTCTTCCCTTTCTTTCCCGGAACAGTCTAACTAGACGATGCGTACGTCTCCCAACCTTGCCTGGAGACGGAGGCTGATTCTTATGACTCGAATTCGGAGTGCTCTTCTCTTCCTGTTGGTGATAGCCGGCTGGTACGTGCGCGCCGACAATACCGTGAATCCCATCTCCAGGAGCTGCGCCTTCGTGCACGTCAATGTTGTCCCCATGGACCAGGAGCGCGTGCTTTCGGATCAGACGGTGGTGGTGGAGAACGGCAGGATCACGCAGGTCGGCCCGTCAAAGAAGGTCGCCCTGCCGCGGGGCCCATGCCGGATCGAGGGCGCGGGAAGATTCTTGATACCCGGTTTGTCGGACGCTCACGTCCATTTGCTCTCTCCCAACGAACTGCCGCTCTACCTCGCGAATGGCGTGACTACCGTCTTCAACCTGGACGGTCATCCGGCGCATCTGTTGTGGCGCAAGGAAATTGCCCGCGGCGAGATGGTCGGACCGACGATCTTTACGACCGGGCCGATCTTTGAAAAGGCGCGGACAGCGGAGGAAGACGTTCGTCTTGTGGACGAGCAAGCGGCCGCTGGCTATGACGGGGTGAAGATCTACAACCCGGTGTCGAAAGAAGAATATCCGGCGCTGATCGCCGAGGCGAAGAAGAAGAACCTGTTGTTGATGGGCCACGTTGCGCGCGGTCCGGACTTCGAGACGACGTTGCAGTCTGGACAGTCCATCGCCCATCTGGAAGAGTTCACGTACACGTTTTTTAATCCACGGCACGACGACCACAACGCCCACATTGTGTACGACCGGAACCGGATTCCTGAGGCGGTGAAGCTCACCAGCGAGGCTGGCATCTTTGTCACGCCCACCTTGTCCACTTACGCGACGATCGTGCAGCAAGCAACCGATCTCGACACTTTCCTGAAGAATCCGGAAATGAAATACCTGCCGCCGTGGACGCAGGCTCTCTACCAGCCCGCAGCGAACCGGTACAAGACCGGATTCTCGCCGGACGAGTATCCGCAGATTCGCACTTCCCTCGCGTTCCAAAGAAAACTGCTCAAGGCTCTGTTCGATGCGGGCGTGCCGCTGATGTGCGGAACCGACTCTCCGGAAGTTGGACCGTTGCCGGGATTTGGCATTCACGACGAACTCCAGGAGTTTGTGAACGATGGCTTGACGCCCTACCAGGCGCTACAGACCGCGACCGTGAACGTTGCGCGGTATCTGAGGCACAGCGACGAGTTTGGAACCGTGGAGGCGGGCAAGCGTGCAGACTTGGTGCTGCTGGAGGGGAATCCGCTGGCTGCGGTCGCCAGCACGCGGCGGGTTGCCGGAGTGATGGTGCGAGGCGAGTGGCTGCCGAAGGCGCAATTGGCGCGGATGGTGGACGACGTGCCGGCTTCATACCAGCGCGAACTGCGAGCTGTGAAGATGAAACTAAAGTCCGATCCGGCGGGTGCGTCAAAATATCTGGAAGAAAATGACCCGTACTTGAATGTGGGCGATGCGGCGATCTCCGAAATTGCCACAGAGGAAGGTTTCGAGCCCGCACACGATCTGGTGCGAAGGGTGAGGCAGGCCGATCCAAAGTCGGAACTCGTCAATGAGCGGAACATCAATCGTCTGGGATACGATCTGCTCGGCAGGAAACGATACAAAGAGGCGATTGCCGTGTTTCAGATGAACGCGCAAGACTTTCCAAAGTCGGCGAACACGTTTGACAGCCTGGCCGACGCCCAATTCAAGGCCGGCGACTTGCCGCACGCGCTCGATAACTATCGCCGGGCGTTGGATGTGGATCCGAAGTACCCGAATGCGAAGGAAGCGGAGAAATTCCTGAAAGAAAATCGCCGGCCGTAGCGGAGACGATCGCGATTTTATAACTCGAAAACGAGCTTCGCGGCCTGTGCGGATCGTTGGCGCAGCTTTTCGAGAGAACCGCGCAGGGCGTTACCTCGCGCCTGCATGTCTGGCTGCTCTCCCAAGGTTGCGGCAAGGCGGTCGACGGCTTCGGGCAGCCGCTTCGCCAGGTCGGTAAGAATCACCAGCGAGTCGGCGTGCAGTCTCCAGATGGAGCGCGAGTTCTGTGACCTCTTGATCTCTTCAATTTCTGTCGTCATGCGCGCGGTGAGGGCGACGGTGCGAAGCAGCATCCGGGCCACGTCGGCACGCGGGCTGACTTCTTGCAGATAGTCGGCTGTGTAGGCGTCGATTTCGGCCGGGCTCAGCATCAGGTTGAAATAACGCATTGGCACAATCTGGCGGAACTTTGGGTCAGCTACCCGCACAAAAACGCGGATCGATTCTTCGACTCTCCGCAACTTGGCTTCTTCAACCGAGAGCACCTGCGGCGTGATGGCAGCGGGCACATACTTGGCATCGAGTGCGGGAGCCGCTGCCGCGCCTCCAGTTCCGACGGTGTGTGCCGGGCGAGCGGAGGAGTCTGCGCGGCGGATTGGCGGCCTTCGTTCCAATTCCTTTTTCAGCCGGGAGACGCGACGGAATTTTTCCAGGGCAGCAGCATAGTCCGTCTTCAACAGGCTGTTCGCATTCAAGGCCGCAACATGTTCCACCGTGACTTCCACGCCATCCACGGTGCTCAGAATGCTGCCGCCAAGCTCATCGAGCCGTCGGGCAAAGTCCTTGATCTCTACGGTAGCGGCCGCGAAAAGTGCGTGGAATCGGTCCCCAAAGGCGGAATTATAGGGCGCAAGCGTGGCTAGCACTCCAGGATGATAGATCGATTCCCCAAGGGAAGCCTTGAGTTCGCGGACACGCGGAATGATACCGGAATCCATCAGAGCGCTGAAGTCCTGGAAGCGGTTCGCCTGGTCGAGCAAGGGGCCGAATTCGCGCAGCCGCTGCACATGCTCATCGGGCACCTCGGGCACGTCGGACTCGGAAAGGATCTCCAGCAGCGCGATCTCGAATGGCGACAGCGGAATCGATCCATCCAGGCCGTAGCCGCGCCGCTCCCACTGTCCCGGTACGCGTGGATGGCGAAAGAGAAAAGTAGCCACCAGGTCCGTCTTGTCCCGATTCGAGCCGGAGTCGTCCCGATGACGGGCAAAGTACCGCAAGAGGCCCTCCGCGACCTCTGCATCAAGATCTGGGCGGATGCCGAGGCGGAGCATGGCCGGAGTGATCGCCATGTCCAGCAGTTTGATCCAGATATGCATGCGTTCCAGCAGGGAGCGCACTTCGTTGCTTTGTCGGATCGACTCGGAAGCGAGTTCTGCGGGAACTGGCAATTCGCCGCTGAGTTGCTCACTCAGCAGCCGTTGATAAAACCCTTGCACAGTTGCCAGTAGCGCCAGTTCCCACTTGGGATCTTCAGCCAAATCAACTCCTCCGACTCAGTCGGATCAGCATTCTTTACAAAGGGGAGCGCTTCTTTAGTTAATCCGAACGCAGCGGGCACTGCAATTGGTTGCTTGGTTACGGAAGTGTCAGAACTGATGGAGGGCGACCGTAAATGAGATATGGACCCGGCGCCAGGCTGCGAGTCCAAAAGCCAAAAGTCCACCCGTCATTGAAATACAACGGTCTTGTTTCCATACAAGAGCACCCGGTTTTCCACGTGCCAACGGACGGCGCGGGACAGGACAACTTTTTCGATGTCGCGGCCCTTTTGAATCAGGTCGTCGATGGTGTCGCGATGGTGGATGCGAACTACGTCCTGCTCGATAATAGGGCCGTCGTCAAGTACTTGTGTAACGTAGTGTGCCGTTG
>Ga0075021_10000684_pt1 | contig 17595 bp, 10 predicted proteins | sample ColStrG_CSR_2012_FD_72749 | JGI IMG/M metagenome (GOLD analysis project Ga0075021, IMG submission 72749) | Freshwater sediment microbial communities in response to fracking from Pennsylvania, USA - Cold Stream Run_MetaG_CSR_2012 | ecosystem: Environmental > Aquatic > Freshwater > Creek >...
AGACCTCCTCGCAAGCGGAGTTCTTCATCTATACCAACACGCACGCCGCTGCTCACTTCACGGGCGTGATCACGGACGACTTCACTTCCGAATTCGATCCCTTCTCGCCACAATTTGGTGAGAAGTTCTCGCCCCCCAACATGCCGGTTTCCATCAAGGATTGGGCCGGAAATGAAATCTCCCGCGTCTATGCCGATCAATGGGGCACCTACGACGGCCTGACGTATTCCACCTGGGAAGTCAATCCGCCGAACCCGACCGGCTACGCTCCGACGATGATGGTTACGTGCATGAACGATCCTGGCACGGGACCGACGCCGGATCCGCTGTTCAACCCGCAGTACAGCAACTTCTGCTATGAGATTCCGTTCATGCCTGGCGCAACCCAGTACATGGATACGCCGGTAACGCCGACCTCCGCCTTCGCGGGAGCCGGTTACAACAACCCGGATTGCGCTTATCCGGATTACACGCCCGCCGTTAAAGAAGTCGATGGCGACGGCGTTGGACCGTATGTCAGCGTGGCCGGGAATTCGATCACAATCACCGCCTTGGGCGACCAGAATGTGCCCAACAACGCTTACTCCGGGCCGCAGACCACGACCTTCCCCTACAACGCTCAAACCGTTACGCGCCACTATCGCTTCGGGGCGACGCAGGGAACTGGCACAGTCACCATCGGCGGAGTTCTAGCCACCGTCACAAGCTGGGGCGACCTGTCGATCAAGGCAACCGTTCCGACTGGCGTGCCGAACTGCTTGGTGCAACAGCAATCGATCTACGGCGGCTCATCCGCGCAGTGCGGCCAGCTCGTCATCACCGCAGGCAACGGCAAGCAGTCGATTGACGCCATCACCGTCACAGTCGGCGGCAAGGCTCCGAAACACGTGGCCGCGACGCAGACCATTCAAAGCGTGATTGACGATCCCAACACCCAGCCTGGCGATATGCTCATCATCGACCCGACTTGCACCACTACGGGCACGACGACGCAAGTTGCCTGCACGACCGGCGCTGCGACCACCAATACGAACTCTTCCCACGTCGAGTTCGTGCTGATGTGGAAGCCGCTCCGCCTGCAAGGTGTCGGAGCTGCCACCAGCATCATCAACGCCAACACCCATCCCGCCGGCCGTCTGGATCCGTGGCGCCGCGAGGTCAATTGCCTGTTCGGATTGGCCCTCAACGGCACACCCAGCACTGGAAATGTGACCGTGACAAACGGCAAGGTTGTGCCTGGGACAGGCGGTACGAATCCCTACGATCCGAGTGGCACGTTCAGCTGTTCCTCGGACAAGCAGTTCAGTGTGGATCGCTTGCCACTCGAAGCGACCGTTGGTTGGGATGCCACGCTGAACGGCAACCTGGCCGAGCAGTTGCAAGAACCCTCCCTGATGGGTGCCTACGAAGGTGCCGCCATCACGGTCTTGGCCAAGGGCGTCAAGTTCCCAGCTGGATCGGCTCCGTTCGGTTCCGACGTGTTCCCAGTCGGTACGACTCTGCTGGGACAGAGAAATTGCACCACGACCTCGAGAGGAGTTACAACCAATCCCTTCCCGAGCAACTTCCAATGCAACCCGTCCAGCATTGACGGGTTGGGAATCACGAACAGCTCCCAGGGCGGCGGCGGCGTCTTCGTCCACGCCTGGGCGCACAACCTGCAAATCGCCAACAACCGGGTCTATAACAACTCCGGAACGCTGGCAGGCGGTATCGCTGTCGGCCAGGGCGAATTCCCCGGCCAGTACCTGGGTGGAAATCCTGCCACTCCCAACGCCGATCCTGGCTCTTGCCAGAACGGCTCCAGCAATACGCAGTTGCCGTACTGCTTCAACCTCAATGTGAACGTGCATAACAACATGGTCGCCCTGAACTCCTCCCTGGGAGACGAGTTGTTCTCGTCCACTCCGTCAGGATCCGGCGGCGTCGTATTCTGCACCGGCGACGACTACTACAAGTTCCAATACAACTGGGTCTGCGGCAACCTGAGCTCCGGCGACGGCGGCGGTATGTCCCACCTCGGCTTCAGCTGGAACGCTGACATCGAGCACAACTGGTTCCTGTTCAACCAGAGCCAGAACCCAACGGTGCCCACCAACGGTGGCGGTCTCGCCATCCTCGGCGCGCCGGATACGGATCCCGTCTGCGGTGTCGAGCCGGATGCGGATTGTCCGTCGGGAACCAGCGACGGAACCGGACCTGGGTTGGTCATCAACGCCAACCTGTTCCTGGGTAACTCGGCGGAAAGCGGCAGCGGCGGCGGCATTCGCATGCACGGCGTGAACGGCACGGAGCTGACGTTCTTCCCATCGCAGCCAAACAAGTGGTATTCACCGTCCGTCACCAACAACATTATCGTCAACAACGTTGCTGGCTGGGACGGCGCCGGTATCTCGCTGCAGGACGCTGTTGCGGTGGACTTGATCAACAACACCATCATGTCCAACGACTCCACGGCCTCGGCCGGGATTCTCTTCAATACCCTGGGTGCGCCGTTGTCGAGCAGCCCTGGGTCGAGTTGCGCCAACGCAGCCGGTACGGCCTCGTGTCCGCAACCCGCCGGAGTCGTTTCAACAACCCACAGCCCGACCTTGTCGCTGAACCTCAGCGGGTTGCCGCTGGTCAATGGTCACCATTTGGCCTGCCCCAACAGCCGCCCGAACTGCGACCTGTTCTCCAACCCGCGTCTCTACAACGACGTGATTTGGCAGAACCGCACCTTTCAAATCGGTGTGCTTCCGGGTGGTCCGAACCCGACCTACCAGCAGAACCTTGTTACGCTGTTTAACTCGGCGTTCACTGGCACGACTACCGGTATCGCAGCCCCAAGCCAGACGGCGACGGGTGCCTGCACGGTGGCCAGCTACTGGGACATTGGCGTACGCGGCGACACAGGGCCAGCTAACCACGGCTCAGGCTTCACGCTGGCTCCGCTCTACAGCTTCCTGTACGACGCTGGCGACTACCCCGGTGCGACCGGACCCTCGCACAATAACGGCGCAGACCCGGCCGTTGTTGCGCAGTACTGCAACGGTTCGCGCGTGCCGCCGGAGTCCTACTGCACCAATCCTGCCGGAAAGAAGGTTCCCTGCGGTTGGCAGGTACCTCCGGGTATCGCGGATGCGACCGTACCCAACCCTCCCTTCACTCTGGCCCCAGCCGCCACGGTGGACGAAGGCAACAACTGGGTCAATGTAAGCTGGGGTCCGCTGGCCCTGGTTCACCCGGTCACGGGCGCGACGCTCGGCAACTATGTGCCGGCTTCGGGCGGTTCGCCGACCGTTAACTGGGTTCCGGCCATGCTGCCCGGCGGGGATCCGAATCCCGCTTACAACCAAGCGCCGAATACGGACTACTTCGGCAACCTGCGGAAGACCAATAATGCGGTCGACGCTGGTGCCGTGGAGTTCCTGGGCAACGCCGTGGCGGTGGTAACGGTAACGCCGACGTCCCTGGTATTCCCCAACACCACCACTGGTACAACCTCCGCGGCGCTCACCTTAACCGTGAGCAATACGGGCGGCGCGCCGTTCACCGGCATGAACGTTGCCTTTGCTCCGACCACTGGACCGTTCTCCAGGCCGAACGGAAATGCGGGCGGAACCTGTGGTGCAACTCTGAATCCTGGTACCTGCACCATCAACGTGGTCTTCACGCCCACGGCTGCTGGCGCAGCGAACGGCACGGTTGCTATTACTGGCAGCGTCGTCGTAACCAACTCTCCGGTTGCGCTCTCGGGTACGGGAGTTGCGCCAGTGCTTCCGATGGTCACGCTCACACCAGCAGGAGGTCATGCGTACGGGAACGTGGCGGTTGGACTCTCCACCGCAAACGCCCCGACGTTCGACTTCACGCTGACCAACGCTGGACCTGTTGGAACGTTTAATGCCGGGTTCGGTGGGATCGCGGTAACGCCGGTTCCGTTCAGCCGAACCGGTGCTGGCACGTTCCCAGCGGCTGCGCCGAACTGCGGCGGACCCTTGGCTGCAGGTACAAGCTGCACCATCCGTGTCCGGTTCCGTCCGCAAGCAACAGGAGCCTTCACGGGAACGCTCACGGTCACCGGCACTTCTGGAGGCAACGCCGTTACGGTCGGCAACTCCCCGGCTGCGCTCACGGGTACGGGCATAACGTCAGTCGGGTTTGCGGGTCCAGTACCCGCTCTCACGACCACCGATCCGCTCCAGGTCTTGGCGGTGAAGACCGGCACGATCACCGTAACCAACCTCCTGGCTACGAACCTGACTATCGGCAACGTCACCGGCAACGGCCCAGGAGCGTCGGTGCGAGTGACGGGAAACAGCACGAGCGGGACATTCTCCAAGACCACCGGTACGAGCGCGCTGGATACTTGCACGAACAAGACGCTCGCGTCGGGGGCCACTTGCCAAGTTAACGTCACCTTCACTCCGACAGTGCTTCAGTTATTGTCGCCAACCTCAACCGGGACGCTGACAATCACTGACACCGGAGGACTAACCGCTACCCAGGCGTTTACGTTCCCCGGAAACTAGGTTGACTGGGGCGGCCCAACCAAGCCGCCCCGCTCAGTTCTAAACACCCGGTAGTTGGATAGTTCGTGCCGGGCCAACTGGGCGAAAGCCCTAGGCTACCGAAAGTTGAGGTCGTCGCTGCGATGTTCGACAGGACCAAACTTGGTACCACGACGATGCTGTTCGCCGGGTTTCTGGCGAGCGGCATCGTGGTTTCAACGCTCGGGGCACAAACTCCGACGCCAGTTCGTTCGTCGGCAGCTGCCAGCCAAAAGCCGGCGGTAAACGCTGAGCCGGTTCGGTACCGTCCAGAGAGGTTTCCCAAACGTGCCGAACTTCACTATGCGATCGTCTGGGGAGTCGATTCTTTGAGCGTGAAGTACACCGAGGCTGGTGAGGTGATTCGCTTCGCATATCGCGTGTTGGATCCTGACAAGGCCAAGGAACTTAACGACAAGAAGGCCGAACCCTCTCTAGTTGACCCGCAGGCCGGGGTCAAGCTTTCGGTTCCGGCGCTGGAAAAGGTAGGTCAGTTGCGGCAAAGCGGAACGCCGACGGCTGGCACCTCCTATTGGATGGCGTTTTCCAATCGAGGCAGGCTGGTCAAGCGCGGAGATCACGTCAGCGTTGTCATCGGGACTTTTCGAGCCGACGGGCTGGTAGTGGACTAATTTCTATGAAATCATTTTCGAAATCGCAACTCCTCATGCTGTTGGCGGCCGCCAGGGCGCACCGGGAGCGAGATTGGTTGATGATTCTCGTTTGCTTCTGGCATGGTCTTAGAGCTTCAGAACTGGTGTCGTTTCGTAAGGATGCAATCGTAGACGACCACCTAACGCTCCACCGTCCGGATGGCTCGAATCGCCTTTATCATCAGTTGATTGAGCATCCGGAGCCTTTACTCGACGAGAAAGACTCTCTGATTGAATATGCTCGACAGTCCGACCCTGAGAAGCCCGTATTCAACGTGTGCCGCCGCAGAATCGACCAAATGATGAAGCGGTATTGCGCCGAGGTGGGCATCCCCGCGGAACTAGCCCACGCTCATACACTCCGTCACACCGTAGCCCGCCTATCCATCGAAGGTGCTGGCATCGACCAGGCGCGTCGATGGCTGGGCCACAAAAGTATGGGAAGCATCTATGTCTATTTGAAGATGGGGGATGCGGAGCGAGAATCAGAAACCGCCGTCCGAGCAACTACGGTCCAGGCAACCGCAGCCCGAGCCTGATTGCATCGAAGCTCGGCAGGGCAGGCGAAAATCGTAACGGCAATCGAACGAATCCACCCCATATCCCCCGCATTGTCTACCGAATCTCAACGGGGTCGAACCCCCAAGGGCCGGGGCCCGGCGGATTTTGAGGGCACCGGAATGCTTTACGCTGGGATACGTTGGATTGCTTCTGAGTGCTTCCGACGCGGTCGCTGGCAATGTTGAATTGACAGCTACAGCGACATTTTACTGGGTAGTTCCAAATCCCCTAGAGACCATGGCCTATACTTATTGCATCAACAACAGCCCAACCGAGTGTGCAACATCGGCCGTGGCTACGTTTAATGTTCAAGGCCCGACTTAAATCTTCTGCCCAATGCGATTGTCCTGACGAACGATTCAGCTACGGTTATAACCAGTCCACAAGGCGCCTCGGCGTACATGAAGATGGCGAACGCACCGGGGAAGCCCACTCTCGGAATTTGGTTCACTGATAATGCCACGATAGCAAATGGAAATTTCATCTGGGTACAGATACTCAAGTCTGTTACTTATGCTCAGCTTGTCTCTGCAGGTTTTACATTTCCAATTCCACCCAATGCCTCCAACCAATTAGATGGGATTTATCCGTACCCGAGTACGATTGGTATTACATCAGATGCTCCAGGGAGACCTCTATATAGCGGGTTCGGCGAGGCGGCAGAAGCATTCGACGCGACTATGTACGTACTCTGGGATCCCGCCATACCACCTGCGGGGCAGCCAACCTGCGCTACAGCTTCGGTTGATACCAGCACTGTGCCGTACACATCCCACGCAAGTACTTGTTCGTCGATTCCGGTACCGCTTGGTTCGGTAGAGTGGAAATGGTCTGCGTGCGTGATCAACTCCGGAGCGGGCGCTTCACCCTCATGGTTCTCAAGCTGCGGGCCTGGTTACGCTAGTTTAGCAGCAGCGAACGGCTATCCCCAATGGAACACTTGTTATGTATCCCTGTTGGGAGGTTGTAACTAACAATTTCTCGGAAACTAAGGAGATAAGTATGACCAGATTCTGCGCTCTCGCCATTTTCTTGATGATGCTAGCTGTGGAAGGTGCCCTTGATGCTCAGACTACAATACCGGCTAGGCAGACTGCTTCAATTTCTGCAAGTCTATCCCTTCGAGTGGATAAAGCCCCAACAGGGCCAAAGCCATGGGCAATTGTGACAGTGAAGAACCTTGGCAATCAAGATGTGTCCTTAGGGACCGTCATGCGCGACTATCGTGTCCACGTTGAAGGCGACAAAGGTGAACTACCGAAAACTTCCTACCATCGCAGTGTTCGCGGTGAATTTCAGCCTGGAGATAAATATCTTGCAGACGGAGGACCAGTCGACAGCGTTCCGCCTGGTGGATCGAACATCCATAAGTTCGATTTGACATACTTCTACGATCTCAAAGCTCCTGGCAAGTATACAGTTTACATAGAAGTACTGGACGAATTAACCAATATTTGGGTGCGGACTAATATAGTAAAGTTCACAATATAGTGGCTCGTCGAAGAGTAACCATTACTAGAACTGGTGTCATAAACAGGTTCGGCCTCAAAGGAGGTACTTTGCAGGCATAGCCGCAATTAAGCTTGAGCCAAACCGGTGAGTCTGAAGGTGATCCGCTAGTAGAGGTAGTGGCTGCTGCCGTCAAAACACACACTGGGCCACACGATAGTTCGCCCTTGCGTAGGTTCTAAAATCGTCGGAGCCGGGAAATTGGAAACGCCGCTGGCTAACCCCGAGGTCTCAGTCCGCGGGGCGTAGAGGGCGTGTTCGACGTGGCGCAGGTGGCGCAACTGGTGGCGGCGCTGGAGGGTATTCGTGCCGCGGCGGAGTAGCTCACACACTCTTGTCCCGATACCTCGTCCTGAGGCGGGACGATACTGCGGTTGCGCAGGGAGGGTGTCGGTGGACCCAATATAGCCGCGACAGTCATCCGCTACAAGGGAAGCCCTTCTGGAAAGTGACTGAATACCTCGTATTACGTCGGAGTGCCACTGGTTCCGGTCACCGGGGCGTCCAAATTCTGAAGGAATCAATGTCGCTGGAACCCGCTTCTGACGCAGGCTCGAGCCATGGTGCCGGGAGGGGGGGTCGAACCCCCAAGGGCCGGAGCCCGGCGGATTTTGAGTCCGCTGCGTCTGCCAGTTCCGCCATCCCGGCTTGGGTGCGTAACCCGAAGAGAAATCAAGCTTAATTCATACTTTGGGGCTTTTGCAACCAGCGCTCTTCTTCGGCCTCACGCTCGGGCAGTTTGCTTCGACTACTGATTTGGTTGCGGCTGCGGATCGACCTGGGGCTGTGCGGACACCCGGTCCTTTTCAACGCGATAGCCCTGGGGAATTTGGAAATAGCTCGGGTCTGGTTCGCCCTGATTGATCTCCGTCATCGTCGTCGTCCGCGTTCCATAACGTGGATCGATTTGCTTCACCTGGACGTCGACATCCAATTCATCAGAATGCCAAACTTCCTGGACGGTCTCGAACGGGCGGTCGTTCCCTGCCATGCCCTCCGGGATCACGCGTATCATCCGCTTGCCGACCACTGTGACTCCGCTTATACCCGACGTGCCCAAATCCTCTTCTTTTACGTTCCGATCCCCGTGAAGCGGCGGCAGAAACGGTCCGCGCTGGGGCCCACGGCCCTTGGGCCATATCCGGTAGCCCATCTTCCTGCATATCCGAATGGGTGGGCAGACATACTGCACGTGCAGCACCGGATCGGAGATGGTAACCATCATCCTCGAAGTCGCACGGCTCTCACCGGATCCAACTTTCTTGATCGTCCGGGCGCGATAAAGCCGTCCTGCGCTATCCCGCATGACGACTTCTTCAATCTTGCGGTCGATGTTGGTTCCATCGCTCAGCGTGTTCTGCATTTCCTCGACCAGAACGGCACTGAAAGGGGCGCCCGCCTTCGCCGATATGATCGTTCCCGCCGGCCCGAAGCCGAACGCCTGCGCTGCCCCGCGCGGGACAATCCTGCGCGGTGGACCCGCCGTCTGGGCGCCGACTCCCGCTACAGCGGTCGAGAGAATCGCTACTGCAAGCAACTTCCGGGAAAGTTTCACGGCATCCTCCCCAAAACAAGCCAAGCATAAACCACGCGTTGCCGAAGACACAAACGCGACCCGGTTTATTCCAGGGCGCGAATGAGGTCCTCGATGAGGTCATCTGAATGTTCCAGACCGATGGAAACGCGGAGCAGGTTTTCAGGCACTTTGGTTCCCTCGCCCTCCGAAGAAGCACGGTGTTCGATGAGGCTCTCGGTGCCGCCGAGGCTGGTGGCGTTGGTGAAGAGTTGGACGCGCGAAGTTACGCGCAGTGCTTCGTCGCGGCCGCCGCGAAGTTGGATGGACAACATCCCTCCGAAGAGTTTCATCTGCCGGCGGGCAAGTTCGTGCCCCGGATGCGATGCCAAGCCGGGATAGCAAACGCGCTCAACTTTGCCGGAGGACTCCAGCGCGGCGGCGACTTTGGCGGCGTTCGAGGAGTGGCGTTCCATGCGGCAGTCGAGCGAACGCAGGCCACGGAGGATGAGCCAGGAATTGAACGGCGAAGCGGCGGCGCCCATGATCGTGCGTGTGCGAAAGAGTTTCGCGCTCCAACGCTCGCGCGACTTCACGACCAAACATCCCCCCTGCACATCGCTGTGGCCACCGCAATATTTCGTTGTGGAATGAAGAACGATGTCAGCGCCCAGATCCAGCGGCCGTTGCAGCATGGGAGTTGCGAAGGTGTTGTCGACCAGCAAGTCGGCCCCTGCGGCATGGGCGATCTTTGCCACGGCTGCCAGGTCCGTGATCTTCATCATCGGGTTCGACGGCGTCTCGGCGAGAACGATGCGGGTGTTGGGTCGGATGGCTGATTGAACTTTGGCTGGATTCGTCATATCAACGACCGAGTGCTCAATCCCCCAGTGCGGAAGAAACTCCCGATAGAGGCCGCGGAAGCCGGTGTACGCATCATCGGGAAAGATGACATGGGAGCCTGGCTCGAGCGATTGCATGACCGTGCAAACGGCGCCCATGCCCGAAGCAAACGCCAGCGCAGCTTCACCGCCTTCGAGCGCAGCCATGGCCTCTTCGAGGCGGGTCTGCGTTGGATTCTTTTCGCGAATATAGGAGTAGCCGTGAATCTCCTCGCAGGCGGGTCCGTGCTGGAAAGTAGTCGAGAGATGAATCGGCGGGGCGACAGCCCCAGTTTCGGAATCGATTTCGGCGCCAGCGTGCACTGCGAGGGTTTCCAAACGCATGATTCAGTCCTTTGAGAGGAGTTTAACTTGCCGCCCCATTATAGGGGCGAGCGCCGCCACAAACCGGTGCTGCGCTTTCTCCTATGGATAACTCCAACCAAGGAGTTCTCGCTCTCGGAAACGCGGCCCCCGAAGTATCTCGATTTGCATAGTGGAACATGCCGACGCCCGGAGCGGTTCGATCCTCAATGCGAGCAACGTCATCCAGCGAGGACCGAGTCAAGAAACAATGCGACCAAAGCTTCGGGTTGAGCCGTCGGCTAAGTTCCCGCGCTGGGGCGAACCCGGGGCAGGCGGACCTGGAAAGCCGTACGGCCCGGGCGCGACTCCAACCGCATCAGGCCGTGATGCGTGCGCACGATGCGCTGCACGATATCCAGACCGAGGCCCGTACCTTCACCAACTGGCTTGGTCGTAAAAAAAGGGTCAAAGATTTTTCCCTGAATCTCGGGCGGCACACCGGGTCCGTTGTCCACAATCTCGACGAGGACGAACTCCGGTTCGAGCGACGTCCGCACCTCAAGGACTTTTTCCCCGCTCGGCATCTTGGACATGGCGCTAATCGCGTTGTCGATGAGATTCGTCCAGATCTGGTTGAGTTCGCTGCCGTTGGCTGGAACCTTGGGCAAATGTCCGTCGAACTTCCGATCCACCTGAATGCCATGCTTGATCTGATGCTGAAACATGCGGAGGGTGACATCGATTCCTTGTTCTACATCCACATCGCTCAAGGGTGTTTGGTCCATGTATGAGTACGACTTCACGGCTTGGATCAGATCCGAGATACGGCGGGAGGCATCCTCGATCTCGCGGGTGAGGCAAAGCACCTGGTAGTCGGCGGCGAGAATTCGGAGTCCGCTATTGAAAGCTTCATGACTGAGCGTCTGCGCTAACGGGGTAAGCTTTTCGCGCGTGATGCCGGCTTCCACCAGGTCGCCAGCCAATTCGGACGGTGCGGTCTGCTCCTCCAGCCAATCGGCAAGATCGGCTGCGAGATCGGCGCGTTCGAGGGCGTCATTGTTGTTCGTGGTCGAGCAGTCATCAATCGATTCGCTCAGCGCAGCCATTGCAGCTTGCGCTTGTGGAGAAACGGCTTCGCCGCGGAGCTTAATACCGTATCGGCGGCGCTGCGCCAGCGTTTCTCGCAACATGGCGGCGGAACGAACCACGGCTGACGCAGGATTGTTGAGTTCGTGCGCCAGTCCGGCGGAGAGCTTGCCCAGTGCCAGCATTTTTTCTGTTCGCTCCGCTATGCGGGTGGATTCGCGGGTGCGGTCGGTCATTTCCGAAACCAGCTTCTGCGCCAGATTCGGAACGCGATAGACGAGTTCCCGAAGTTGGACGGCTGGCATCACCACGATGCGGGTTGGTCGAATCGCAACCGCCCTTCCACGAGCCACCTTCATGCGGGAAAACGGAAGCACGCCGCTCGGCTGTCCCGCTACGCGTATAAACACAGAGCCGTAGGCATCTCCGGTCATGCGATATTGGATTTCGCCTTCGAGCACCACAAAAAACTCGACGGCCGGGTCGCCCTCCTGGACGAGCACGTCCCCGGCCTCGAAGCACCGAATTTCGAAATGATCAGCCAGCCACTGCAACGCGTCGTGGTTGTCGTCGGCAAAAAGCGGGAAACGGGCAAGCTCTTCGACAGTTGGACGCACGCACGGCGAGCTATCGGACATGAGGATCCTCCCTATCGGTTTGCTAAGTACTGGTTGATGAAGTAAAGAACGATCGAACCCTCGCCCACGCTATTCGCGACCCGGCGGACTGCCCCGTCGCGTACATCTCCGACCGCGAACACGCCGGGAACATTCGTCTCCAGCAACGCAGGATCGCGGTCCAGGTTCCAGCCCGCAGGACGGCGCCCATCTCGCATCAAATTGCGGCCCGTAAAAAGGAAGCCCCTGGGGTCACGGCAGAGCGTGCCTTCCAGCCAGTCCGTTTGCGGCTCGGCCCCAATAAAGATGAAGAGAGCGCCTGCGGCAAGGTTCTCCGTGGTTTCGGTGTCGAAATGGCGCAACGTGATGCCACTTAGCCGGTCTTCTCCCTGCACTTCGATGACTTCCGTATTCGGAATAACTTTGATGTTCGGAATCGTTCCGATGCGCTCCCTAAGGTAGTGCGACATCGACTTCGAGAGCGAGTCGGCACGCACAAGCATGTTGACGGAGCGCGCGTAGTCCGAAAAATGCACGGCTGCTTGCCCCGCGGAGTTAGCGCCGCCAACAATATAAATATCTTCGCCCTTTACCGAAGCCGCCTCGGTCGTCGTTGCGCCGTAGTAGACTCCCGCGCCAGTCAGCCGATCCATTCCTGGAATGTTCAATCGACGCCACTGCACTCCGGCGGCGATCACGACACAATGGCCCACGAGTTCTTTGCCGTTGGAGAGCTTCACGACTCGGTACTCTCCTTCTCCCGAAAGCGAAACGGCTTGCGCGGGCGCCAGGACCTCGGTTCCGAATCGCTTCACCTGCGACACGCCACGGCGGGCAAGGTCGGCACCGCTTAGACCGGCGGGGAAGCCAAGGTAGTTCTCGATGCGCGAACTCGAACCAGCCTGCCCGCCGGGAGCCTCGCGCTCCACGAGAACGGTCTTCATCCCTTCCGTGCTGCAATACAGCGCGCACGCCAGTCCGGCAGGCCCCGCGCCCACAATCACGACATCGTAGAATTCGCGGCTGGGAGTACTAGCCAAACCCAGCTTTGCCGCGACAGCCCAAACGTCCGGCTTCTCCAGAACCGAACCATCCGGAAAAATCACCACTGGCAATGTCGCCGTCTTATCTCCAATGGCGGCCTGAATGCGAGGATCGGACGTAGCATCCGGCTCCATCCATCGATAAGGAATCTGGCTCTTAGCCAGGAAGTCCTTCAGCTCATACGTCGCAGGCGACCAGCGCGTCCCTACAACATAGACGCCGTCAAAGGACTCGCGACTCGTCGCATTCCAGTCCTCCAATAAATCGGACAGTACGGGGTAGAGATTCTGCTCCGGTGGTTCCCAGGGTTTCAAGAGGTAGTGGTTCAGCTTGACCTTGTTAATGGCGTCGATCGCAGCATTAGAGTCGGCGTATGCCGTTAGCAAAACCCGGCGGGCCGCCGGCTGCAGCGGGAGCGCTTCCAAAAGGAAGTCGGTGCCACTCACCAGGGGCATGCGCTGGTCGACCAGAAACAGTGCAATCCGGTCGCCGCGCGCGGTCAGTTGGCGGACAAACCCCATCGCTTTCTCGGCAGACTCGGCCGCCAGAATGCGGTATTGGGCGGCAAACTTCGATTTGAGATCACGCTCGACCGCGCGCAATACTGCAGGGTCATCGTCAACGGCAAGGATGTAGGGCTTTTTCATGGCAAGATCGGGACTCATCAAGCTTGCCACCGGATTCACGGGCAGGTCAAACGCTAGCCACGGAGTTCATTTCCGGATGGGGTCATTCCCACGATTTGACAGTAGAGCTGGACTCACGACCTCGAATACCGTGTTCGCGAACTCTTCGTCGAGGGGGGCGTTCTTGATCAGAAGGCGAAGGTAGAGAGGACCGTAGAGCAGGTCGAGCACCGCATCGGGCTCGAGATCGTCGCGAATTTCACCCCGTTTCATGGCCAGCCGTAGCAGCCTGCGAGCCTCAATTCGCCGTGGCTCGACCCAGTGTGCTCGAAAAGCTTCCAGAATCTCGGGATCCGACTGGCCTGCGCCAATTACCGTGGCAACGATTTGCCCGAGTGGGCTACGGAAGATGACGGCCCAACGCTGCATCTGCGCGTGAACTGAGGCGAGCACGGGCCCAGCCGAAGGGAAGCGGAGCTCGGATTCGACCGCGGATACAAAGGAATCTATGACGAGTTCCGCTTTATTAGGCCACCAACGATAGATCGTCGCCTTACCCACACCAGCATGTGCGGCAACCGCCTCAACACTGAGTTCGTTAAACCCCACTCGGTTCAGCAGCGCTAAAGTGCTTTGGATCACAGCTTTACGAGCTTTTTCGCTGCGCGGGCGACCGGGGGATCTGGGCTTTGGCGGCGCTGTTGTTGCAGGTAGTGGCATAGTCTTTTTTTACAGTAGCAAAATTAAATCCGATACGCACCGTCTCGCATCCAAACGCTTACCAGGAAAATCTGGATGGCTTTGAGCTAGCTGGATCGCTAACTTTGGTAGGCACGCTCCTAAGGAACCTTCGATGTGGATAGTCGCTTTAGCGTTACGCAGGCCATACACCTTTGTGGTGATGGCACTCCTGATCCTGATTCTGACTCCGGTCGTCGTCATGCGCACTCCTACCGATATCTTTCCTGAAATCAATATTCCGGTAGTCAGCATTATTTGGAACTATCAGGGGCTGTCTCCGAAGGAAATGTCGGATCGTATCACCTCCACGACGGAGCGCGGACTGACGACGCTGGTGAACGACATCGATCACATTGATTCGCAGTCGCTGACGGGAGTGGCGGTAGTCAAGATTTATTTTCGGCCGACGGCGAACATTCAGACGGCGATCGCGCAAGTGACGGCTGTATCGCAGACTTTCCTGCGCTTCCTGCCGCCGGGATCGACGCCACCGTTGATCATCCAGTACACGGCGTCAAGCGTCCCGATTTTACAAGTTGGATTGAGCAGCAAAACCCTGCCCGAGCAGCAACTCAACGACTTGGCGCTCAACTTTGTGCGCACGCAGCTCATCACGGTGGAGGGCGCGGCAGTTCCTTACCCCTACGGTGGCAAGTCGCGCCTGGTTTCCGTGGACCTGGATACGGCTGCTCTGCAAGCGAAACACCTGACCCCGGTGGATGTGGTGAACGCGATCAGCGCGCAAAACCTGATTCTTCCGTCTGGCACTGCCAAGCTCGGAACGCTGGAGCATCAGGTGGAGTTAAACGCGAGCCCGCAGACGATTGCCGAGCTCAACGATCTTCCGATCAAGACAACGAATGGGACCACAATCTATGTGCATGATGTTGCGCACGTACGCGACGGGTTTTCGCCGCAGACAAACATTGTGCGGCAGGACGGTGTGCGCGGCACCCTGCTGAGCATTCAGAAGAATGGTGGCGCTTCGACGATTGATATCGTGAAAAACATTCGCGCGATGCTGCCGCAGGTGGCTCAGACGTTGCCGGACGACGTGCAGATGACGCCGCTGTTCGACCAGTCGCTGTTTGTACGGGCGGCGATCGAAGGCGTACTCAAAGAAGGTTTGACAGCGGCCTGTTTGACCGCTGCCATGATTCTGCTGTTCCTGGGGAACTGGCGCAGCACGCTCATCATCGCGATTTCGATTCCACTTTCGATTTTGACTTCCATCATTCTGCTCAGCGCGATTGGGGAAACGTTCAACATCATGACCCTGGGCGGACTGGCGTTGGCGGTTGGAGTGCTCGTGGATGACGCCACCGTGGAAATCGAAAACATCGAGCGCAACCTTGGCATGAAGAAGGAATTGAAACAAGCGATTCTCGATGGAGCGCAGCAAATCGCAGTGCCCGCGTTCGTTTCCACTCTGGCCATCTGTATCGTTTTCGTGCCCATGTTTTTCCTGACTGGGGTAGCGCGGTATCTGTTTGTGCCGTTGGCGGAGGCGGTAGTGTTCGCAATGATGGCTTCGTATTTGCTTTCGCGAACTCTGGTGCCGACGATGGTGATGTACCTGCTGCGTGGGCACGAGCACGACACGCATCAAGCGCCCACAACGTTTTTCGGGCGTGTGCAAGCGGGATTTGAGAGGCGTTTCGAGCGGCTTCGTGATTCTTATCGTGAGACGCTCGCCGCCACGATGCGGCATCGCCGGATTTTCGTGATGGGTTTCCTTGTGGTTTGCCTGCTGTCCGGTGGGTTGACGTTTTTTCTTGGAAGAGACTTTTTCCCGACCGTCGATGCCGGGCAGTTCCGGTTGCATGTTCGTGGCCCGGCGGGGCTGAGAATCGAAGAGACAGCCCGGCTGGTGGATCAGGTGGAGCAGGTTGTCCGTCAAGAAGTTCCGAAGAAAGAGATTAATACCGTCCTCGACAACATCGGCCTGCCCTATAGCGGGATCAATCTCTCGTATAGCAATGCGGGAACGATTGGCACGTCGGACGCTGAAATACTCGTTTCTCTCAATCCAGGTCACGAACCGACGGCGCAATACGTGCATCGACTGCGCGAAGAATTACCGAAGGACTTTCCTGGCACTGAATTTTTCTTCCAGCCGGCTGACATCGTCAGCCAAATTCTTAACTTCGGGCAGCCCGCGCCCATCGATGTTCAACTTTCCGGACAGAGCTACGCGCAGAACTACCTGATTGCCGAGCAGATTTCCAACCGGCTTCGTCATGTGCCGGGCGCAGTGGACGTTCACGTGCAGCAGTTGATGACCAACCCAACGCTGCATCTCGACGTCGACCGTGTGCGTGCCCAGCAGGTCGGGCTGACGGAGCGCGACGTGGCTCAGAACCTGCTGGTGTCTCTGAGTTCCAGTTTTCAAACCGCGCCCACGTTTTGGGTGAATCCGAAAAATGGCGTTAGCTACAGCCTGGCAGTGCAGTCGCCGCAGTACAAGGTGGATTCGCTGCAGGCCCTGATGAATACGCCGATCAGTGGCGCGGGCACCGCCACGCAGCAAGTTCTGGCGAATCTCGCCATCGCAACTCCGAAATCCGCACCCGCAGTAGTGAGCCATTACAACCTCGCGCCGACCGTGGATGTCTATGCCAGTGTGGATGGGCGAGACCTGGGTGGCGTCGCTGATGACACATCCGAGATCGTCCAATCGTTCCAGAAGCAGCTACCGCGAGGCACGCAGATGCATATTCGCGGCCAAGTGGACACGATGGAGTCTTCCTACAAAGGTCTGCTGGTTGGCCTGCTAATGTCGATCGTGCTGGTCTATCTGCTAATTGTGGTGAACTTTCAATCCTGGCTGGATCCATTCATTATCATTACGGCCCTGCCGGGGGCGCTGGCCGGGATTTTGTGGATGCTGTTTCTGACCCACACCTCGCTGAGCGTCCCGGCATTGACGGGCGCTGTAATGTGCATGGGCGTGGCCACGGCCAATAGCATCCTGATGATTTCCTTCGCGCGCGAACGCATGGCGGATGGGAGCAGCGCGGTGGAAGCGGCGATGGAGGCTGGTTACACACGTATTCGGCCGGTCATCATGACGGCTCTGGCGATGATCATTGGCATGTTGCCTATGGCCCTGGGCTTTGGAGAGGGCGGGGAACAGAACGCTCCGCTCGGGCGGGCGGTGATCGGTGGCCTTGCCGTTGCGACCATTGCCACGCTTTTTCTAGTTCCAGTGGTCTTCAGCATTTTCCATGGCCGACGCGAGAAACGCGCACAGGCCGCAGCGCTTGCAGCAGTCTAATTTTGGTGAGGAACTTTTATGGCGAATGAAACTCTCGTACCACCGCAGAATGAGCGTCCCGCTGTGACAGGTCGCTCACAGCCACGATATTTTGTGCTCGTCATCGTAGCGATACTGTTCCTGGCCGGAGCAGCCGTGGCGTTCGCGTTGCGTTTCGGAGAGCGTCGCGCGTTAGCCAAGGAAACAGAAGCGCTGGCTGTTCCGAGCGTGGTCGTGATCCAGCCCAAGGTTGAGCCCCCGCAGCAGGAC
>Ga0075021_10000685_pt1 | contig 17566 bp, 12 predicted proteins | sample ColStrG_CSR_2012_FD_72749 | JGI IMG/M metagenome (GOLD analysis project Ga0075021, IMG submission 72749) | Freshwater sediment microbial communities in response to fracking from Pennsylvania, USA - Cold Stream Run_MetaG_CSR_2012 | ecosystem: Environmental > Aquatic > Freshwater > Creek >...
ACCTCCTTAAATCGCGGTTTCCACGCTACCCCAGCGATGTGGTCATGGTACGTCGCTTGGACGTTGTGGTCAACCATTTGAGCGTACATAACCACATGTATTTTGTTTGATGGCGCATTGTAGGTTGACGTAAGCGCCAAGACTCCGTATACTCCCTCTCACGGGCGATTAGCTCAGTTGGTTAGAGCGCTGCGTTGACATCGCAGAGGCCATTGGTTCGAGTCCAATATCGCCCACCCGATCTCGATTACTACCCTCACAGACATGTCCTTAGCTCCTACCTACAGAGAGATGCTCCTACGCTGGAAGAGCATTAGGCTGGGGGTGTTGCGATACCACTGTGAACGATACCGGCGCCCTCAGAAGCGCCAGCGCTGGCCAGCGTTACCGGCTCATGAAGAGACGGCTCGTGCCGTTATGTAAGGTGGAACCGCGGGGGTAAACCCCTCGTCCTTCAGGGGACGAGGGGTTTGTTGTATGCACGCAGATTGTATGGGAGAGCACAATGATCACACCTGATGCAACGTACGATAGCGGAGCGGAGAGCAGTGGCATTTCTGAGCTTGACGCAATGCGCCATGGTTTGGCGCATATCATGGCCGAGGCTGTGGTGAAACTGTTTCCAGAGGCGAAACTGGGAATAGGGCCATGGATCGACAATGGTTTCTACTACGATTTCGATCTGCCCAGATCACTTAGCCCGGATGACTTACGCTCCATCGAAGACCTCATGCGTGAACGAATCGCCACTGCTAGCCCCTTCCAAAGGGCGGCAATTAGCCACGAGGCCGCAAATGAGCTATTTGCCGCACAGCCATATAAGCTGGAACTGATCAAAGGCTTTGCTGATCAGGAATTGAGCACCTATCACCACGGCAATTTCACCGATCTGTGTCGGGGTCCTCATGTGGCAAATACTGGCCAGGTAGGAGCGTTCAAGCTAGTAAACGTCGCCGGAGCCTATTGGCGCGGTGACGAAAAGCGTCCGATGCTGCAGCGGATCTACGGAACGGCCTTCCCTACCGAAGCAGAACTTTCGGCCCATCTGGAACGTCTGGAACTGGCAAAATTGCGAGACCATCGCAAACTTGGACGCGAACTGCGTCTCTTTACCTTCAGTGAGGATGTCGGGGCGGGAATTCCCCTGTTTTTACCCAGAGGAGAAGTTGTACGCCATCTGATGGAGTCCTATGTGCGAGAGGTCCAAACCAGATATGGATATGAGCATGTATGGACAGGACATCTGGCCAAACAAGAGCTTTATGTAAAGTCTGGACATTGGGAGCACTATCGCGACGTCATGTTCCCACCTATGGTGGATGAGGATCAGTCCTTCATGCTCAAGCCCATGAATTGTCCAAGCCACATGTCACTCTTCAAATGCGAACACCATAGCTATAGGGAATTGCCGCTTCGCTATGCGGAGTTTTGCACGCTCTATAGATATGAGCGCTCTGGTGAGCTACACGGCCTCACTAGAGTTCGCTCGCTCACCCAAGACGATTGCCACATATTCTGCACGCCTGAACAGGTGGAGAGCGAGTTCAGTCGCGCCTTGTCCTTGATTCGCGAGGTCTTGGATACCTATGGGTTTACAGATTACCACGTACGGCTCTCGCTCAGGGATACAGGTTCTGGCGGCAAATATGTGGATGATGTGGAGAAGTGGACCTTGGCGGAAGCGGCGCTGCGACGCGCCTTGGACGCAAACGGCGTAGAGTACATTCCCGTTACGGGAGAAGCTGCATTCTATGGGCCAAAAGCCGATTTCCTGGCGAAGGACGTCCTTGGCAGAGTCTGGCAACTGTCAACTATCCAAGTCGATTTCATCCAGCCAGCGCGCCTTGGTGTTGAGTATATAGGTGAAGATGGAAAGTCGCATACACCAGTCATGCTGCACCGCGCCGTAACCGGCACCACGGAGCGCTTCCTTGGCGTATTGATCGAGCACTTTGGCGGAGCATTCCCAGTGTGGCTTTCACCGGTACAGGCTACGGTTATCCCAATCGCTGATCGCCATCTCGACTATGCGCGCCAGGTTGCCAGCTCACTGAAGGCCCGTAACATTCGTGTGGATGTTGATGAACGAAACGAACGGCTCAACGCCAAGATTCGAGATGCACAACTGCTGAAGACGCCGTATATGTTGGTTGTTGGCGATCACGAGGCAGCAGCAACGAGCGTCTCAATTCGGCTTCGCAATGGGGAAAAGCGTGATGGGGTATCTGTAGACGCGCTGTGCGAGGAACTTGTAGAGCGAACTAGGAGTCGTGCGCTGTAACCAGGGGAATGCGCACTTCTGCGTCTACTGACACACAACCAGGGCCGAGAAGCACTTCAAGCTCAGATCGCAATGATGGGGACCAGGAAACGGTGAGTGAACCAGCACCGCTCCATTCGCGCACGCGCAAACCTTGAACGAGAAAGAACTGGACGGCAATATCTCCAGGATAGCGGCTCACTATACTGTAAACGCCGTCTAGCAGCTCCAGATCCTGGTGTTTCTCACCTGTCAACTCCACGCGGATCGCCACCAGACGCCGCTCCGGCCGCGCAAAAACCAGGCGTTCATCTAGGCAGAGGATATGGCCACCAACTGAGCGAAGCACAACACGCACTTCAAGCAGTTGCCCCAGCCTGTAGCAGCATGACGTACCCTCCTCGTCTATCTGCGCAACTGGGACCACAGCAAAGCCGTCTGTAAGTTCTAGGACAGAGTACGTTGTTCCGTCATGCTTGAGCAGGCGATGGCCATAGTACAGTCCGTGAAGGAGCACAATCTGGTCGGGTTTCGTCGCAAACTCACCCAGATCCCGTGGCCAATAGACGCCCAACGCCATTTCCGGAAGTTTGAGGGCACTGCTCGATCCGTCCAGCCAGGCTAGCCCAGCTATCTGGACCAATGCAGTCACATGCCAATCTGCCAGAGCAGTTTGGCCATCAGGGTCTGTAGTGACAGGGACAGATTCGGATCCTTCGGGAATCGCCGCTGGCCGAGCAACCAGCGTAGGCCAAAGATCGAGTAGTGTCCCACGTTCGTGCCACTCACTAAAACAGCGCGCTAGCACCAAGTTGCGTAAAAGACTTGAGTTCTCAAACACTGCTGGCAGCCGATCCTTCAGATCCGCGATCGATGTGAAGGGGCCTACCTGTCGACGATTGCGTACAATGGTAAGGGCCACGTCGGTGGAAACAATAGCGCCCAAACCAACCCGCATTAATGGTGTCTCTTCGGAACTGACGTAATTCCAATCCACATCTGACAGATTCACGTCAGGCTGGAGCATACGTAGGCCCTCTATTCTCGCTTGGTTAACCGCCCCGGCCACATTGGCCTGGGCTGTGCAGGAAAGAAGGGACGCCCAAGCTGGCCCTGGATACTGGCGTTTAAGCAGCGAAAGTGCACACACGATCCCCAATTTTAGCTGAAGAGTGAGGCGAGCCGACGCTGGAAGGTCAGAGGGGAGTGACGTTAACCAGTTGTTGTAGAGCGCCGCCGCACTGACGGCCGTGTCGAGAGGATCCGATAAAGGTGGCAACTCCGGAAGCAGGGATAACCACACTGTTGCCATTGGCTCCCCAAGGCTAGCAGGCGCGTTAAGTAGCGCGACAGGGTCAACGTGATCGCCGTCAGACCGCTCAACCTGAGCACAACCTAAGACCAAGCACTTCAGGAGCGTTGATGGTTGCCAGATAAAGGCGCCACTACTCGATGCTTCCTCTCCTCGGAAGTCAGCGGTATTCTCTGCCTCGGCGATGGTTAACAATGGCTGGGGCAGAAACGCCGACGTGGCAACGAAGTGGTGGGCGGGGCCAGGCATGTGCTCTATATCCATACCACCCTGCCCCACCTCATGTGAAAACGCCTGGAGAAACTCGTGCGATGGGGAACCAGCAGAGAGCACGATTGGTGCCTTGGATGGCTCCCTCATAATGAGCACACTAAACATCGGCGATTCTGCATCCCCACCAAGCCCATCTCGCTTCGTGGGTGACTCTGGGTCCGCCTGGGCGGCGATGAAGCCAAGCACAAGCGCAGATCGCGACCACAATCCTGTGGTCATGATCGGCCCGCCAGCGGTGCAACGAGCCACGCAAAGAGCTAGACAAACAAGATAGGCAGTAGTATCCAGACCCACCGCAGCAAGCGCCGACGCCTCCAACGCCTCAATTCGACTCTGCTCGACATCGGGATCGGCCAACTCATACCTGCGTCGCAGGTCCGCAACGCGCTGGAGTAAGCGCTGTGCTGCGTCTTGACTGGCTACGAGCACCTGTGGGGATTCATCCACACCCGCCATCTCCAACACCCCGTTGTAGTAATCACGCGCATCCTGCACCAACACCAATGGTTACAATCCTTTCCGGACGGATTCTGAAGGGGCCAAGCGTTTTAGAGATTGACGTGAAGTCGGAGGCAGTGGCGACAAGGAGCGCCTTGCGACAGTTGAACGACGCCGCTATAATCATCGAAGGGAGGGGTCGCATAGTGGTCGAGTGCGACTGTCTCGAAAACAGTTAGGGGTGCAAGCCTCTCGTGGGTTCGAATCCCACCCCCTCCGCCACGGAGAGGTCGCCTAGTTGGCCTAGGGCGCGTCACTGGAAATGACGTAGGCGCAAGCCTCGTGGGTTCGAATCCCACCCTCTCCGCCAGTCTCCAAAGCGGCAGCATGTCCAGCCTACAACGCAGGGCGATCATCTGGCGACACACTTCCTCATCCCGTGATCTGATGTTCGTTTACTACGAGTAGTGGATCGAACTGGATATTGTTATAGCGAATCTCAAAGTGCACATGCGGTCCTGTTGCCCAGCCAGTGGAGCCTTCATAGCCAATGACCTGGCCCTGTTGCACTACCTGGCCCACACCCACAGCCAGTCCATGTGTCAAGAGGTCCATGTGCCCATACAAGGTGCTTACATGGTTATTATGCATGATTATCACACAATTGCCGTAACTCGATGTGGGATCGCCAGGAACCGCCAGCCCAGCATAGACAACGATCCCAGCAGCGGCGGCATGCACAGGGGTGTACTGAGGTGCGGCAATGTCAACCCCAGTGTGGAATGACTGCCAGGGAGTAGAACCACCCCAGAAAGTCGTTATGACACCTTGCAAGGGTGGAACATAGGTTGCTCCAGTGCCAAGAACGCCATAAGCCAACAACTGATCTGCGGTAAAGGAGCTGGCCCCAGCCGCATTTGGATTGGGCATCACGGATGATGAACCAAGCGACAGTGGTGGTGGGGATGCGGCAGCCCAATTGGGCAATGGCGGCACCGGAGCTGGCAACGCTTCGTAGCGCGGTTCGAGACCCGGTGGCGCTACGGGCGGGGGGGGCGAACCTGGAGGAGGCGCTGGTGTGCCGAGAGGAGCAGGCGTTGACGTTGGTTCCGTTACCGTCGCAGTTGGGCTCACCGAACTTGTGGCGAGTATCTGCACAGTGGCCGTGACCATAGTAGCTGATCCTACAGCAGCAGGCTGAGTCTCAGAGGTAGTTGGGGTAGGAGATGCAGAGGAGGTAGCCGAATCAGAGATCGGCTGCGTTGCCGTGGTACTTGCGGTCTCGGACGCAGGTGAGGTTGGCGTGGCGGTGGGTGGCCCTTCAGTTGCCGTAAAGGTCGGCGGCACTTCAAGCGTGGGAGAGGCTATTGTACTCCCAAATAGCGGGGTAGTTTGAACAGCAGGTCCCGTGTTTGGTGTCACAATTGGAGTGGGAGAGAGATCGCGTAGCGACAACGCTGGGGGGATCGCAGCGAGAGAAGTCGAAAGACGGTCGGAATTTGTACCACCCATATTGATTTGCTGGCTGACGGTTGTCGGCGCTGGGGTAACGGCGGTAACAACGGCATTGGTCGTCGGCTGTGCAGTGCTAGCCTGAGGCGCTACAGCGGTCGGTGACGACAGAGTACGAGAGCGGAGGCTCTCCTGATACGCAAGGTACTGAGAGTTCGCCTTACGCCAGACGTTAAGAGCCTTTACATAGTTGTCGTACGCTGAGCGCCGAGCCCACCAGGTCTGCTGAAGGGCTTGATTTCGTGCTAACACGCCGCCGAGTTGTTGCTGATATTGGGACAATTCAGCTTGATACAGTGGCAGTGTTCGAGCGTACACGGCGTTACCAGCAGTAAGCACACCCGACAACTCCGTAATATCGAGCCGCTCTTGCGCCAAGGCATTCTGTACCTCAGTATTGAATAGCACACTGTTCACGGACACCGTCGTGGTGATTACTGTAGTATCCGACAAGACTGAGACGGCCGTAAGGTCCCCCACTCCTGTAGGGGAGAGGTCAAAGTCTACTGTGGTTTGAGGCGCCTGGTTCAAGGAGACGAACGAACCGGCGATCGTTGAGGCAGTTAGTTGCACATCGTGCAGGGCGGCGGAATCAGCATGACCGTTTCCGGATACCCTTACGGCGCGACCTGGGGCCAGTGGAGTCGTCGCCGTGAAGCTCCAGCCCAATTGCGATGAGACCGCAGGGACGATGGCGCCGACGTTCAGGCCACTCTTGGGGGCCAACTGTACAGAAAAATGCCCAAGCGAAGATTGCACATCGGCCAAGTTTGTGACATACGGCAGATGAGAAAGGCGTGGGTTTGGAATAGTTGAGGGCAAGGCCGCTGTACCAAGTGTCGCGTCAAGCCCACGTGTAACCTTTACATAGGCCGCCAAAGCCTCTAAGCCCTTGGCTGTTTGCACCGAAGCAACCGTCGGAGCCATTGACTCCGACACTGGAGGATTGACCTCAACTACCTGTGGCGCAAGTTTTGGCAACGGAACTGCGTTGCCTTCCACCAACACGCTGCGGAGAGGCTGCGCGCTTTGCGCTGCGCCAAGGGATTGATACGTCACTTGAGTGCCTACCGTTGGCACAGAAGTCTGGATGGGCGATAGGTAGGCGCCAGCGGAAAGGGATACGGGCGAAGGTTGATACTCTTTAGGAAACGGACCAGTCGTCAATTGGAGCGCTGTGGAGTTCAGGAGGAGTTGACCCCACGACACAGCCTGCGAAGAAAGCGCAGCCTTTGGTGGAGCGTGTGTGATGGGAGTAAGCGGCAGATGTGGACCAGCCAACAGCCCAGGTCCAGAAATGCGATCCATCAGTGTGGCCTTGGTCCGAATGATTGTTGGGACCTTCTTGCGTATCTCAGCCGATTTGAGGCTTTGGGCGGTAAGCGTGGCCAGAGACCGCAAGGGCGCCTGTAAAGAACCCAGCATGACCTGTGCAAGGAGCGCCCCAACGGTGCTATCAGAACTGTCCAGCGCGTGAAGCATGGTAGCGCGTTCCGCTACCAAGCTATCGAGTTGCGATCGCAGCGCTAAGTACTGATCCTCAGCCGCCATTGAAGGCTGCGCAGACGGCAAGGATTGGAGTGCAATCCCTATACACAAAATCGTGACCAGAAAACGATGGTGGCGCCTGGTGATCCGTGCTCCAAACGATCCGCGCGGTATGCAGAAACCCATATCACTCCACTTATTGGTTCAGTTTCGCGTGTTGATACGACTCTAGTTTAACCTACAATGAAGGCGGTTGCGGCTTCAAGTCGTCCATTGCGATAAAATAGCACGCGATAGGCCCCATGCGGCAAAGGCTTAGCGCCCCCTGAATAGTCTGCATAGGCGGTGAAACTGTGGACAGAGGCGTCAAGTCCCGCCGTATAGCTAATGTCGTCATTTGGCAATACTTTTCCGTCACGCAAGAATATGAACCGCAGATGATCCGTAAGGTGGACGTGATGCACGGTTGCTATGGCATAAAGACGTACTGCTGGTGACACGAAGCGTACAGCCGATTCTACGGGCTTTCCAGAAACGATATCGCGAGCAATGACCAGGTGTGCATTGCCGGTAGGTGTCGCAGGAGGTTTTGGCGTAGTTGTTGGCAAGGGGCCACCGGGGGTGATAGCGAGAGGTGACTGGCTACTAGGTGGCTCCACGGTTGGAATCGGTGTCGCGGAGGGGCCAGGAGTCAACATAGGTGCGCCAGGAAGCAAAGTGGAGGATGGCAAGGCAGTGGCAGGAATACTGGTGCTCGTGGGCACGAGTGGCGCTACACCAGAATTGCCACCGGAGCTTCCAGTCAAACGAGAAATTATCAGCACTATCAGGGCAAGCGCTATGAGACAGAACATCACAAACACAGCAAAAGGCACATACGACTTTAGAGGCGGTCGTCTGCGTGAGCGACGTATAGAATTAGAGTTGAAAGATGAGTCCACCGAAGGTTGCGGCCTCCTCTAAGTGCTGGATACCTTGGGCACCTCGCTTGTGTCCTCTTATGGTGGAGTGTACACGCGTCGAACATAGCAATCCAGGTCAGACAGTGGATAACGAACGCATATAGCGGAGCTTGGGGATAAAGGAATGCTATGGCTTGTCGGCGCAGGGCCAAGAGCGTACACTACTAGAGAAAGCCGGTTGAAGGTTGGAAAAGAGATCGCGCTGCTTGCGCGACGCCGAAGGGGAAAGCTCAACGTTGAGTGAATCTCTCAGGCAGATAGGATTCCAACGGGACGGCGCTCTGAACATAGAGAATCGGACAAGCTAGCCGATAGGAACAGAGCGGAGTGATGGGGGCAGTGGTGCCCTGTCACTCCGCTTCTGTATTTTGTATGTGTTGGAGGGTGGAAAGCTTGAGTATAGACAATACAGCGGAGATCACACTACGGCACACCCCTCTTTTCTCAGAGCATCAGCGGCTAAAGGCGAGACTGGCGCCATTTGGTGAGTGGGAGAAGCCAATTGACTATGGCAGCATCATTGAAGAGCACAACGCCACGAGGCGTAAGGCAGGCTTGTTTGACCTGTCACACATGGGCGAGTTCATCGTGTCTGGACCACAGGCCCTGGAACTGATCTCCGTGCTGCTCACGAATGATCCAAGGGTGCTGAATCCTGGACAAGGTCAATATGCGCTCATGTGTCGGGATGACGGCACAATCGTGGATGATGTGATCGTGTATAAACTGCCAGGACAGGGACCTACTCCGTATCTCTTGGTAGTCAACGCCGGGAACATGGACAAGGATTGGCAATGGGTACAGCAGGTGTGCGCCAAGGAAGGGTTAGCCGGTGACAGTACCGTGGAGAATCGAAGCGACCAAACGGCGCTGATTGCCGTTCAGGGCCCACTGGCTGAAGAAATTGTTGCCACTTCAGCGGAAGAATCCCTCGCAAACGTAACCCCGTTCTCAATTCGCGAGGCAGCGATTCGCGGCATCCCGTGCATGATAGCCCGCACCGGCTACACCGGTGAGGATGGTTTCGAGATATTCGTTTCAGCCGAAAGAGCGTTGGACCTCTGGACCATCATACATGGTATTGGCGGGCCTAGTGGCCTTCGGCCTGTTGGTCTTGGCGCAAGGGACACCCTGCGCCTTGAAGCCCGTCTTCCGCTCTATGGGAATGATATTGATGACACAACTACGCCGCTGGAGGCCGGTCTAGGCAGGTGGGTCAAGCTTGATAAGCCACGCTTCTGCGGGAAGGAAGCTATCGAGACCCAAAAGCGTGAAGGGATACGGCGGACGCTAGTTGGGTTGAAGATGACCGACCGCAGCGTGCCGCGAGCGCACTATCCAGTCCTGAGCCCAGTGGGTGCAGAGATTGGCATCGTAACGAGTGGCAGTTTCTCACCTACCCTGGGATATGGCATCGCACTCGCATATGTCCCGCCAGCGTACGCTGAAGTGGGAAGCGCGGTGCAGGTGGACATACGTAGCCACCCTCATCCAGCACTGGTTGTCAAAACACCGTTCTACAGGCGACGTAAAGCAACTACGATATAAGGAGATCGAGATGAATCCAGACGACCTATTGTATGCTAGCAGCCACGAATGGGTACGCCGGGGAGATCCCGCAACCATAGGCATAACGCATTTCGCACAGGATCAACTGGGCGACGTGGTGTATGTTGAGCTTCCCGTCGTCGGCGCAGTGCTTTCAGCGGGCGAGATTTTTGGCAATGTTGAGTCCGTTAAGACTGCATCAGATCTCTATGCGCCGGTATCCGGCACGGTGGTAGAGACAAATACACAACTAGTAGAGTCGCCGGAGCTTTTGAATACCAGCCCCTACGACAAGGGTTGGTTGATCAAGGTCAAACTGGACAACGAGGAAGACCTAGGGAATCTGCTTGACCGCGCTGCCTATGAAACGAATGTAGCTCACTAGACTTAAGAGGGATGCAAAAGACTATGCCGTACCTACCGCATACTGCGGCGGATCGTGAGGCTATGCTTACAACGATCGGCGCCTCCGACATGGAGGAGTTGCTTGATCAAGTCCCCACGGCTGTACGCAGTAAACCGCTGCTATTGCCCGCAGCTTTGAGCGAGCCGGAGCTGCTGCACGAACTCGACGCCTTGGCCGAGCGCAACACGCGCAGCGCCGGACCACGCTCATTCCTTGGAGGAGGCGCCTATAACCATCATATTCCGGCCGTTGTAAGCGCCCTGGCGTCGCGAAGCGAATTCGTAACCTCATATACTCCCTACCAGCCGGAGATTAGCCAGGGCACGCTGCAGGTTATATACGAGTGGCAAAGTCTGATCTGTGCACTCACCGGGCTGGATGTGGCAAATGCCTCTCTCTACGATGCCGCAACAGCATGCGCTGAAGCTGCGATGATCGGGGTAAACGCCACGAATCGCAGTACTGTCGTAGCTGCTAGCACCTTGAACCCCATGTATCTGGAAGTACTGAGAACCTACTGCTGGAGCCAAGGTCTGCAACTGCGAGTGGTGATGGCAGAAGGCGGATGCATCTCGCCTTCGTCGCTGCGTGCTACCCTGGCTGACTTAGGCGAAGAGAAGCCTGCGGTAGCAATCTTGCAGTCGCCAAACTATTTTGGACTGATCGAGGATCAGGCATCGTTAGCCCAGATCACACACGAATTCGGCGCCCTCTATGTCACCTGCGCCAATCCGCTTTCTCTGGCAATACTGGCGCCTCCGGGAGAGATAGGGGCAGATATTGCGGTTGGCGATGCACAGCCTTTCGGCGTAGCGTTGTCCTATGGCGGACCGTACGTTGGCTACGTCGCTGCTCGGGAATCACTCCTTCGGCGCTTGCCGGGGCGAATTGTGGGGGCCAGCGTAGACAACAAGGGAAGAAAGGCATATGTCTTAACCCTTCAGGCGCGTGAGCAGCACATTCGTCGAGAGAAGGCCACCAGCAATATCTGCTCCAATCATGCCTTATGCGCCACAGTCGCCACCATTTATCTGTCCTACATGGGCAAAGCTGGCTTACTCGAAGTTGCTCACCTTTGCTTACAGAAGGCGCATTACGCAGCGGAACGCATTGCAGAGCTGCCAGGATACGGCCTTGCGTTTGAGGCGCCCTTTTTTCACGAATTCGTGGTGAAGACCCCTAGACCAGGCGCCGTCATTCGAGAGGCGTTGATGGAGCGTGGCATTCTAGCCGGTATTCCCGTTGATGGCCAAGCCGGTCTAACATATGGCCTGTTGGTGTGTGTGACGGAGCAGAATCGGAAGGAAGATATTGATGCGCTGGTACAAGGTCTGGGGGAATGTGCGGCATGACATCGAGCAGTGATAAACAAGTGGGCGCCTCTCCAACCGTGATAGAGCCAACAATATTCGAACTTTCCTCAGCCGGTCGTGCTGGGTACTCGCTGCCAGCGTGTGATGTGCCTGATGCGCCGGTAGAGCGTTTGCTGCCGCAGCACTCGCGGCGCGCTGAGCGGCCAGCACTGCCCGAACTGAGCGAATTGCAGGTAGTTCGCCATTTTACGCGCCTCTCCCGCCTAAACTACAGTATCGACGGCGGATTCTATCCGCTTGGCTCCTGCACCATGAAATATAACCCGAAGCTGCACGAAAAGGTGGCGTCCGACACTCGTTGGTCATCACTGCACCCACACCAACCGGACGCAACCGTGCAAGGCGTACTTGCCATGTTGTTTAGATTGCAAGGCTACTTATGTAAGATTGGCGGCATGGATGCCTTCACGCTCCAGCCAGCGGCGGGCGCGCATGGTGAGCATACGGGATTGATGCTAATCCGAGCGTTCCACGAGAAGAAGGGTGAACGTCGCACTGAAGTCTTGGCGCCAGACAGTGCGCATGGAACCAATCCAGCCAGCGCTGTCGCCGCTGGGTACAAGGTCGTGCAGGTTCGCTCCAATGCTCAGGGCAGGGTAGATGTGGAGGACCTACGTCGCCTTGTTGGCCCGCAGACTGCGGCGCTGATGCTAACCAATCCAAATACACTGGGCCTCTTCGAAAGCGAGATACTGAGTATCGCTGATATCGTGCACCAAACGGGTGGTCAGCTTTACTACGATGGGGCCAATCTGAACGCCATCATGGGGGTAAGCCGGCCGGGCGATATGGGCTTTGACGTAGTACATTTCAACCTGCACAAAACCATGACCACGCCGCATGGCGGAGGAGGCCCTGGTACTGGGCCTGTTGGTGTCAAGAGCCACCTGAGGCCTTTCCTTCCTATCCCAGTCATCGAGCGCTCCACAGGGGCTGCTGGCGCTGAGCAGTATGCCTTGACCACTGAACGCCCAGATTCCATCGGCCGCGTGCGCAGCTTCTTCGGCAACGTAGGTTTGTTACTTCGCGCCTATGCCTATATTCGCAGTATGGGGCCAGATGGACTGACTCAAGCCAGCCATGACGCCGTATTGAGCGCCAACTATCTGAAGGCGTTGCTCCAGGATAGCTTTGATGCGCCGTATGCAGGGCACTGTATGCACGAGTTTGTGCTCTCTGGAAGGCGTCAACGCGCCCAGGGCGTCAAAACGCTTGACATTGCTAAGCGGCTCCTCGACTATGGGTATCATCCGCCAACGATCTACTTCCCGCTTGTGGTCGAGGAATGCATGATGATTGAGCCAACTGAAACCGAGGATCGAGCGACGTTGGAAGCGTTTGCCGCCGCACTTGTTGCTATTGCGCGTGAGGCTGCTGAGCAACCTGAGGTGGTAAGGGCAGCGCCACAGAATACACCGGTAAGCAGGATCGATGAGGCTTTGGCTGCCCGTAAGCCGGATGTACGCTGGAAAGGGTGACAACTGGGTGGTTGGCGGACAGCCCAGATGCGATCATAATGGCAGATAGAACAGTCTTTCAGTGTGACAAAGAAGGACCAGTATGCTAGCTAGTCATAGTAAATCGCCATCGCTCAGTCTAAAACCGCTGGTGGCGGTGATCAAGGCCCCACCTGACACCGTGTGTGTGGCACTGTTGCGTTATGCGTCGAATCCGAACATCGTACAATCGACGCAATTGGGGAGCGGTCGACTAGATGACCTGAAGTGGACGGCCCATCGACTGGAACAACAGCACGTTGTATCGTATACGCTCAAAGAAGGGGTTCTGGAGTCACTCCAACTGCGCTTTGTTGGCGAGCCTGACGGAGAAGGATCTACCGCGCTGTTAGTAACGTGTGATTACGGCTTGCGAAGTGGGCGTCTTCGGGGTGCACTAGAGCGATGGCAGGCACAACGCAGCGCGGTAATGATTCGCGATGGCGTTATCGCAGCGCTTCAAGTGATGATCAGCGAGCAAATTGTTGAGCCCACTCAAACTATGCGCGCGGCAGAGCGATTGCAAGTTCGAGCCGGGGCCCACTTATATGTGGGGGGCCGCGACTGGCGAGCCGAGGTGCTGGATGTGAGCGAGACAGGGTTGGCAATAGCCATATTTCCCGCTCTCGGGGAAGAGGCCGCTGAAGCCGCCACATTCCTGCTCTCGACAGCGACAGGTGAGGTTGAGTTGCAGCAGCCTGGCGGCCGTCTTCGGGCAGAGGTGCAGGTGCGGCGAGCAACGCCGCAACGGGGCGGCAAGCAGGTAGGGGTTGGGTTGCAGGTTATGCAGCCTGATGCCATTCTACCTCTATTTCGCAAAGCGGCGGCGCGAGCTAAGCTCGAATCGCAGGGCTATTAAGTTAGAGTTCACGGGCCAAATACACGCTCTCATTGTCCTGATCATACTGGAGGAAACCACACTGCTCATAGAGCCCGATAGCGTCATACCAGTCATTGTTAGTCTCCACCTGGATAAGACGTAGTCCTCGGGCACGACCCAGATGCAGAAGCGTGTCAACAAGGGCCCGAGCGATTCCCCGACGCCGAAAGAGCGGCGCGACCGAAACACGCACGATCTGTCCAATTTCTGGCGACAGTAGCAACAAAGCGCCGGCGCCTACAAGCGTGCCTGAGTGGAGCGCCACAATACATGTGTGGCCCTGCTCAAGGTAGTGGGTCGCTATATCCTCCAGATCCGGGTTACGCGTTTCGTCGATGTAACCGAAATGTTCGCCCAGTCCGGCAAGTATTAGAGCACAAACTGGTTCCTGGTCCCCAGGTTGAAAGGCGCGGATCTGGAGATGGGTAGTCATCACGAGTAACTAGGAGTGACGAGCCTAGGGACAACCGATACCGGCGTTAAGCGTCACGAAGTTACCCTGTGCGGTATCATAGTCCTTGTTGGCCTTATCAGCCGCTGCGGTAACAGCGTCAAGCTTGGTGTCGGGGTCCGTTGTCCCCTGCAACTTCAGATGAACGTTGGCAAACTTGTTCTTATCGATAGCGATATGCCCATCTTCGTGGGTATTGAGAATTGCCCACCAGCGGTCCCATTCGTCCTTTGCGGCCTTGCACTGGGAATCATATTCGGTCCACTTGGGCATGGTCTTGACCTCGTTGATGTTGACGATAGCGCTCGTGATCACCGCGCCTGCATCTGTTGGGCAATACGTAGGTGGGCTGGGGTCAAAGACAGGCTGTACGCTACCAGCTTCACCGACTGTGAAATTGTTTTGATAGACCTCATTGAGGGTCTTGCCACTGACGGCCCGCACCTTATTCACAACGTTGATGGTAGTTTTGCCTGCGGCGCAGTTGCCTGTTAATGGCTCGGCTGTTGGAGTATCCTGCAAGGCATCCGTAGACTCTGCGCCGGATTTGCCCGATTCAGAAGAGGAGGAGCTTGTGTATTGGGAACCAAGCTGGCTCGGATCCCCGGTATCAGTGGCCGCCGGGGTAGAGGTTGAGGAAGAACTGCCCCCTTGCGAGGCATATTGATCTGGATCCGTCGGCGCAGCATCGCTTTGCGGAGCATCGGTTGGTGTGGATGCTTGAGAAGCCTGGCCTATTGAGGAATCGTTTGCCGGAGAGGAGTCCTGCTGTGATGAGTCCGCAGCCTGGGCCGTAGGGGTGACGGTTTGGCTGTTCGTTTGATCGTCATCCTCGTCCTGGTCGCGCTGAAGCCAGGACATGACTGTCTTCCAGCCCGACGCTGCTGGCGCTACTCCAGGCTGGTGTACGTGACTCGTCTGGGCCGAAGCGGAACCAGCGCTGCTCGCATAGCGTTGTAGATGACGGTTGACAGCCTGATTGCCTACACAGCGTTGCAAGTGCAGGAGATGCGCGGCGACGGGATGCAGCCGATTTTGGGGTCCAGCGCCACTCGCTTCGCGCGCCACCCTGCTGCGCTCGGTATCCAGATCAGCGGTAAGCGTGCTCTGTGGCATGTGTGGACTCCAATCAGTTATGACCATCCCCTCAAGTGGTGAGACTATCGTACACTATCAGCAAGCACAGCAATAGGGGGGTGCGCCACAATTTCCTATCTACGTAGCGCCAGAGGCGTGTTACGCTTAGGAGCATGGAAGGGTCATTCTCCACATCGCACATCGTACATATAGCCCAGCCCGACTTCCAGCGTTTTCGCCATATGGCGGTGAGAGTGCAGAACGTTGGGGCAACGATTGACGATCTGTTTCTTCCGCTCCAGGATGTCCTGGTATGCAGTAGTCAACCGCCCGTGCAGGTAAGAGAGGTAGTTGAAGCTGCCACACGCTATCACCGCCTTACCCGGCTTGGGCATACACCGCAGTTTGGGGCGCTCCTCTATGATTCTACGCACAATCAGCAGTTCCTGGACCTGTATTTCCCCCTCTTAGCGATTCTATCGGAAACGGAACGTGATACGTTCTATGATTTGACGGCGGCACTGGCGTTGCACCCACATCTTGGGCTGACGCTCCTTGATGAGGAGGCCACTGATCGAACGGCGGAGCTGCCGCCGAGCGCTCGCGCCATCATTGTTGGCCAGTTGCTCGAAGCCCTGTGGGGGCGAATCGATATCCTGGAGTTAGTGCTGGCTCGTCCACGGAGCATACGACTCTTTACCAGTGATCTAGCCCTCAAGGAACACGTCGGCAGGATCGAGGGCGGCTACGATGCCACGCATCAGGTGGTGAATCTCTCCCTGCCACAGCTGTATGGCAGCTTCTTCAGCGCGGTTCCAGGGCTTTCCGCCTATCACGTAGCGCTTTGCAACCTACTGGCGGCCTGCGATCTACGGACAGGGCGCCTCGGCAAGGAGAGCGGTAGGCTTCCAGGACTTGGCGCGCGTGACGGCGCCTTCAAGCAGATCCGAGCGCGACAACTCTTCCTCAAAGGGAAAGTGGTGGAGAAGGAGCGATACCTACGATTTCAGAGAGGCAGCGCCCATTTGGGTGACGCCATGCCAGTGGGCACGCCGGATCTCTTTCGTTCCGATCAGGCATTTATGGCAGGATATTTCTCATTATTTATGCGGGTCCCGCACTATTTCGCCAAACAGAACCCGAGTCTCTATCGTGCCTTAGCGATACTCTTGCGACAGGATCCACGTCGATTCCTTAGGCACGACTCGGCCTCCTATGTCGATCAGTGCAGGGCAATGTACACGGGATCAGTTGACCTTCCGCCTACCGGAATCCACGTGCCCTTTGCCTGGTTGCCTATCCTTTAGGACATGCTAGCCAATACGGACAGGTGGGACACCCTTCGCCGGGCTTGGCTGGGAATTGCCTGGTAGCGATTCCTACGAGAGCGGTATCACAGTCCTTTAGGCGCGATGCTATGGTACTGGCACGGGCTTGGACAGCATCTGCGGCGCCCGTTAGCATGTACTCTTGGCGAACAGATGCTGTCCCATAGGCGCTCTCAAGGGCAGCGTGGTAGAGGGCGGTGCGATGTTGGCGGCGGTGATCATCGGAGGGACGTCCACTGCGATAGCGAACACCAACGGCAGCCCCATCTGGCTGCTCATCAACACGGTCGATCTGCACCCGCACCACGCCGTTTGCCCGAGGCACATTCATTTCCACATTGAAGGTACTGCGTATCGGTGAGGTGGCGGTTCCACCTAGACTAGCAGCGATAGTGACGAGACTTGCCAGTATGGCGTTTTGCGCACGCTGCAGGAGCAGGGCTTCGTAGGGATGGGGCTCGTGTGGCACTGTCCAATCGGTCATGAGGAGAGCCAGCGCAGCTGAAGGCTCGACGGGACGATCAGCAGCATGCAGCTTGGCGATAGTGCTGCGCACAGTCCTGTGAAAATGGGGGAAATCCTGTTCGCCTGACACACCCCGTAACTGCAACTCGTGCGCATAGTAGTAACGACGCGGACAGGCAAGGTACGTTTCCAGGCCATAGATGTCAACCTCGACAGACGAATATGTGCTCTCTGGGGAGGGGTCGGTAGCTGAAGCTAGAGCGCCATGACGCTCCGCGTCACTTTTAATAGCTAGTG
>Ga0075021_10000686_pt1 | contig 17516 bp, 17 predicted proteins | sample ColStrG_CSR_2012_FD_72749 | JGI IMG/M metagenome (GOLD analysis project Ga0075021, IMG submission 72749) | Freshwater sediment microbial communities in response to fracking from Pennsylvania, USA - Cold Stream Run_MetaG_CSR_2012 | ecosystem: Environmental > Aquatic > Freshwater > Creek >...
CAAACGGCCACCTCAGCGGGCTAAACCGCGAGACACAAGCCGTTGACTGAAATTCCGTTGACGCCAGGCATGATTGGCATGGCCAACCGCGCCGAGTGCGTCATGTTGAACAAAGGACCCATATCGCCGCCGCCGTGCGTATACTCGGCGATGTTCTGACACGCATGGAAGGCCACCAGCGCAAGAAAACGCCGCAACTTCGCGCGCTGCATTCGTGGGAGTCGCTGTTCAGCGTGGAGTGAATGGTCCTTCGTCGAGCATGCAGTTGCTGTTATGCTCCCACATACGCGATCAAAATGACACCATCTTCACAGCCGTTCACCTTGTTCGTCATGCAGTCGGCCCATACTGACATCGGCTACACCCACCCGCAGGAGCAGATCGCGTTGATGTATCTGGAGCACTATGATCGTGTGCTCGACTTGTGCCGTCACGCAGAAAACGAGCCGCCGGCACAGCGCTTCAAGTGGACATGCGAGACGTTTTGGCAGCTTCAGCATTACCCGTCACATCGACCCGAGCGCGAAGCCGAATTCCTGCGCCACGTGCGGAGCGGCCAGATCGAGTTGATGGCCGGCTACCTGCATTTCACCGACCTGATCGACCCCGATGCCTACCGGCGCAGCCTGCAACTCGCCGTAGATTATTGCCAGGCGCATGACCTGCCGCTGCGCTGCCTGCTCCACGCCGATATCAATGGTTGGCCTTGGGCCATCGCCGACATCTTGGCGGAATTCAACATCCCATATTTCATGAGCCATGTGCACGTCGACAGCGGCACCGATCCACTCGGCAAGCGGGGCAGTGTGCACTATCACTGGACGCTCGAATGGGGCGACGCGCTTAGCCCGGACGTGCCGGTGCGCACGCCACAGGCGTTCTGGTGGCAAGGGCCAAGCGGCGGCAAGGTGCTGCACTTCCTCAACGAGCACTATCACCTGGGCAACGCGCTTGGTCTGTCGAGTAACCACCCGTTTGGAGCCGACAAGACACGCTATTTTCTTGAGACTGATAGCCTGACGGCCAACGACATCTATCGGATCGCACAGCGCGAGGTGCCGCGCTTTGTTGACCGGCTGCGCAAGGATGGCTACCCTTACGACTCACTACTGATCGGCACAGGTGGGTTCTACGTCGATAACTCACCCCCGGACGACCGCTGGTGCCAAATCATCGCCCGCTGGAATGCCGAGCATGATGACATCCACATGCGCACATCCACACCGAGCGAATGGCTCGATCACTTGCTGAGACTTGACCAGGACACCTGGCCGACTCGGCGCGTTGCCTGGCCAGATCACTGGGCACACGGCCTCGGCTCCATGACAGCGCGCGTGGCTCAGGCGCGCCGGACGCAACGTCGGCGTGCCCATGCGATTGCCGTAACCGAAGCGTCACAATCGCTAGCAGCCAAACAGGCGCTGAAGGTCGCGCTGGAACAGGAGCGCCTAGCGCTCGAGCACACCTTCGATGCCTGGAGCACGACTGCCTGGCCGGCTGCGTCGGCCAATCAATTTCAGCAGATCGCCAAAGAGATGACGTTTCATCGGGCCGAGCTGTATTACGACGAGGCCATCGGAGTAGCGCTAAGGGCGTTGACGCGCCGTGCGCCCGACGAGCAGCCACGGTTGTATGCCTACGCTGACGATGGCCAAGCAACCGTTGCCGTTGCAGACAAAAGCGTGCGCACGCTACACTTTGATGGGGGCGACGTACGTGTCGATCCCGATCGGCACCTACTTGAAGCCGAGGATGGTCACCGGTTCGCCATTCAACGCGACCGCGAGGATCTGCCGCACTTCGTGTGTGTGGCGCCGTTCGCGCACGCAGGGTTACATGCGTTCAAGCTCGTCGAGCGCGATTTAGCCCCGACGCTGGCATCGGCTACGATCGCTGCACCAGCGCAAACGCCCGTGCAATTGCCCGCGCAAACGCCCGCGGACGCATCCATCGAATTGGCCTCAAGTGCATGGCAGTTGACGACCAATCCCAGCACCGGCTGCTTGACGCGTTTGAAAGATGGCGCCGGCCACGATTGGGTCGACTCAAAACATGTGTATGGCTTCGGCCAACTAGTGCATGAAGCGGTCGTGCATCCGCTCGGACGTGCGGCTACCTCGAACGTCGCCCGGCTGATCGCATTGGACGCAGCAGGCGCATCGATGCGGCGCGTGTGGACGGATGGGCCTGTGTATGAGCGCACCACGCCAACTCAGGTAGAGGCGCTCGGCATCAGACGAGGTGACGTGTTCGATGAGATTCGGTTCAATGTAACCAACGATCGGCTCGGCAGCGCGCAAGTGTCATGGCGCTTGTATCACGCTGCGCCCATCGTCGAACAGACGATTGAGTGGGATAAGCGGTGGTGCGATCTGCCGGAGGCCACCTATGTCGCGTTTCCGTTCAGTCCTGTGGCCACAGGCATTGAGCTGGAGACAAGCGGCGGGTTCTTCCGTCCAGGCAACCACGCCCCCGGGGGCCAACTGCCAGGCACGTGTTCAAGCTATTACACCGTGCAACGCGCCGCGCGCATTGCGGCTGATAGCGACAGGGCGCTGTTGTGGCTACCGGTGGATGCGCCACTGGTCATGCTAAACGAGATCAACTACAACCGCTGGGAGACCGAGCCATATCTGTGGAACGGCCTGCTCGCCTCAATGCCGGTCAATCATTACTGGCACACCAACTTTCCCATCAGCCAGCGCGGCCGATTGCACCTGCGGTATCGCTTCGCGCATGCGGCCAACGTGACACAGTCAGAGGCTGCGCTCCAGACAGCCTTACCACTCGCTGCCTTGGGATGGCGTTGATGTTGTGCGCCACCGGCGGGCCGTATTGTCATATAAGCCATGGTCGCTGATGGCAACGACGGCGGCAGACGCCCAAGTGCAAGCGATGGCAGGCGGTGACATCAGGTTCCACAACTGCCGTGTCGCAGGCCATCTGCCTGCGATTGCTACCGGTTCTTACCGGTTCTCATAGATGCCCGAAATCTATGTCATCGTGGCGGACTGTGAAACTACGCCAATGATCGCTCTGATCTTCCGTCCAGTTGACGTTGACCGAAACATGCACTCCAGCGTGGCCGAGCATCGCAATCAAGCTATCGATACTGAAGCGTTGTATTTTGCTTCGCGTGAGATCGCTGATGCGTGGTTGCGAAACTTTTAACAACTCGGCCGCCTGAACCTGAGTAAGACCACGCGCCTCTATCAACTTGCACAAACGCATCATCAAATCGCTGCGGATACGTAGGTTCTGAGCATCATTGACCGAACACGCCAAATCAAGAAAGCCATTATCAGAAGAATGGTGGGCTTGCATACAGTCACGTCCTTTGTGTGTGCTGCGGATAGTTGACTTAGTCCGGCATATTTTCGCTTCGCCGGCCGATTGGCCGAAGTTCACTCGCGGGTCGCACATGTCGACCATAACGCGCTTTGCGCATCCGCTATTCCCAGTTCTATGCGACAACTGTGATGCCGCGGCAACGATCGCATCAGATGTCGGTCGCAGAGCGGGGCCGGGAAAGCCCATCACCGTCACGTCCGAAGCTTGTCCTCATACTCGCTGCGGAAGTAGCGCAGCGTACTCAGCACCGGGTTAGGTGCAGTCTGGCCCAAGCCGCACAGGCTGGTATTTTTGACCAGGTCGCATAAGCCTTCGAGTTTGGCGAGGTCAGCGGGCGTAGCCTGGCCGCCAGCGATCTTCGTCAGCAGCCGGTGCATCTGCGTCGTGCCTACTCGGCACGGCACACATTTGCCACAGCTCTCGTCCATACAAAACTCCATATAGAACCGCGCGAATTCGACCATGTCGGTCGTCTCGTCCATCACGATCATGCCGCCGCTGCCCATGATCGTGCCGGCCTGCTGGAGCGACTCATAGTCTACGGACATGTCGAGCAATGCTTCGGGGATGCACCCACCTGACGGGCCACCGGTCTGCACGGCTTTGAAGCGCTTGCCGCCGGGGATGCCGCCGCCGATATCACATACGATCTCGCGCAAGGTAATGCCCATCGGCACCTCAATCAGACCGGTGTTGTTGACCTGTCCGACGAGCGCGAACACTTTGGTGCCCTTGCTCTTTGCGGTGCCGATCGAGGCGAACCAGTCCGCGCCATTTTTGATGATTGGCGCAACATTGGCGAACGTTTCGACGTTGTTGATGAGTGTCGGGCAACCCCACAACCCAGCCTCGGCCGGATAAGGCGGGCGTGGATGCGGTGTGCCACGATTGCCCTCGATTGAGGCCATGAGCGCGGTCTCCTCACCACATACAAATGCGCCAGCACCGAGCCGGATATCGATGTCGAAATTGAAACTGGTGCCACCGATGTTCTTGCCCAACAAGCCAGCACGCTCAGTCTGGCGGATGGCCGTCTTCAATCGTTTTACCGCCAGTGGGTATTCGGCTCGCACATAGAGATAGGCTTGGCTGGCGCCGATGCCATAAGCCGCGATGATCATGCCCTCAAGCACGCGGTGCGGATCGCCCTCCATCACGCTGCGATCCATAAATGCGCCCGGATCACCCTCGTCACCGTTACAAATCAGGAATTTTGTAGGTGAACCAGGCCAACCCGGAAGGGCCTGTTTGGGCACAGGCGATTTAGCCACCGTCGCCCACTTCAAGCCTGTAGGGAACCCTGCACCACCGCGGCCACGCAACCCCGATCGCGATATCGTCTCGATCACCTGCTGCGGCGTCATCTCACTCAGGGCCTTGAGCAAAGCTGAATAGCCTCCGTGTGCGATGTAGTCCTCGATGCGCTCAGGGTCGATTTCCCCGCAATTCCCCAGCACAATCTTGATCTGACGTTTGAAGAACGGCGTATCGGTTGCATACGCTAGGCGCTCGAGGGGTTGGCCGCCAAGGCTGGCGATGATGGCGGGGGCATCTTGCGCAGTGACTTTCTGGTAGATGACGGATGACGTCGGCGATGACGTCGGCGATGGCACGGTCGTCTGTGCCGCCTGTGCTGGCGCTGTCGTTACTGGAGCCACCAGAGAGGCTAGAGCGAGCGAAGTTTCGACCTTGACCAGCGGCGCGATCGCGCACAGCCCAGGGCAACCGACAGGCTTGACCAAGCAAGAATGCTGCAAACCACGCTGGTTCACTTCGTGACGCAGCACATCTTCTACCTGAGCGCTACTCAACGCCGCACAGCCGGTGCCCATACACACATGAACATGATGCGCAAAGCGCGCTTGTGACTGCCGTTCCGTCTCGGCTACTTTGTGCAACTCCTCGGTGTTCATGCCTTCACCCGTGTGCCTTCGGTGCCCTGATCGCCCGGAGCGGCAACACCATTTGGCACGAGCCACTGCCCAATACGCTCAGTCACCATCTCAGGCGATGCATGACCGACAACATGGCCGTCTATAGTGACGACGGGCGCCATAGCACACGAGCCAAAGCAGCGCGCCTGCAGCAGCGATACCTGATGGTCGGGCGTGGTATCACCCGGGCGCAAGTGCAACACACGCGCAATCGCCTCGAGCGTCCTGGTTGCGCCTTTGACATAACAGGCCGTACCCATGCACACGACGCAGGTATGTAGGCCTTGGGGTTTTAGAGTAAAGGCATGATAGAACGTCGCCACGCCGTAGACTTTGCTCGCCGGTAGTCTCAGCGCGCGAGCCACCGTCTTTAGTACGTCGGTGTCGAGAAAACCATATGCCTGCTGAGCGGTATGCAGGCTCTCGATCAGCGCATTGGGCCGATAGCCGTGCCGTCGCATCGTTGCGTCGAGCAATTTGTAGCGCTTGTCGTTCTTGTCCATATCACTCCGAAAACACCTGGTCGTCGTCAAAAGGCATCGTGAGCATGCTTCCCCCACGTCGCATAGGTCCGTGCCACGAATCCAGCATCTTCATATAGTTCGCACGCACAAACGTATCGGGATGGGTGACATGTGCCTGGCTCAGGCTGCCTTGCATCTGCGCCACCGACCTATACTCATGTTGCTCCATCCACTCAACCAGTGCAGCGCGGATGGCGCCGATGCGGCTGATACCGTTTTGCAACAGCTCTGATGCCATCATCGTCACCTTCGCACCCGCCATCAGCCCCTTGAGCACGTCGAAGTGCGTGTGCACGCCGGTGGTGATCGCCAGATCGACCGGCACACGCCCAAACAGGATCGCCACCCAGCGCAGCGGCAGATGGAGTTCATCCGAAGAACTCAATACCAGATGCGGCATCACCTCCAGCACCTCAAGATCGAAGTCGGGTTGATAGAAGCGGTTGAACAGCACCAGCCCCTGCGCGCCATTGGCCGCTAAGCGCTTGGCCATGTTGGCTGGCGCGCTGAAGAACGGGCTGAGCTTCATGGCGATGGGGATGGTCACGGCCTGATTCACGTGATACAGCACGTCGAGATACCGCTGTTCCACCTGGTCAGCGCGCAGATCGGGCTGGGTCGGCACGTAATACAAATTGATCTCAATCGCGTCTGCACCAGCTTGTTCGATGTTGCGTGCATAGTCGATCCAACCGCCGCTCGAGACGCCATTCAGGCTACCGATAATGGGGATGTCACTGGCTTCTTTCGCGCGCCGGATCAATTCAACGTATTTATCTGGCTCGGCGTTATAGTGTCTAAGGTCGGGGAAGTAACTCAGCGCCTCAGCATAGGTTTCGGTGCCATAGCTCCGGTAGTGCTCGGTGAGGTGCTGTTCTTGCTCGATTTGCTCCTCAAACAGCGAATACATCACAATCGCCGATGCGCCCGCGTCCTCGAGGCGCTTGATGCTGTCGAGATCGCGCGACAATGGCGACGCCGATGGCACGATTGGGTGTTTGAGGGACAATCCCAAATAAGTCGTTGTCAGGTTCATCATACGTTCTCAAGGCCGATCTCGACGACGACGCGCTCGCCCGCGGCGCGCCTCAGATCGGCTGCTTCAAACGACCCATCCGCTTGGCGTCGAATCCCAAATCGGGTCGCCCAAGCCGGCTTCTCGGCGAGTAACGCCATTAACGGTTGTGTTACCGGACCCGGGCCCGTTCGCGCATAAGCAGTGCCGCGTATCGCCTTCCCGCGCAGCAAGACCGAGATCGGTGCCCCGCCAAGCAGATTACGCCACCATGTGCGCTTGACCAAGCTGGTAACGAGCAAGCGCTTGCCGGACCACACGTAGTTCACCGGTGTAGTGATAGTCCGCCCGCTCTTGCGTCCGGTCACGGTGATGAGCATTGTCGAGCCACTCATCAGACCATGCAGCGGTGAACGCAAGATCGCGGTCGTGACGTCATTCCAGTTCATGCCTTCTCCCGCTCAAGCTTGTTTTTGGGCTCTCCTCGGCCCTTAGGCTTTTGCCAAGCGCTCATAGGCCTTCCAGTGCTCAGTTACGTGAGCCTGAGCCTGCTGCATAAACGCTTCGGCTGCATCCGGATCGGTCTGAGACAGCACGCGATAGCGCATTTCGTTGTAGGCATACTCTTTGAATGTGATCTTGGGTGCGCCTGAATCAAGCTGCAGCGGGTTCTTACCTTGCGCCTTCAGCATGGGGTTGTAGCGATACAGCGGCCAGTAAGCGCAATTCACAGCCAGTTTTTGCTGATACAGCCCCTTGCGCATATCGATGCCGTGGGCGATGCAATGGCTGTAGGCGATGATCAGCGACGGGCCAGGGTAGGCCTCGGCTTCGAGGAACGCCTTAACGGTCTGCCCGTCATCGGCGCCCATCGCGATTTGCGCGACATAGATGTTGCCATAGCTCATCGCTAGCATGCCCAGATCTTTCTTGGGCGTGTGCTTGCCACTCGCGGCGAACTTGGCGACTGCACCCATGGGTGTTGCCTTCGACGATTGCCCGCCGGTGTTGGAATACACCTCGGTGTCAAGCACCAGCACGTTGACCTTGCGCCCACTGGACAGCACGTGATCAAGGCCGCCGTAGCCAATGTCGTAGGCCCAGCCGTCACCACCCACCAACCACACCGATTTCTTGATCAGCAGGTTAGCCACGCTCAAGAGATTTGCGATATCAGACGCGCTTTCGGATACGGGAATCTCGGCAGTTGGCCCTTGTCCCTGCCGCACGAATCGTGCGCGCGTCAGCACGTCTTTTAGTTGCCCCACGCGCTCACGTTGGGCGGCGATGCCTGCTTCTGTCGATTGATCAGCATTCAGCAGACTATTGACCAGCGCCTCACCAATGTGCCCACGCAGGCGCCTCACCAATTCATGCGCATATTCGATTTGTTTGTCAAGCGCCAGACGCATGCCCAAGCCAAATTCAGCATTGTCTTCGAACAACGAGTTGCTCCACGCCGGCCCACGCCCCTGCGCGTTTATCGCCCATGGGGTAGTGGGTTGATTGCCACCGTAGATGCTGGAGCAGCCCGTGGCATTGGCGATCAAGGCCCGATCACCAAAAAGTTGGCTGAGCAATTTGAGATAGGGCGTCTCGCCACAGCCTGCGCATGCGCCGCTGAACTCAAATAGTGGCCGCAGCAGTTGCACGTTCTTCACGTTGGTGAAATGCACACTGCTCCCATCCTTGTGCCCGTCAGAGCTATGTTCAGTCACGGGCGCGGGCGTTGTGGCGGGCGTTGTGGCGGGCGAAAGATCGGGTAGGTCGAGGAAGAATGACCAGTTCGCACGCTCCCCTTCACGCAACGGTGCCTGCGGCGCCATGTTGATGGCCTTGCGGCTGGCGTTGCTCTTATCCTTCACGGGGCAAGCTTCAATGCACAGCGCACAACCCGTGCAATCTTCAACGCTGACCTGCAAGGTATATTTCTGGCCGGGGAGTTCCTTCCAGCGCGCATCGGCAGTTTGGAATGTTGGTGGCGCATCAGCCAGACACTCACCGTCATAGACCTTAGCCCGGATGACAGCGTGGGGGCACACCAGGACGCACTTTCCACATTGGATGCAGATGTCCGGGTCCCAGACCGGCACCTCATCGGCCAAGTTGCGTCGCTCCCATTGTGCCGTTGCGCTAGGATATGTGCCATCCACCGGCAAGGCGCTGACCGGGATGGCGTCGCCCTCTCCAGCCATCATCCGAGCCGTCACCTGCTGCACAAATTCGGGCGCGCGCGCGAAGAGGCTTGACGGCGCAGTTGTATTCAACGGCTGCGCAGCTGGGTGCGCGGCGGGAATTGATACGGGAAAGAGCTGGGCCAGTGCCGCGTCGACCGCGGCAAAGTTTTGGCGCACGACGGTTTCGCCACGCTTGCCATACGTCTTCCGGATCGCGCCTTTGATCTTATCGATGGCCTCGTCACGGGACAAGACACCGCTGAGCGCGAAGAAGCAGGCCTGCATCACGGTGTTGATCCTCTTGCCCATGTTCGCCTCGCGCGCCACCTTGTCACCATCGATGACGAACAGCTTGAGTTGCCGAGTGAGGATTTGTTCCTGCACCCGGCCCGGCAAATGCGCCCATACGTCACCGGCCGAATATGGGCTGTTGATGAGCACGGTTGCGCCCTGGGCCGCGTTTTCCAGGGTGTTGTAGTAATCCAGAAAGTTAAACTGGTGCACCGCCACAAACGATGCATTGCGGATCAGATAAGGGCGGTGAATGGGGCGTGGGCCAAAACGCAGATGGGAAATGGTGCGCCGGCCGGCCCGGGTTGAATCGTAGACGAAATAGCCTTGCGCATAGAAATCCGTCTCCTCGCCGATGATCTTGATCGAATTCTTATTCGCACCGACCGTGCCATCCGACCCCAAGCCCCAGAACACGGCCCGCACCGTGTCGTCGGTTTCGAGGTCGAATGCTGGATCGACCACAAGGCTGGTGTGCGTCACGTCATCGGTGATGCCGACGGTGAAGTGATTCTTTGGCTGGGGTTTGGCCAATTCATCAAACACGGCCATAACCATCGCTGGCGTGAACTCTTTCGATGACAGGCCGTAGCGGCCACCCACGACGTACACGTCAGCCGATGCGCGCGGCCCTTGATCACGAGCTGTCTGAACGGATTCGCTAAGCGCCGTCACGACATCCTGATACAGCGGCTCACCAAGTGACCCCGGCTCCTTGGTACGGTCGAGCACGGCCACAGACCTGACGGTCGCCGGCAGCGCCTGAAGAAAATGCGCCGCTGAGAACGGGCGATACAGCCGGACCTTGACCAGGCCGACTTTCTCGCCACGTGCGGCCAGATGCGAGACGGTCTCCTCAACCGTCTCCGCCCCTGAACCGATGACAACGATCACCCGCTCGGCATCGGGTGCGCCAACGTAGTCAAACAGGTGATACGCGCGGCCAACCTGTGCCGCAAATCGATCCATGGCCGACTGCACAATGGCTGGCACGGCCAGGTAGAACGAATTGGACGATTCGCGCGCTTGGAAATAGGTGTCCGGGTTGTGCGCAGTGCCGCGGATAAAGGGGCGGTCGGGCGAGAGCGAGCGCGCCCGGTGCGCCCGCACTAAGTCATCGTCAATCAGGATCCGGATGTCGTCGTCGGCCAGCTTCTCAATCTTGTTGATCTCATGCGAGGTGCGGAAGCCGTCGAACACATGCAAGAACGGCACGCGCGCTTTCAGCGTGCTGGCCTGGGCAATCAGGGCGAAGTCCATCGCCTCTTGCACCGAGTTGCTAAACAGCATAGCCCAGCCGGTGCTACGCGTCGCCATCACGTCGCTATGGTCGCCAAAGATCGACAGGGCCTGCGTCGCTACCGACCGCGCGGCGATGTGAAAGACGGTGCTGGTCAGCTCGCCTGCGATCTTGAACATGTTTGGGATCATGAGCAGCAGCCCCTGGCTGGAGGTAAATGTCGTCGAGAGTGCACCCGCCTGTAACGCACCGTGAATCGCGCCAGCCGCGCCGCCCTCGGCCTGCATTTCCTGCACGAGCGGCACCGCCTGCCATAGGTTCTTCAGACCTTCCGCGCTCCATTGGTCGGCTAGCTCACTCATGGGGGAGGACGGCGTGATCGGATAGATGGCGATCACTTCATTGGTCTTATAGGCAACATAAGCCGCAGCCTCGTTGCCGTCGATGGTTGAGACTTGGCGCGCGTCAGCGCGAGGCTCGGCGCGAGTCGCAAGTGGTGTAGCCATGCGTCTGTTGTAGCGGAATGCAACCCGCTTCAAACCCACTTTGCGACTGGCAAAGCACTGGCCACTTGACCAGTTGGGATTGACTCACTCGACTGATATCAGGGCGTAGCGTAACTTCTACGCTGTTCCCAAGGCTCGAACGGCGTTTTGCTTACCGACCGTGAGCTTAACTGTGGGCTTGGAGGTTGAGGCAGCATGTTCAAGAAAATTCTGGTTCCGCTGGACGGATCGGATATGGCTGAAGCCGTATTGCAGCCGGTGCGTGAACTGGCTGATTGTATGGGCGCGGATGTGATCGCCCTGCGGGTCGTTGTCCCGATTGCAATGGATTACGCGGCCATGCGCGGCGACATCGTGTGGCAAAAGCAGCTTGAGCAGTCGATGATGACCGAGGCCGACACATATGTCCATCGCATCGCAGACCGGCTAAAGTCACAAGGGCTGAAAGCCACGAGCGCGCTGAAATATGAATTGGCGGTGGCTGACACCATCTTGGCCTACGCCGATCAGAACGGGGTCGACCTGATCGCGATGAGCACGCACGGCCGTTCAGGCATTGGCCGTTGGCTTATAGGCAGCGTGGCTGACCGGGTCGTGCATGGCGCACGGATACCGGTGCTGTTGGTTCGCCCTGAGGCGTCGAAGCCGCACGGAGCTTGACTGAGCTTAGACCTTGAGGTTGAGGGAACGAGGGAGTTAAAGCGTTATGGATACACAGCGCATCAAATTGGTGCAACGCACGTTTCGGAAAATGGTGCCGGTCGCACAGGACACGGGTGAGTTGTTCTACGGCCGCCTATTCGATATCGTGCCATCCATGCGGCCGCTCTTCAAAGGCGATATGAAGAAGCAGGCTCAGATGTTGATGACGGCCATCGGCCTCACCGTCGAGAGCTTAGAACATCCCGAGCGCGTCACATCACAACTCGCGCAGATCGGTCAGCGCCATATCGGCTATGGGGCTATCCCCAGCGATTTCGACAAATTCGGCGCAGCGTTGCTTTGGGCATTTGGACAAGCGCTCGGTGACGACTGGACGCCTGAGGTGCAAGCGGCCTGGATCGAGGCATTCGACTTCATCCGCCTGAGCATGAAGCAGGTCACCACACAGACAGGCGCTGGCTGAAAACCGCCGACGTCAGCTGTGGCCGCTTGATCTTACCGCTGGCAAATCCGAATGCCCTTCACAACTGTCCTGCGCCCGGCTCGGGACATTATCCAGCCGGGTGACGGGGAGAAAGCATATGAAACAGAATTCCGTTCGCACCTTGACTTTCTGGTCAGGTGCAGTAATCGTGGCAATACTGACTGCCGCGTGTAATTCACCGGCACCCGAACAGGTCCCCATCAACCCGCAACCGACCGCGCCTGCAGTGCCAGCTGCACTGCCGATCGTTGAAACACCACAGTTACTCGCGACCGTGCCGGCCATCATGCAGCCCAAGCCGCCGACCGGCCCAGTGTTGGGCACGCTCGCACTGGCAGCCATCGACCTCGGGTTCACGCCCAATTTCTTCAACGTCGACGCGCCCGGCCGCTACACCATCAAGCTGACCAATAGGGGTCAGATCACCCATGATGTCACCTTCCCAGATGGCTCCAAGATCACGGCCAAACCCGGCGAGACACAGCAGGCCGACGTGATGATCGGTCCAGATGGTGTCAAGTTCAATTGCTCCGTCCCCGGCCACAAAGAAAGCGGCATGGTTGGCACGATCTCGGTTGGCGGCAAAGCCGTCGCGAGTACGGCCGAGTCGGGTGGTGGACACGGCGGCCCAGCGGTCGCCACCGATATCCAACCTGACCCCAATGCGCCAGCCTACGTCTTGCGCGATCCGATCGCACCACAATTGTTGCCCGGTGACGTACACGACATCGATCTGCCCATCAAAGAAGTAAAGATGACCGTGGCCAAGGGCTTTGTGCAATCTGTATGGACATTCGGTGGCACGGTGCCGGGCCCGATGATCCGCGTGAAGGTGGGCGACACCGTCCGCATCCACTTGAAGAACGACCCGGCCAACAAGCTGGCCCACTCGGTGGACTTCCATGCCAGCATGGTGGCTTGGAACGGCGCGATGACTTCGATCAACCCAGGTGAAGAGAAGCTATATGAGTTCAAGGCCGACTATGCCGGCGTGTGGATGTATCACTGCGGCACCGCACCCGCGCTGCACCACATCGCCAACGGCATGTATGGCATGGTCATCGTCGAGCCCAAAGAGGGTTTGCCACCGGTCGACAAAGAGTTCGCGTTTGTGCAAAGCGAGTGGTATCTTGGCCCACAAGGTGAGCCAAGTAGCCTGACCAAGGCGGCCGAGGCTTCGCCCGCGCCGGACTACGTCGTGTTCAACGGCGTGGCCGACCAATACAAGGACAATCCGATCCAGATCAATACCGGCAAGAAGGTGCGCGTGTTCGTGCTGGACGCAGGGCCCAGCATCGAAAGCTCGTTCCACATCGTCGGCACGATTTTCGACACGGTCATCAAAGAGGGCATGCGGCTCACACCGGATAACCCTGGGCATTTCGGCTCGCAGGCCGTGGATCTGGCACCGGCCCAAGGCGCAATCGTCGAATTTACGATGGCCGATGACGGCCTCTACCCAATCGTCACGCACGCATTTACCTACGTCGGTCGTGGTGCGCTGGGTCTGTTCAAGGCCGGTGATGGCAAACCAAAGAAATAGGCGAGGAAGATAACGCGACGGTTGGATGGTGTGACGGCTTAGCTAATTTGACCATGCAACGCTCATTGTGCATCGCCCTGGTAGTTGCCGCCGCACTCAGCTTGAATGCGTGCGCTGGCACGACTTTGCGCGGCGGCGTGCTTGAACCGCCGCGGCCGGCGATGCCAGTTGAGCTGACCAACTACGCTGGTCAGCCTTTTAGCCTCGACAACGAGCGCGGCCGGGTCGTGCTGGCGTTCTTTGGTTATACAAGCTGTCCCGATGTGTGCCCGACCGCCCTGGCTCACATGGTCCAGGTCAAGCGCCAGCTCGGTGACGCATTCCAGCACGTGCGCGTGGTGTTTATCACCGTCGACCCGAACCGCGATACACCCTCTAGGCTTGCCCAATATGTGCCAGCGTTTGACCGCAGTTTTATCGGCCTGACCGGGTCACCGATCGAGGTGCGCCGAGTGCTGACGGCTTATCAGGTAAAGGCGGTGCGCCGCGAGTCTGCGGACGCGAGCACCTACACCATCGATCACACCGCCTTTACCTACGTCATTGATAAGCAAGGCCAGCTGCGCGAGTTGCTGACATTTGGCACGCCGGTTGAAGACATTGTGAGTGACGTGCGCTTGTTGTTATCAGAGTGAGGGGAATGCGATGGTGACGACTGGAGCTCTTGTCAAACGTCAGATGACTGGGCCGCACACGCCCGGACACGCGCATACGGCCACGATGCTGGTGGCGGTGTTTGTGACTGTGCTTGCGGCTCTGGGCAGCCTGGCTTTCGCCGGTTGGCACTACGAACTTTCGCGGGCGGCTGCGCACGAGGTCTTGTTTGTTGTGCCCAAAGGCACCGCCGTTGCACAGGCCAGCGGGAAGGACAGCGAGATGCTGCCCAAACGACTGTGGCTGTATGTTGGCGAATATGACACGCTGGTCATTCGCAACGACGACGACTTCCCAGTGCGGATTGGCCCATTCAAGCTCGAAGCTGGCCAGCGCTATCACCAACGGTTTCGGACTGAAGGCGTAGTGCAGCTCGTGTGTAGCACGATGTATCACGAAGAGCAAATCCAGATCGTTGTGATGAACGGCTCGAACGTTTTTCATCGGCTGATGGAAGGCCTGTTCCGGTCATAAGTGCCGTAGACAACTCAAGATGTATCGACTTGCTCGCTTCTATGTCCGTGCTGCATTGATCTACCTCGCGCAAGCGTCACTGATCGGCGCACTACTCATGTTCAACCAGGGCTTCGCGCTCGATAGCCACATCAGCGCCTTGCAACCGGTCTTCTACCACTTACTCATGGTGGGCTGGGCGACACAATTGATCGGCGGCGTGGCGCTGTGGATGTTTCCGCCGCACACACGCCAGAGACCACACGGCCCTGAGGTGCTCGGCTGGACGTCGTTTGTGGCGCTCAACACTGGCCTGATCTGCCGCGCCATTGGCGAAGGGCTTGCGGCCTGGGGTGTGTCCACCTTACCAACAGTCTTGCTAGCCGCGTCGGCGGTGCTCCAAGTGCTGGCCGCCTGGCTGCTGGTGATAGCGCTGTGGCCACGGGTTAAGGGCCGGATTACACCGCTTTCGACCAAAGTGGCGCGCTGATGCCGAGTGTGTGCCGAGCAATGCTACGCGCGTCGCTGACCTGGATGTTGACAGGCTTTTCGGTCGCCGGCGTGCTGCTGCTAAACAAGGCGCTGGGGTTCTTCGCGCCGATTTGGTCGCTGCGACCAAGCCACGTCAGTATGCTGCTGTTGGGCTGGATAGTGCAATTAGGCATGGGCATGATGACGTGGATCATGCCCCGTGACGTGGCAACGGGAGACCGTGGCAACCTGCGCCTCGTGTGGATTAGCTACGGCACATTGAACACCGGTGTGTTGTTGGCGGCACTCGATGGGCCGCTGGCTGCCGCGCTGGGTGGCGCATCAGTGTCGCCGATAGCGCCACTAGCCGGTGTATTGCTACTCACATCTGTTGTCGTCTTTGTGATGCACATTTGGCGGCGCGTCCGACCAGTCGTTCCGTCGATGGGGTGACAACAGCCAGGAGGTGAAGATATGAGGGATCAACCTATTAGACTCGCAGGACCCATCGCTATGACTTTCTGGGCGCGCCGGGTGCGCGTGGTGCGTGTCGGCATTATGGTAATCGTTGGATTAAGCTTGCTGGTCGCGCTGTGGGTCGGCCTCATCCGGATTGGCTGGTCATTGCCCATCCCACAGACTGGATTACTACTAGCGCACGGCCCGCTGATGGTCTGCGGGATGTTGATGACGGTTGTTAGTCTGGAGCGCGCCGTCGCGCTTGGGAGAATATGGTCCTATATCGCCCCGGTGCTCGGAGCTGTGGGCGCGATCAGCCTAGTCGTGGGTGCGCCTCCAGCGGTTGCTATGCTGGCCATCCTGATCAGTAGCGCCCTGCTCGTCGCCGCTTACGCCATCATCGTTCGCCGCCAGGCAGCCATCTTTACCTGGACCATGGCGCTCGGGGCTGTGTTGTTGCTGTCTGGCAACATCTTATGGCTGACCGGGTGGCCGGTCTTTCGTGTCGTGCCTTGGTGGATGGGTTTTCTCGTGCTCTCGATTGCGGGTGAGCGCCTGGAGTTGAGCCGGGTGCAACGATTGCCGTCATCAGCATTGCGAATGTTCGTCATGGCGGCCGCGTTGATGACAGTGGGCATCGTGGGCACGACCATATGGCCCGATGCGGGCACACGTGTGATGGGTATCGGGGCAGGCGCGCTGGCGATCTGGCTTTTGAACCACGACATTGCACGCCGGACGATCAAAGCGCATGGCTTGCCACGCTACATCGCCATCTGTCTGCTGGGTGGTCATATCTGGCTGGCGCTGGGCGGTATGTTGGCAATGATCTTTGGCTTCTCGTCGTCTGGTTTCCTCTATGATGCGACACTGCACACGGTCTTCGTCGGTTTCGTGATCTCTATGATTTTCGGTCACATGCTGATCATATTGCCAGCTGTGATCGGCGTGATGGTTGCACCGCTCAAACACTTTTACGTGCCGCTGGTGTTGCTTCATGTGTCGCTCATCATGCGGGTCACAGGCGATGTATTCGCCCAGTCCGACCTGCGCCGATGGGGTGGTCTGCTCAACGTGACCGCGTTGCTAGCATATTTCGCGCTCTTGGTCTACGCAACACGAATCGCCAACAGGGTGACACACGCCACCAACCAACCGCTGGAGAATTCGAGTCATCATGAAAACCTTTCACCTGCTTGATTTACATAAGTTCCGGGAAGCCGAACCACACGCTGAACCGCTCCATGTTGACGAGCACGGGCGCGTGCTGTTATTTGCGCTGCGCCCCGGTCAATCCGTAAAAGAGCACGCCGCGCCACACTCCCCGGTCAACATTCTTGTATTAAAGGGACATGGCCTGTTTGCGGGCCAGGACAAACACGAAGTATCGTGCGGGCCCAACACGTTACTGGTCATCGACCCAGGCGAGCCACATACGATTCGAGCACAGGACGAAGATTTGCTGTTTCTGGCAATCTTGCATGGTGCCCCTAAAGCCTAGTGCAATAGCTACTGACTGTGCCAGGGCTAAGTGATCCAGACGACGGCGCAGACGGCATAATAGAGGGCATACACGGCGGCCCTAAGAAACTGCCGCGCCCCAATATCAACATTACGTTCGGAGTGCGGCTCATTTTGTCAGACGTTCGCCGAGCGGTCTCCCGTCTAGATGCATCTAGGGCTGTTGCAAAGTCGCTTGACAGAATCGCTAGTCACTGGCAACGAACGGCGAATGTCCCGCGAAATCCATG
>Ga0075021_10000687_pt1 | contig 17500 bp, 18 predicted proteins | sample ColStrG_CSR_2012_FD_72749 | JGI IMG/M metagenome (GOLD analysis project Ga0075021, IMG submission 72749) | Freshwater sediment microbial communities in response to fracking from Pennsylvania, USA - Cold Stream Run_MetaG_CSR_2012 | ecosystem: Environmental > Aquatic > Freshwater > Creek >...
TTGTGTTTCTGAAGCGGACGTTGCCGTGATGGGCCGGATCGAACTTCCAATTTTGGAACTGGCCGCCACCCGCGACATTGACTCTGTTAAATCTGCTGTAAAGAGCGGTGTTGGTCTGTATCGCTGCGTAGCCTGGGTGTCCCCAATTGTAGTGATACCACAATGCAGGGCCAACAAAGAGCGCCGCGCCGAACCCGAATGCGGGCCCGACCGCCCACCAAGGCGGATACCAGAAAAATGGTGCGTAGGCTGGTGACCAGTAGCCGCTTCCGTAGACAACAAGAGGATCATAAACCGGGACATAAATGTAATCCGGCTCGGTCGGTTCGATCACGATGTAATCGGGTGGTCCGGCATAGCCGGTGCTTGGCGGCGCGGCGATCCTGCTGACCTTCTGCTCCTTGCTCGACTTCAGACTGCCGGTCGTCTCCGCCTGTTTGCGCAGGGCCTGAATCGCGATCTGCACGTCATTGGGCTGAGCCAGAAAGGCCTCACCAAGCTGGTTGGTCCAGTCCAGTTTCTCGTTCATCATCGCGAGCACTTGCGGGACTGACGTCAATCCCTTAACGCTCGGATCCCACGGCTCCTTCTGCATTGCATCTTCGAGAGTCGGACCTTTGAGGTTTGGATTCTTCTCGGACCAACGCGCCGCCATTGTAATTTCGAGCGGGTAGGTGGACGCAGTCAGTATCTGTGCCAACAGAGCATCAGGATAAAGCGCAATCGGCGCAACCAGCTGTTGGAGCTGTTGTTGAGTGAGGGACGGCTGCTGAGGCTGCGGTTGCTGCTGAGGCTGTTGTTGGCCCTGCTGATCTTGAGCAAACACAGGCACTAAGGCGCCTGGCAAGGCTATCTGCACCGCCAATACCGCCACTAAGTATTGCCGACCAACGCGTTTCGACCAGGCTGACATGAGGAATATCCTTTGTAGCGTCCATCGCCCCTTGCAAATTGGCCGGTCCACCTTACGCGCAAGCTAGGAAATTCTCCACGTTTCCTTCTTAACGCTACTGGGCCAAAAGTTCCCCGCGTGGCAGTCGCACTCACGTGACTAGGGCGCAATCGGCGAATTAATCTTGCGCGCGGTATCGACGATCCAGTCACGATAGAGCAACAGCGGTGTCACGCCCGTGAGTCCGCCGCAACCTTCTTCGTCGCCGGGTGCGGTCGACCAGCTCACCACGCCGATGATCATCGGGCCGTCGCCATCGAATGCAGGCGCGCCGGAATCTCCAGTGCAGCCGCCAAGCCCGATGCGCAAATTCCGTGTCGCGATGTCGTAAAGCCTGATCTGCAACGAGCCCGGCTTGCCGGTCACGGTCAGAGTCGCCATGCGCGGCAAGCCGAGCCCGCGCGCCGTCCCGGCCAGCGTAACGCCGAAGCCGGCAATGGTGAGCGTCTCGCCCGCCGCAACGCGGCGGGGCGCCGCCAGCGTCGCCGGCACTACAACGTCCGGTAACGGCGCGGCGAGCTTGAGCAAGGCAATGTCGGCGGTGGCGCGGCTCGCGGTATAGCTCGCGTAGTCAAAGCGCGGGTGGCGTACGACCGTACGAACCGGGATCTGCACCCCGGTCTGGTAGGGCTTGATCGTGTAGTCAACATTCCGACTGACGCAATGCGCGGCGGTGAGCACCAGGTCGCGAGCCAAAGCCGTGCCAGTGCAGAGATCGTCGCGCGCATCGACAATCATCACGATTGGCCGCGCCGCCCATAGGGCCGCGGGTGGCGCATTGCCGGTCACGGCCAGAGTGGGCGCGCAAAGCATCAACCAAACAAACATGGAAAGGACGCGGGAGGACATGCCCGTGAAGGATAGCACATGAGTTCGATATTGCTGACAGGCCTGCCGTCGAGCCGTTGTCGCTCGACGAAGCCAAGACATTCCTGCGAGTCGAGCACAACGACGAGGATCAGGTCATCAGCGCGACGTCGGTGCAATTGCGAAGTCCGCGCACTGGACTTTGACCTCAACGGATGCCGGCCAGCGTATTTGGACTGATGACTATTCAAACATCGCCGGCGCATTTTGGCGCAAGATCTCGCACCAGGGTATTTCGACGGCGAATCAAACCTTGACACAACTGAAGTAAGCCTCCGTCACGGTGAACTCGGGACAATAGAAGCCGTCGGGTGGCTCCCGGCGGCTTCTTCTTTGGGGCGCTTACGCACGCATCCTGTTTCGCAAGGCGAACTGCGGTCCCGGCGTGTCGGCATCAACGTTGAATGATCAGCCATCGCACACGGAAAGGCCGGTGCAGGCTCCAAGCGTAAAGTTTGCCTTTTCCTTTGCCGCGCCAGCCGCGAGCTCCAAGGCTTCATCGGTGACTTCGAAGGTGACGGTTTCTTCCTCAGTCTGTTTCGTGATGTTTCTCATGACACTGATCCTTTCTTGACGGTGTCCCGCTTTCTAGAGCCATTGTGAACGTACAGCGGGACGCCCGTCTTAACTGTGATCGGGGTCACAGAACTTGCGATTTGCCGCGCACGCCCTGCGTTGGCCTTGATCGCCGTATTCGGAATGTCCGCTTTGTACCAGAAGCGGACATTAGACCAAGCAAGTGCCGAGTCAGGCGCGGGCTTAAGAATCGTAAGCTGACGCAACCGCATGTCTGCGTGATGTCCGCTGTTACGCCAAAAGTGAACATCCGCCAACACATGGTTACTTCGTGCGTCACGATACTCTGTCGTTGACGAGGGCTGATGGCGTTGCAGCGGTGACTGGTGGCCGACTCGAACGCCGCAAAGTATTCGGCCCAGGCTGCAAGATGTGGTGTTTCGTTTGCAACTCGTTCAGGATTTGCTCCAAAGCCTGCGTATGCCTCTCTGTCTGGTCAAGCGGCTTGGGCGGCGGTGGCGTGTGCCGTGCCGCTGCTACTGGATCGAGAGCGACAGGAGCGCGGGGGTAAGGTGCGTTTAAGGTCGATGGATGCGGCCATTCGAGGCGGCGATTGCGAGCCTTGCGGCGATCCACCCAACGCGTGGCGTGAAATACAGAGCCGGAAATGACAAGCGCTACGAACGCGATCGTGGCCAGCGCTAAAGTGTGATCGGCGTCGCCCGTGGCCTGCGCGGGCGCAGCGGCGGGCAAAGCGGTGCGTGACGATCGCGCGTTTGCAGGCGATTGCGCCTCCTTGGCAGGATTGCTCGTTGATGTGGGGGCGGGGTCGATCACCTCGACTGATTGTGACCGCTCGACCAGCGTGGGTATCGGCGCCGGTGGCGGGAGGTCCGGCAATTTGGCCGTCTCGGGCCAGGGCGGCAGAGCCACCGGTGCGGGAACGTTTGCCTCAGTTGCCGCCGGTACGGCCGTCGGTTCTGGCGCCGTTGGCCGCTGTGCGTTTTGTGGCGCGGTCGGTAGGCGTGCGCGTTGTGACGCAGGTGGCTGTGCGAGCACATCCGACGCGGGCTGTTCCGACGGTTGCGTCGCGCCCTTCGGAACACGGGCGCTTTCCGGTCCGAGGTACCAGCATTGACGCATGTTGGCGCGATCGGTCCGATAATACCAATGCTCGCCCTGCGGTGCCGGCGCGTTCGGCTTGGCGATGCACTCGGCGGCGTGCACGGCCTGCGCCGACGCCGCGCAAGAAGCGGCAAATGAAAGAGCGAATAGTGCCGGGACCAATGTTGGTCGATGTTGTGTCATAAGTTTCTCCATCGGCGTTCGCACTGCTGCACGGCAGAGGTGTGAATCAGCATACTGATTGGTAGGAAAAAATTGGGGCCGCAGTGCGTTGCAAATTCGACAACGCGCGCCGTTCTATGCACGTGACGGTAGTGCGGTGAGGTTGCGCACACGAATTGTTCGCGACCTCGTTGGCTGAACCGATCGTCGTGCCACCGGCCGGAAATCTCAACACGCATCGCGCAGTGCAGTGCTACCACACATTCATGAAACGGGCGGTCTAGTCGACAATGTTCACGAGCATTTTTATATGGCTAAGCTCGCAGCGAGGTCCGGGAGGTGAGTGGCGTCAGCCGGGCTCCATGCCGCGTTTCTTGAATGCCACACCCGCTTCAGAGGTGGTCAGGAATTTGACCAGCGCCATGGCCGCCTCGGCTTCGTTAGCGCCGACGATCATGCCGCTGGAGAACACGGTCGTTTGTTGCACGTCCGCTGGCAGTGGGCCGGCATAATCGACGCCGGGAAAGTTTCCAAGCTCGCTGACCTGCTGGAAACCGATCTCGACCTCACGGTTGGCAATTATGGTGCCCACAAACACGCCCGTCGGCGTCTGCTTGAGTTTTTCCCTGACCTGGTCGGCCACGCCGAGCTTCTCGAACAAGCTGATGATATAGACGCCGCTTGGGCCCGTTGAATAGCCAATAGACTTGGCGGCCAGCACGGTTTTCTTGAGTGCCTCGGTGGTGCTGATATCGGGTTTGGGTGCACCCTTCGGGACGCCGACGGCAACGCCGGATTTAGCAATATCGACGCGGCTGCCGGTCACGGCCTTGCCAGCCTTTATCTGCGCGTCGATCGCTGGGCCCGCCATGATGATCATGTCGTAACTTTCGCCGGCCGCCAGCCGCTTCTGCACATCGAGCGTGCCGGTGAAAATGGTCGTGACCTTGTGTCCGGTGATCTTTTCGAATTGCGGGACCAGTTCGCGATAGGCCTCTTCGGTGGCCTGGGTGGAAAGAACTTTGATTTCTGCGGCATTGGCCAAGGTGGGCAGCATTAGCGTAACTGCTGCGACAATAATGAATGGACTATTCATGTAAGCCATCCTCCCCACCTCAGTACAAATCCCAAACTAATTTGTTTGACGACCCAAAATTGCTCCTATTCGGCGGTGCCGGCAAGTAGCGGATATCGCGACACATCGGCGTCATGTCCGGGCATGATCCATGATGGTCTGCCGTTTATCTATCTCCCGGACAGCACCTTTCCCGCGGGGAGTTGTGAGCAGCCCAATTTCAATGCGTTGCTGCAGCAGTCGCTCGCTCAATAAATTCCCATGCCGATGTCCCGAGCGAGCGCCCTTGCGTGCCGACGGCATCGAGCAACTTTGCAGCAATCTCACACGTCACATCTCGCGACCAGCCATCATCCGTATTGAACGCCACAACGCGCAGCGGACGCACATACTGTCCGCTCAGGATGTCATCGATGACCGCTTGCTCGTTGGCACTGGCCTCAGCGATCTCGCGCCAGATGTGGCCCAGCTTTCCGAGATCGTCCAGGACTTGATACACCGTCAGTTGGTCGTTCGTGGGCGACGTTGGAAGAAGAGCAATTTCCATCAGAAGCTTCCGTCGAAAATACGCAAGTGCGCATCGCGGGCTGGTGGCTGGAGCGACGTGCGCCTGTCGCGCGATTTCGCCCTCATCGTAGCGTAGGTGCGACTTCCGACTTCGGTTGCTGAATACCAGTGATCGGCTGATGGTTCGTCTCCTGTCCGATCAGTGCTGACGAACCGTATGCCGTCGGATAGACCGCATCAGTTGGGCTCAATACCCGCTGCCTTCACCGCGTCGCCCATTAGCTCGACTTCCCGGTGGAAATATGCCGCGGTCTCAGAGACGTTTCGATTGTCCGGAATGTAGCCGTCGCGTTGCATGATGGATGCCACGGCCGGCATCTGTATCGCCGCCTGGACCGCCGCATTCAATTTTTCGACAATCTCTGGCGGCGTTTTGGCCGGCGCGAAGAACATGCCCCAGGAGCCTATGGGCTCGAAACCCGGCAGAACGTCTTTCATGAGCGGCACATTGGGAAATGTCGGGAATGGCTTGCTGCCGGTAAATGCGAGTGCGCGTACACGCCCTTCCGCGATCAATCCCATTACGGACGGCGGTGTTACAAACATGACTTCGACGCTACCGCTGAGCATGCCGGTCATAACTTCCGATGCCCCTTTGTAGGGGATGTGCTGCATTTTGATCCCTGCTTTTTTGCTGAAGATCTCGGCAGCAAGATGCAGGCCGTTGCCCACGCCCGGAGATCCATATACGGCGTGATCTTTTTTCGCGTGATCGATGAATTGCTGCACCGTCTCGTACGGCGATTTTGAGTCGACAAGCATGAACAAGCCGTCGAGAATGCCGATGGTCGCTATAGGCGTGAGGTCGGTGAAGACGTCGTAGCCAAGGTTTTTGTAAATATACGGTGTAGGAGCAATTCCATTCGAGGAAAATAGCAGCGTGTATCCATCCGGTTTTGATTGCACTACCGAACGGGCAGCAATAGTTCCGTTGGCTCCAAGTCGATTTTCAACGAAGAACTGTTGCCCGAGATTGAGGCTAAGTTGCTGCGCTACCGTGCGCGCTTGGACGTCAGGCCCGCCACCGGCTGCATAGCCAACAACCACCTTTACAGGATGATCAGGATATTGCTCCGCCTGCGGCGTCGGTGGCAACAGCGGCCATGCTACCGCCGAGCCAGCAACGATTTTGATAAAATCTCGCCGGCGCACCTATCTATCCCCGGAGTTCCACGCGAGTTATGGCTCAAAGCATAGCAGATTGCGATACTGCAAGTGCAAGGTTCACGGCGAAATTGCGAGACATTCATTGCTGGTTTGCACAATCAATCACTGTGATAATAAGTGCATATGCTTTGGAAAACTCAACCAACCACCTCGAAAGTCCAGCCTCAGCGGTCCCACCCGGGTGATTTTTCCGTCTCACAAATTATGGCGCTATTTATCGCGCTCACGCTACTGATATCGATACCGATTTGGACGCATCCGCTGCCACCTCTCTCGGATTATATTAATCACCTGGCGCGGATGCAGGTGATCGCGGATTTATCCAACAATCGTCAGCTTGCGACGTTCTACGAATTAAATTGGCAGGTGATACCTAATTTGGCGATGGATATTGTCGTGCCGCCGCTGGCACGCATTGTGAATGTCTATCTCGCTGGACAAGTATTTCTCGTGTCCATGTTTGTACTCATCATTTCAGGCATCCTGATGCTCAACAGGGTGCTGGTAGGTAGATTTTCCGTACTGCCGTTGGTCGCGATCCCGCTGCTCTACAACTATGTCTTTCTCGTCGGACTGATGAATTACATTTTCGGGATTGGTGTCGCGATTTGGGCGCTGGCCGGTTGGATTTCCGTGCGCGAACGTGCATGGCCAATAAGATACGCTTTGTCGACGGTCTCTATTGTCGTGCTCTTTTTTTGCCATCTCTCGGCCCTCGGGGTTTACGGGATTGGTCTATTTTCATTCGAAGTTTTGCGGCTCTGGGAGCAACGATCACATCCGTGGCCTCGCAGGCTCATGGTTTTTTTTCTCAGCGGTGTGCCGTTCCTCATCGTCGCGCCGCTGCTATACGCCAGTCCGACGATGCAGCTCGTTGCCGCCAACTCTTGGGAGCAACGTGGCAAACTCGACGGATTGATTTACATAGTTGCCAACTATTCCGATATCGCCGCCTTTGCGTTGATCATAGTCTTGGTCGGGGGCGCGATCTGGGCAATCCGCCACCGTGTTCTGCAGTTTCACCCGCTGGCATTGGTACTGCTTGTTGTCGGAGGCGTGGTTTATTTTGCGCTGCCGCGCGTAATGTTTGATAGCTACATGGCTGATCAGCGGTTACCGCTAGGTGTAGCGTTCATGCTTTTTGCGTGTGGCAACCTGGATGCGCGGCGCCGCCTTGTACGACGTGGCTTTTTGAGCATCCTTATTGTTCTTATCGCGGGCCGGTTACTAGAAATCGACTACAATTGGTCGCAGTTATCGGATTCGACCAGCGAGTTCCGGGCCTCGGTACGCCGGATCACGCCGGGCTCAAAAATTTTTGTGGCATATGCGAACGCCTCATCAGGAGATGACGTACGCGATCTCGGTCTCGTCCACGCGGCCTGTATCGCTACAATCGAGCGGTCAGCGCTGGTTACGACCTTGTTTAGCGTCGACGGAAAGCAAGTGATACATGTTCGTTCAGACTATCGTGATTACGCCGACATCCACGATGGGACGCCACCTTCGACGGCGCAACTTATTCTCGCGGCCGAGCACCCATTGTCGGACATGCCCGCCTTCTGGCTCAATTGGACAAAGTTTGACTACATCTACATTCTTTTCACGGAAGACGACGCGCCCAATCCGGATCCTGCGCGCCTGCGCCTTGTAGCCGACGGTGACCGTTTTCAACTTTATCGTATCATCAAGACACAATAGCGTTGCGTCTTCGATGGGCGTGAAAGTGCTCCGCTCGTCGGCTGGTAGCAATCTCGCCGTTGGATGCATTGACTTTCCGCGCTGGTCGCTTTTCCCGACAGGGCAAGCATGGTCAGCACATAAGCCAAGTTGCCATTACGGCGGGAAAGTCGCGCGCACGACCTCGGCTTGGTGAGCCCGAGCGGAATTGCCTTATGTGAGATTTGTTCAGCCTCCTTCAGGCAGACAAGCGGAGAGGGATCGGCAGCATAAATCGAGGCTGAGAACAGCCAAATAGCTCAGTATCAGGCTAGCAGGAACAATGCCGCGAACCGACGCGGCGCAAACCTTGGTGGGAGTCGCTGAACTCTGTCTGAACGCAAAGGCGCCCCGGTTCGATCCCGTGCCCGCCAACGAGGCCAATTTGTGGGCCCACGGTGCCCATGACATCCGGCAGCCGGCCGTGGTCCATAAGTGCCCTCTGCCTCACATTTGTCACGCCAACGCGCCATCATCTCCCACCCAATCGGGGCAGGAATCGATGTACTTTTCGGGCGAAAGTATTTTTTTCATCAGCCTGCTGCTCGGGCTCATGTTTGGCTGGCTGGTTGGCACGATGGTCCGACGAACGGGCTTCGGCCTCTTCGGCGACATTGCCGCCGGCATCATGGTTGCCTTTGTCGGGTGTTGGCTCACGCTCGCATCGCGACATGAGGTTCCGCCGGGAAACATCAGTGCAAGCCTGCCGCCAGGCTATGAGCCCGTCGTATTGCCACTAGCGCCGCTTCGCCCCCTTCTTAAACCAATCGTCTATCGCTCGCGCGAGGAAGTCTGCGACGCAATCGCCGAAGCGGCGCGCAGCAATGATCTGCCTCCGCATTTCTTTATTCGTCTGCTGTATCGGGAAAGCAGTTTCAAACCCTATGTTATCAGCTCGGCCGGCGCGCTGGGCATTGCGCAATTCATGCCGGAGACCGCCACGGATAGAGGCCTCGATAATCCGTTCGATCCGGTGCAAGCGATACCGGCGTCGGCGCGCTTGTTGCGCGATCTGTCCCAGAAGTTCGGCAATCTTGGCCTCGCTGCCGCCGCCTACAATGCGGGACCGAAGCGCATCCAGGATTGGCTTGCTAACAAGGGCCAACTTCCGCAAGAGACGCAAGACTACGTCAAGATGATCACCAGTTGGCCTGCGGAGACGTGGATCATCGCCCAAGCCGGTAGCCCGGCGGTGAAGTTGCCGCAGCTTGCGCCGTGTCAGGAACTCGCTGGACTTCTGGCCTGGGACGGACCGGATGAGATCCCGTTGCCGCCGCGGAACCCGCGTGCACAGGATTTGTCGCATCCTGTAACTGTCGCGCAGCAACCCGCTGGACCACGTAGCAAGCCGCTTCCGCTTCATACAGACGGCCAAGCGACGAACCGCGGTCAAGACGCCAAGACGACGGCCGGTCACGGAAACTAAATTCGCGTATCCAAGTTTGATCGCATGACAATGCTACGCCGAGGCTCTCGCGCGCTGTCATTCCGGCTTATTAAGTCTGGCCCAATGCCGCCAAGTATTTCCACCAACACACGCTGATATCTTCGCTGGACCGTAATACCTCCTCGCTAATGTTTTCCAATTCGTGCCGCATGGTGCAGTGTTACTGCACTCTCGTGACGCGACTCATTGATAACAGGCGACATGGTTCAAGCGGGGGGCAGTATGACACAAGCTACATCCACAGGAGATGTGATGGACGCTCCAACATCTGCGGCATCCGCTGAGAGGCCCGTTGAGTCGGATATGGCTGAAGATATCTGCACATTGTTAGAGCAATCGATTCTGAGATATTTCCCGCGGGTTGAGAACGAAGATCGACCGAAGACATCCTCCGTCCCTTTGATCCCTCACCGACAAGAAAAACCACCGACATAGCAGCAAGAAGGTCTTGGCACGTCGGGTTCCGCTGTTCACACTGTGATGAACCTCGCGGAGCCCACCTATGGACGTCCTTGAAGCCGTCGCCTCACGATACTCGTGTCGCGCATTTTTACCGACACCGGTCCCCGAAAAAATCGTTCGAGAGATTGTCGAGCGCGCGACGCGGGCACCATCCGCCGGCAACATGCAGCCATGGCGTGTCTATGCCATCGCCGGTCAGCGCGTTGAAGAGCTCAAAGCGCTGCAGGCACCGCGCATGGCGACAGATCTGCCGAAAGGTGAGGGCCCCGACTACACGATCTATCCCGAACCGTTGACCGAGCCCTATCGAGCGCGTCGTTTCACTGTTGGTGAGTTGCTCTATCGGTCGATCAAAGTGTCGCGTGAAGACAAGTTGTCGCGCTACAAGCAGTATTCTCGTAACTATCAATTTTTTGGCGCACCGGTCGCCCTGTTTTTTGCCCGCGAAAAAGCTCACGGACCTGCGCAATGGGCCGATATCGGCGGTTATCTTCAAACTGTTGCCTTGCTGGCACGCGGATTCGGACTGCATACCTGTCCGCAACAGGCATGGGTCTCTTTCCACCGCACAGTGCGTGTATTTCTGCGACTTCCCGACAATTTGATGATCTATTCGGGCATGGCCATCGGGTACGAAGATGCGGCCGCCCCAATCAATTCCTGGCGCTCTCCGCGCGAACCTGTCGACGCTTTTGCGTCGTTCGAGGGCTTCGATAGCTAGCGGGAACAGCTTTTTGGAGCTGTTTAATCCTGGGCGTTCATCAAGCGTTCACCGGCGCGCCGTTAACACCCCTCCCATGCCGGTTCCCCGACTCTTCCCGGCCATCCTGTTGCTCGGCCTATTGCTCGGCGCCATCGGTCTCCCGGCCGTCGCTGCCGACGCTCTCCGCCACGACTCCTGTCTCACCAAGGCCGAACAACGCGCCGCGGTCGATGCCAATCGTGTGATTTCGCTCGGCCAGGCCATCAAATCGCTCCGCCAGTACCGCAAACACTCCGAAGTGGTGCGGGCACGCCTGTGCCGGCACGACGAGAAACTCGTCTATGTGCTGACTCTGCTTGGTCGTAGTGGCAAAGTGGTCGACGCAACCATTGATGCCGTGAGTGGCGAGTTTCATGCCGGCCCTTGAGTGGAGTATAATGTCTTGCGCCTCCTCGTGATCGAGGACGATCCCGATCTCAATCGTCAACTTGCTACTGCGCTGACCGACGCCGGTTATGTCGTCGACCGCGCGTTCGACGGCGAGGAAGGTCACTTTCTCGGGGAGTCCGAGCCTTACGACGCTGTCATTCTTGATATCGGCTTGCCGAAAATGGATGGCATCTCAGTCCTTGAAGCCTGGCGCCGCAGTGGCCGAGCCATGCCGGTGCTCATGCTTACGGCGCGCGACCGTTGGAGCGACAAGGTGCAGGGCTTTGATGCGGGAGCCGACGATTATGTCGCTAAGCCATTCCATCTCGAGGAAGTACTCGCACGTGTGCGGGCGCTTTTGCGGCGGTCTGCTGGCCACGCCAAAAGCGAGTTCAATTGTGGACCTGTGCGGCTCGACACCCGAACCGGCCGCGTCTCCGTTAACGGCAACCCGGTCAAACTCACAAGTCACGAATACCGGCTCCTCGCTTATTTAATGCATCACACTGGCCGCGTGGTCTCGCGCACCGAGCTGGTTGAGCATCTCTACGACCAGGACTTTGATCGCGACTCGAACACCGTTGAGGTGTTCGTCGGGCGAATCCGCAAGAAGCTGGGCGTCGAAATCATTCAGACCGTGCGCGGCCTCGGCTATTTGCTGACGCCACCCGATGTACGTTGATGGGATGCGTGCTAACTCTCTCGCGCTTCGTCTTTTCCTTTCGGCCACCGCCTGGGCGGTGATCATACTTCTCATCACCGGTGTTGTGCTGTCATCGCTCTATCGTCAGGCTGTCGAACGCGCTTTCGATCGCCGCCTCGGCGTCTATCTGCGTACGCTGGTGGCCGACGTCGCCTCACCGGATGAAGGTGGCGAAAAATTTCCACAGTCACTCGGCGAACCACTGTTTGAGCTGCCTTTGTCCGGCTGGTACTGGCAAGTCACGCGTCTCGATCCCGGAAAAACTGAAGTCCGCGCTTCGCGCTCGCTGTGGGACGGTGGTCTGCCGCATTTGCAGGACTTCGGCATTGCCGCGGGTCCCGATGGTTCACGCGAAGGTTATGTGTCCGGGCCCGAAGACCAACGGCTCCGGCTCGTCGAGCGCAATATTGATCTCGGCGACGAAGGTCACTATCTCGTTGCCGTGGCTGGTGACGCGGCCGAAATCACCGAGGAAACGCGCTCGTTCGATCAAGCGCTGATCATCACATTTTCCATACTCGCGGCGGTATTGCTGCTCACCACCACGTTTCAGGTTCGTTTCGGTCTGGCGCCGCTCAAACGCATCACCGATGGCCTTGCAGCTATCCGCTCGGGCAGCGCGGAGCGCCTAACCGGAAAATTCCCGGAAGAGATCGCCCCGCTCGCGCGTGAAACCAATGCTTTGATCGAGGCCAACAAAGAAATCGTAGAGCGCGCACGCACGCACGTCGGCAACCTTGCCCATGCGTTGAAGACGCCGCTCTCTGTAATGGTCAACGAAGCCGCGGCACGCGGTGCCGAGCCGTTTGCGCAAAAAGTGCTCGAACAAGCTGATATCATGCGCGATCAGGTGGCGCGTCATCTTGAGCGAGCCCGTCTCGCCGCCCGCCTCACGGTTGTCGGCTCGGTTGCAGAGGTCGCGCCTGTCGTGACTGCGCTCGCCCGCACCATGGAAAAGATTCACCGCGACAAGAATCTCATCATCGACGTACACGCTGACGACAAGGCTCAATTCCACGGCGAACGTCCGGACCTTGAAGAGATGATGGGGAACCTCGTTGACAATGCCTGTAAATGGGCATCGTCGCGCGTGGTGATCGAGGTCGTGCGGGAACGGCCCGACCAGATCAGCGCCCGTCAGGTTGTGCGTATCATTGTTGATGACGATGGCCGCGGGCTGTCGCCGTCCGAGCGCGAACAAGTGGCGAAGCGCGGACAACGACTGGACGAGACAAAGCCTGGTTCTGGTCTGGGACTGTCGATTGTCGTGGAACTGGCGGCACTTTATGGGGGCGGCCTAACGCTCGGCACGGCGCCACTTGGCGGGCTGCGCGCAGAATTGGTTCTGCCGGCGGCATAACTTGCACCTGTGCACCTTATGCTCCGCCGGAGTTTTGCCCTAATTCTCCCGTCCCGATACACTGATTATTCTTGCATTTGCCGAGTTCGTCTTTCCACGTTTCCCGGGGGTCGATATGTTCGCGCCGAAATCCGCCATTGCCGTGATCATCGGTCTCGCGCTCGCTGCCTGCGCCTCCGGCTCGGATTGGATGAGGGATCGACCGGAACCAAGCCCGGCACCGGCAGCGGGAACCGGGCCGGGACCTAGAGAAACTGCCGGGACCTTGGCCGGCGCTGGCGCCGGTGCGGTGGTCGGTGCCGCAGTCGCCGGTGGCGGCACAGGAAATCGCATTGCCGGCGCGGCGATCGGCGGCGCCCTGGGCGGCCTGATCGGCAACCGCATCGGCGCGGCTCTCGATGACGAGGACAAAGAGCGGGCCTATGCCGCGCAAATGGATGCGCTCGAGAAAGGCCAATCCGGCGCCCCGGTGTCCTGGAAGAATCCGGACTCCGGTCGCTACGGGACGGTGGTTCCTGGCCCCCAGTACCAACAGGCCGGGCGCAGTTGCCGCTCTTATACCCATACTGTCTATATTGACGGCCGCCCACAGACCACGCGCGGCACCGCCTGCCGCAATCCGGACGGCAGCTGGACGGCAATTGGCTAAACTTGGCATCACACTTAATAAAGCATTAACGCCCGCCGCCGTATCAAGCCGAAAGGCTTGAATTCGGATAGACCGAGGATGGCGGGCGCCGAAACGACCGTCGAGCGGCTGCGGCAATTTCTGCGCGAGCTCTCGCCAGGAGCGCGTTCGCTGCTGATCGGCGAACTTGAACGCAGCGTGCTGCGCGGCGAAGACGTTGCCGGCGCCGATTTAATTTTGCAGGAATTGCGGCGTATCCTGCGCGAGCAGCGCGACGGCGCTCTTCGCATCGAAGATTCCGCGCAACTGCTGTTCAAGCCGCTCGAGCCGTTTCTCGTGGACGATCGAGGCGACCACAAGCACCCGGGTCGCGTCGCCCGCTCGTCGCTTGAAGCATTGTGGAATTGGATCCAACGCGATCTGTTGCCTAACGACGCCAATGACCTGGCGGCCGGCGTCAGCGAAGCAATGCTGGCCGGCGACCAGGCCAGGACGGAGCGTCTCGCTCGTATCTTTCAGGATCGCGTTGCGGCTGCAATCGAAGCTACCTACAGCGCCGCCGAAGATGACGAAAAAATTCGTCGTCGGACTTTACAACAGATCGGGACACCGCGTGCCGGTGAGGAACTTGCCGCTCTCAAATGCGCTCTCAAGGGGCGTGACGTGCTGGCGTCACTCTCCGCGCGCCTGCCGCTTCACATCGGTAATCTCGCCAACGATCAGCTGGAAGAATGCAAAACATTGATCGAAAATGCGGCGGCACGCGACGGTGAGCTATTTCTGTACGCCTTGCTGACGGTCATGAACCGAATGACGGCACCATGGCAATTGATCCGGCTTGGAGTCAAAGCAGCAGGTAGCGATACTGCGGCGCGTGTTGCGGAAACGCATTACGGTGTTGCGGTAAATATCGTCCTAGCCGAACTTGAGCGGATGGCCGCCGACCTGCGCGACGATTTGCGCAGTGGCCAAGGGATAGCTGTCGGCGCGCTGCTCAAGACCATCCATGATTCTGCACGTGGTTTGCGCACCGAACTGGCGCTGCCGGTTGACAGCACATGGGGTCGCGCGCTTGCGGCGCAGCGGACGCAGATTTCAGATCTATTGCGCGCGGAAATAGAATCCATGCCAAGCCGTGTACAGCGATTGCTGCGGCCGCGGCCCTCGAGAGAGATCCGGCCCGATTCGGTATTAGATCCGAACGAAGTCGTTGAGGTTGAGGCTTTAGTCGAGTTTGTCGGGATTTGCCGCTATTTTGCTGGGGAGCTCGCCATCAACGAAATGACTCAGCGCGCCCTGACCGAACTACGGCAATATCTCGACAATGGCACGCATGTACTGCTTGAGAGCTTGCGCCACGCCGGGAAAGCCGACCGCAGTTTCCGACAGTCGCAGGTGGACGCGGCTGTGCGTTTTTGTGCGAAGGTGTTCGGCCGGGAATATGCGGCTTTGCTTGGCAAAGCCGCGGAAGTCGCTGGCGCCGCAGAGAGCAAGGCCGCGCGCGCCTGAAGCCTGCTTTTTATCCTTCGCCGTGGGATCTTGCTCATTGCCGCCACGATCGGGCCTGATGTATGCCCTGCTCAGCGGCCCTATTATGGGTGGTCACGGATTGTAAAGCTCGATGCTCCTGTGGTTCGTATTGGCGTTGATGACAGCGGCGGCGATTTTCGCCGTTCTGTGGCCACTCGGCCGTGCAGCGGACGGACAAGCTGGCAGCGACCTTGCGGTTTATCGCGATCAACTGGACGAGCTCGAGCGCGACCGTCGCGCGGGCCTGATCGGGGAGGCGGAAGCACAGGCAGCGCGGGTCGAGGTCTCCCGCCGCCTTATCACCGCAGCCGACGTCGCGGAATTCGCAAATTCATTGCCGATCGGTTCGCCGCTGTGGCGCCGCCGTACGACCGCCATCGCGGCCGTTGTACTTCTGCCAGTTATTGCCGTTGCCCTTTATCTAACGGTCGGTTCTCCGCAACTGCCCGGCCAGCCGTTGGAAGCACGTCTGCGAGCGGTGCATCAAGATGCATCGATTGCAAACATGGTGTCCCAGGTTGAGATGTATCTCGAGAGTAATCCAAACGATGCCCGTGGCTACGAGGTCCTTGCGCCTGTCTATTCGCGGTTCGGCCGTTTTGCCGATGCCGTCAATGCGCGTCGTAAAATTCTGGCACTGAAAGGCGAGAATGCAGAACGGCAGTCGGATCTCGGCGAAGCGCTGGCCGCCGCCGCCAATGGCATCGTCACGACGGAGGCCAAAACGGCTTTCGATCGTGCTCTCGCGATCGATCCCAACGAACTGAAAGCGAAATTTTTCATTGGTCTCGCCGCCGAACAGGACGGCGATCGCACCAAAGCTGCCACGATATGGAAGGGCATGCTGGAGGCAGCGCCGCGCGATGCGCCTTGGTTGCCGATGGTGCGTGAAGCGCTTGCCCGTGTGACGGGCGCACCATTCATCGCGGCTTCGCCTGGCCCCAGCGCCGAGGATGTCGCCGCAGCTGGTGGCATGAATGAAAAGGACCGCGGCGAAATGATCCGCGGCATGGTGGCGCGGCTTGCCGAACGGTTGAAGGAAAATGGGAGCGATGTTGAAGGCTGGCAGCGGCTGCTGCGCGCCTATATGGTGCTTGGCGAGCGAGATACGGCTCACAATGCCGCTACAGATGCCAAACGGGCACTCGCTAACGATCCCGACAAGCTCCGCCGTATCGAAGACACGATCAAAAGTTTAGGGATTGACGGCTAGCGAGGCGGAATGACACGCAAACAACGGAGGTTGGTTCTGATTGGCGCGAGCCTTGGCGTCCTCGCCGTTGCGGCTGCCTTGGTACTCAGCGCATTGCGCGATTCGATTGTGTTCTTTAATTCGCCGACCGACGTTGCAGAAAAGCACATATCGCCAGGCACGCGGATGCGCATCGGCGGGTTGGTCAAGCCGGGCAGCGTCGAACGCGGCGACAATCTTCTTGTGCTATTTGCGGTTACCGACGGCAAGACTGATATTCGAGTGCGTTATAACGGCATTGTGCCGGACCTTTTCCGCGAAGGGCAGGGCGTAGTGGCGGAAGGCAAGCTGGAGTCCGACAGGACGCTCGCCGCCGACACCGTGCTCGCCAAGCATGATGAACGTTACATGCCGCGCGAAGTGGTGGATGCCTTGAAGAAAAGCGGACGCTGGCAGGAAGGTCAGACACAAGACGTGAGAGGCAAGCCGCAATGATCCCGGAGGTCGGTCATTATGCTTTGGTGTTGGCGCTCGCGCTCGGCTTAATTCAATCGGTTGTGCCGGTCGCCGGCGCGCGGCGCCGTGACGCAGCTCTGATGCGCCTTGCTGATTCGACCGCGCTAATGCAATTCGTCTTTGTCGCGCTGTCGTTTCTTGCGCTTACGGTCTGTTACGTCACATCCGACTTCTCGGTCACAACCGTCTTCGAAAACTCCCATTCGCAGATGCCGCTGATCTATAAGATCACCAGCGTCTGGGGAAACCACGAGGGCTCGATGCTCTTGTGGGTTTTGATTCTCTCATTATTTGGCGCACTTGTAGCGGCGTTCGGTAGTAATTTGCCGGCGGCCCTCAAGGCGCATGTACTGGCGGTACAATCGTGGATCGCCTGCGCC
>Ga0075021_10000689_pt1 | contig 17479 bp, 9 predicted proteins | sample ColStrG_CSR_2012_FD_72749 | JGI IMG/M metagenome (GOLD analysis project Ga0075021, IMG submission 72749) | Freshwater sediment microbial communities in response to fracking from Pennsylvania, USA - Cold Stream Run_MetaG_CSR_2012 | ecosystem: Environmental > Aquatic > Freshwater > Creek >...
GGATTACCGGCCAACATCAGCGTGGTCGCCTGCAAGTCGTTGAAGCGGCGCAGCAACGGGCTGGTCATCAGACCGTGCCCGGACCCGGTGGCGCGAGCCGTGACGATCACCCGCAGCCCCAAATCGGCGGCCTGCGAGAGCTGGCCGATGAGCGGAGTCCACGGCCGCTGCCCGATGTACGGACCGCTCATCGCCGGCGAATCGGGCACCTGGTCCACGTCATCGATGATCAGGTAGTGGGTGTGTCCCTGGTAGGTCCAGCGGGACAGCTCCGCCGGCGACAAGCCGGCCGGTGGCCGGCGCGATTCGATGATGTTGGATAAGCCGAGCATGGCCGGGATGATCCGGTCGATGTTCGCGGTGTACTCGTTGTCGGCAAACAGGGGCTCGTCGACGAGATGCAGCCGCCGGTCCAGGACTGTGAAGGCCACTTGATCGTCCGAGGAGTTTTCCCGGATGGTGCGGATGATGTGGCGCAGGAATGTCGTCTTGCCGGACTTGCTGTCGCCGAACACCATCAACAGCGGGTTCTCGGCGAAGTCGAGGACTACCGGTGCGAGATCGTCCTCGCGCTGACCGATGACCACCCGCTCGGATCCCCGATAGAGCGCGCCAAGCTGGTCGGGCGCGAGGCTGGTGGGCAACAACCGCACTGGCGGCGCAGCCACGCCGTGATAGCGGGCGTTGATCGCGGCCACCTGATCGAGCTCGGGAGCCGCGAAAAGGAAATGCTCGGCGGCCATGGTCAAGCCGCGCCCCGGCTGGTCGTGCGGGACGGCGTCGGCCGGACGGCGCAGCGCGCCGACCACTCGCACATTGCTGTCGCGCGCATCGTGCAGCTTGAGCTCTAGCCGCAGCCCGAGCCCGTCTCGCATCGCCAGCGGCACCTCTAACCAACTCGGGGTGGTGATGACGACGTGGATGCCATATGCCAGTCCGACGTTGACGAGTTCAGTCACTTTGGCCAGCAACGGATTACGGGTGTTGAACTGATCGGTGTTGTCCCGGCAGAACGCGTACAGGTTGTCGATGACCAGGAACACCTCGCCAAAGCCATCGTCGGTGCCAGAGCCGTTATCCTGCTTTTCCCGGAACGCCTCTCGCCTTTGTCGGGACAGCAGCAACTGCTCCAGCTCGCCGAAGGTTCGGCGGATGCGTTCGGGTTCCAGCGCCGAAGCGACACAGCCGACGTGCGCCAGATCCTCCAGCATCCGCAGCTGCCCGCCGCCGTAATCCAGGCAGTAAAACGTCACCTCGCGCGGCGAGTGCAGGTTGGCCGCCGACAGCATGAAGGTTTGCAGCGCAGTGGATTTACCGGACTTTGGGCCACCGTGAATCACCACGTTACCGGCCGACGACGTGGCGTCGAACACCAACGGATCGCGGCGCATCTCGAACGGCTTGTCGATTTCACCGAGCGGCCAGCGCCACTGCCGTTGCGGGACCCCGGCGCGCGCCAGCACCGCCGTCAACGGAATCGGCTCATCGAGTGGCGGCAGCCACAGCTGCGGCGCCCGCGGCCCATAGCGCGCCAGCTGTTCACCGATGGTCGCGATCAGCTTGCGCGGCGGGCCGGCGGATTCGTCATCTTCGCCGCCGGAAATCACGGTGCCGTGATCTTGCTCCACGATCGTGGACGTGAACAGCTTCGGCTCCGGAACGGACTGCACTATCAGGGCTTTCGCCGTCTTCGGCGGATCATAGATGCCGCCGACGTAGGTGCTGCGGAACTTGATCGGCGCGGCACCGGGGGCGGGCACCAAAAAGCCAATGCCCTTGTGCTCTTTGCCCGATTCGACGTGATAGGCATCCTCGACACCGATGATCTGGCGAGAAACGCTGGGACTCGCTACCTTCAACCCGATGCGATACGAGGTGTTCTTGTCGATGTCCTTGATCTTTCCGACGTCCAGCGTCTGGGACGCGAAAAGAATGTGGATGCGGAACGACCGGCCCTTACGCGCCACATAGTCGAACAGCTCCGCGTATTCCGGGTGGTCGGCCAACATCAGGGTGAACTCGTCGGCAACCACGAAAAGCGTCGGGATGGGCGGTAGATCAAGTGCGCCTGCGGCTCCTGATTCACGAGCGTTCTCGTATTCGAGCACCGAGTTGAACGCACTGCCCTGGATTCGGCGACCGGCCTCGCGCAGCAGCGACTCTCGTCGCGCCACTTCGCCACGCAGCGTGTCGGCAAACCGGTCGGCCAGCGACTTCTTCTCGGCCATGTTCGAGATCACCGCGACAACCTGCGGGAAGTTCCGGAAACTGTCGGCGCCGGCCTCACCCTTGAAGTCGGCGTAGATCACGATAAGCCGGTCCGCGGAGTGAGTGGTCAACAGCGACAACAGAATCGACATCAGCGTCTGCGACTTTCCAGAGCCGGTCATGCCGATCATCAGACCGTGCGGACCCATCCCGCCCTCGGCCTCGTCTTTGAGGTCGAACATCAGCGGTTCACCGGTTCCGGTGACGCCGATCGGGACGCGCAGCTCGTCGTCGCGGCGTCGCGGCGCCCACAACGCCGGCACGTCCAGCCGCGACGCGTCCGGGATTCCCAGCAGCGTGTTGAAGGTGGCGCCTCGGGTGGCCGCCGATCGCAGTCCGGCGTGGGTCGGGTTGGAATCCCACCGTGACAGCTGGCGCGCCAAGTGAGCGGCCTCGTCGGCACCGAACTTGTCGGCGCTGTCGATGTAGGGCCGCCAGCCGCCGGTCTGCCAGCGTTCGATGGCACCACGCGCGATCCGCAGGATCGGCTTTTCGGGGTCCGAATACTGTTCGCGGTTCGGCGCGGTGCTGGAGCAGTGCACGACGGTGACCCCGGCCCGACCCACCGCCAGTGCACTGCCGTTCACGTCGTAGTCGGGGTCGTCAACGACGATCAGCAAGTGCCGCAGCGCGTCCGCCGGCTGACCCGTGAACGCCGGACGATCCACCAGCGCGGATCCCAACAGCGAAACCAACTCTTCGGGATCAGTCGACAGGTAGCGGGCGGGGCCGACGCCGTCGAGCTGGCCGGGAATGTCGATGTGCGGCAGCCACTTCAGCCAGGACCAGTCGGGGCCCTCGAGATCGCGGGTGGCCAGTGCCACCCCAAGCACCGTCGGGTCGTGCCAGGTCACGGCCTGAGCGATCCAGGCGCGAAGTGCCCCCCGCACTTCTGCACCATCACCCAGGACGGTGATCCGCGAAACTTTGGTCAGATCGATGCCGGTGGGCACATCTCGGACGGTGCGCTGGGTGTCGAGTAGGCTGCGCAATGCGCTGTGCGACACCGGTTCCAGGTCGATCTCGGCGGCGGTGTCCTGCACCCGCAGGGCGGTGGCCAGGGGCACGTGGTGCCGCCCGGCCCGCAGTACCAAGAAGTCGGAGTCGTGCGGGTCACGTTCCCACTGGCGGCGCGATCCGGGCACGGTTGAGAGCGTCGTCGGGTCAGGGTGCGACCAGTGCGCGGCCGCGCGCTGCTCGGCAGCCTGGGTCCGGATGTTGTCTCGCACCACCGAGAGGTAACGCAGATAGTCGGCCCGCTCCGCGTCGACCTCCTCGGTGCGCATCTTGTTGTCGTTGCCGCGAAACAACGCGGTGGCCGCCAGCAGCAGCACGAACGGGAAGAACAGGGTCTGCGGGGAAATGAGCCGCATCCCGGTGGCAACCATCGCGACGATCATGCCGACGATCAGGATCACAATCAGATACGGCATCGCGCGCCGCAGCAGGGACGGCGGAATCGCCCGGGGCAGCTCAGGGGGCGCCTCGATGGCGATGGTGCCTTTACGGCTGCTCGGCGGTGCCAGCCGCCGACGTGCTTCGAAAATCAGTCGACTCATCGGGTTTCTCCTTCGGCCGACACCGGACGTCCAGGCCTGCCGTCCGGCGCCAAGCCGTCGTGTGCCAGCAGCGCATCGGCGCGCGACAGCGTCGGACCGGTGGCGAACAGCGACAGCATCGACCAGGGGATGGGGACCGGCGGCGAGCTCAGTCCAAGCGCCTCAACGGTTTTACCGTGCGTGCCGTCCGACTCGGTATCGATGCCGTAGCGGACGCCGGTATCGGAGACCCAGAACAATGACCCGGTGCCCGGCGAGGCCGGGCCACCCCCCACGGTCTGGGTGAAGTATCCGGTGCCCGGCGCGATGGCGACGCGGGTGGCTCCGTTAGCCGCGCCGACCAGGTCGACGGTGCGCACCACATCGGGCGCGGGCAGCGCCGAGCCGGACAGCAGGCTCAGCGAGCTGGTGGCGGCGCCGGCCGGCTTGCTCCAATACGCACACGTGAAGGGAGCTTTGGCCGCATCGACCAGGGCGATCTGCTGGTTCGGGTAGCGCGAGTTGTCCAGGATCCGCGACACCGGCAGCTTGGCGACCTCGTCGGCGCCGAGGCGCGGCGGCTGTTCCAGGCCATAGGAATTCGTGTTACGCAGGATCGCGGCAAGTACCGGTGAGATCGGCTGCAGGCCGTCGGGCAACACCGCGTAGTAGCGCACGCCGCCCGACGTGTTCTGCTCCAGAGCGTAAGACGCCACCACGGCTCCGATCGGAGCCGGCACCGGGAAGCCCGCCGGGGCACCGGCATTCGGGATGGCCGGCGCCGTCAGCGGCGGTCCTTCGGGCACCGCATTGAAGAGCCCCTGCGCGATGGGCGGCGGCGCGGACACCTCGGCACCCAAGCCGAGAGCGTTGGTGACAGCGTGGTCAGCCAGGTCGATCTGACTGCGCCGACCGTCCCACAGCAGCCAGGTGCCGGTGCCGCTGTCGACCAGGACGCCTTGCGTGGCACCCAGGGCGGCAGCCTTTGCACCGCGACTGTCCGGCGGCCCTGCCAGCACGGTGACCCCAAGGCTGTGCGCGGCCCGTGACGTCCCGCTAACGCCGTCGCACACCGTCCAGTTCGAGTCGTGCGAAGCGTTCTGCACCATGCGCTCCGGAGCTCCCGGAATGCCGATCAGGTTGCCCCGCGGAAACCGGTCCAGCTCATTGCTTTTCACCGTGGTGGGGTTGACCGACTTGCCGACGATCAGGCGGGCTGAGGTTAGGTTGAGCACCGGGTGCAGGTCGTCACCAACCCGTACGTACAGCGCGGCGGTCGACCGATCGGCGAGCACGGCGTTCGTACCGGCCGATCCGTTCGGCCGAATCAGCGAAAACACGAAGCAGCCCACCAGGCCGGTAACCAGAATGAGGCCGCCCATCAGCACCGCGCGCGACTGGGCGCGCAGCGGGTCGACGAGCATCCTGGTGTCGTGCAGGGCGATCCCGGAGGCGATCCGGCGCATCACAAAGCGCCATCCGGTCACTTGGTGGCGGGTGACGAATCCACGGCGATAGACGACCTGGTCCGGGCTGTCGTTGGCCGGCGTTCGTGACGAGAACGAACGCCGTGCCCCTGCCCGTTCGCCGTCCGGCTCGTTGTTGGTCATGCCGGCACCGAGAGTCCAAGGCCACGCAGCAGCGGCTCTACCGAATTGCTGACGTCCCGGTCGGTGATCGTCATGAGCTCGTCGTCGCTGAACTCACCGGTTCCAGCGTGTTCTGAATGATCCAGCCGGAATTCACGTTCCTCCTCGGAGCGTTCGACGATGTTCCGGACGAACCGGCCGTTGCCCGCGATGTCGAGGCTGCGCCGCGCAATCCCATTGGTGTCGGGCGTGGTGGACGCGGCCAGGTGAGAGAACAGCGCCTCCATATGGTCGAGCGCGGAATGTTCGAAGACACTGTCGCGTTGCTCGGCCATCTTGTGCGCGATCTCGACCAGCTCGGACGACTGGTACGACGGGAACTCGATGTTGCGGGTGAACCGGGACCGTAAGCCCTCGTTGGTGTCCAGGAACTTGTCCAGGTCGGCCCGGTACCCGGCAATGATCACCACCAGCCGGTCGCGGTCGTTTTCCATCCGGGCCAGCAGAGTATCGATGGCCACCAGCCCGAAGTCGTTCTTGGCACCGGTAGCCACCAGGGCGTAGGCCTCGTCGAGGAACAGCACGCCATCCAGCGCGCTGTCGATGACCGCGTTGGTTTTGGCCTCGGTCTCGCCGATGTGCTGGCCAATGAGGTCGGCGCGGTGCACCTCTCGGATGTTCTCCCTCTTCAATAAGCCTAGGCCGCAATAGATCTTCGCGACGACACGGGCAATGGTGGTCTTGCCTGTTCCGGGCGGCCCGGCGAAGACCAGGTGGTGCGCACGTTGCGCAACCGCCAGCCCGCGCTGCTTACGCACCAATTCCATGGCCACCGAACTCTTCAGCCGTGACACCTGGTTCTTGACCTCTTCCAGACCGATGAATTCGGCGAGCTGGCGTTCGGCCTCGTGCAACAGCACAGCCTTGCGTTCGTGGGCTGCGGGGTCGACGAAGTCGTCGGCGGTCGGCTCGGTCTCGGGGTCCCACGGATCGGTGCGGGCGTCGATCCGGGCCCCGGTAGTGGTCACAATCCCAAAGCTGGTGTCGGACAGTGCCTGTTCGACCTGCTCGTTCTCGGGCTGTGCCGCGTAGAGATCCTGAAGGACTTCGCTTGCCGAGTCCTCGTCGACATGTGCACGCAGCACCAGCGCTTTGGCCAGCGCCCCGTCCACCGCCGCCACGGCGACGGGGCCCTGCGGCTCCTCGAGGTAGGACAAAGCGGGAGCGAACATGCCCAGTCGGGCCAGCGCGGTGCCCAGGGCGATCTTGGCTGCGTGCGAAAAAGCCTCGTCAAGGTCGGAGTCGTTGACTATCGGGGTCAGCAGCTTGACGACGTCCGACCAGCGCTCAGCGCGGTAATTGACGACAACGCTGATCCAGCGGGCCTCGTGCCAACTCGGGCGGCGTTCGGTGATGCCGGCAATCAGTTGGTGCGCCCGGGCGCACTGTCCGGCCCCCCCGGTTGAAGCCAGCGCCGCCGCGTAGGCGAGCTGAAAATCGTCCGGGGCGGTGGCACGAAACTGCAGATACAGGCCGGTGTCGTAGCGGAAGCCCAGGGCTGACGGCTCCAGTTCCACCTGCCGCTGCAACACGCCTGCGGTGGCCGCGGTGCGCGACACGGCTTCCAGCACCGGGACGGACAAGTCGCCGGCAGCGGCCAACCCGGTCCACGCGTCGCACTGGTCATAGGCGATGCGGGTCAGCTCGGCGAAACCCAGACGAGCGGCGGCCAGGTCCGCCGGCCGCTGCCGTTCGTAGATCGCGACGCCGAGCGCCCGACAACAAGTCGCGAATCGGCTGACGACATCACTGTCAACCCTTCCGTCCGCCCGAGAATCGGCGGGTTGAACCGCCAGCATGCCTGTGTCACCGCGTTCCACTGCCGCTTCTTTCCATGTGTATGGCGTCCCTAATCTGACCCGCCTGAAGTTAGCATTGCATAAGCTAACTTGTCGAGGCGGCGGGCCTCACCGATTCTGGGCCCGGTTTCCGTTCCGGCGGCACTGACCAGCGCATTATGGTCGGCCATCGAGTCCCTCCTCGCAGATTCCCACTAAGCAGCAGAGCTTAGTGAATATGATTATCATTATCAATGCGGCTAGCGGCACAGTGGGTCGATGCCGTCGCGGCCGTTGCGGTCAGGGCTCCCATGTGCCCGGCACCATGGGCACAAACGGCCCGTCGCCGAACTCGTCAGCAGCCAGCGTGGTCAACCCCGCCGCCGAGATGCCGGCCTCCTTGTGCGCTGTTCCGGCAAAACCCAAGGGCTCTGCGCCCTGGCCCGATGACACCGTCGACGCGGCTGACTCCGGACCCGGCGACGCGCCCCAGTCCGGCTGAACGTGGACATTCATATCCATGAACTCGTGGCCGTACCCGCGCAGCTTTGCGCGCCGGCGCCGCCGTGCCCGCGCCTGCTCCCTCGCCGCCGCGGCCGCCGCGGCGATATCGGGTTCCGGCGCCTTCTTCTTGGCGCCGGAGCCGGCGCTGCTACTCATGGACGAACCCGACCCGACGCCGGGAGGACCCACCAGGTAGGGGTAGCCGAAACCCCCTGGGCCAACTGCCGGCGGCAGTGCTGCGCCGGCCGCAGGCGCCGTGGCCGGCGCAGCAGCCGGCGCCGCGACCGACGCCGGGGCTGGCGCGGGAGCAGCAGGGGCGGTGCTCACGACGGTGGTGTTACCGACGGCCGGCAGGATCGGCGCGGTTGCGACGGGGATCGGCGCAGCTGCGGGGGCCTCGACAGGTTGGATCGCCGTCAACCCGGTCAACCCGATCAAGCCGCTCAACGGCGCGGGGGCGGCGAGCAGCGGGCTGACCGCAAGCGCCTGAATCACGTTGGGAAACGCTTGGTAAACCTCGAGCGCATGGCCGGTCTCGTCGAGCACAAGTCCGGGAAGGTCGCTCTCCAAATCCCCTAACGCCCCGATTGGATTTTGCGGAAACTCAGCAATGTCCCTGACCAGGGTGTCGGTGATTTCCGTCACCCGATTGCTCCACCAGCTCAGCATCCGTGGGTTGCCAGCGTCATTGTCGATAATGCTTTTGGTCCCGGGAGGGACTGTATTGTGCGCGAAATCCGTCGCCTCTTTCAGGATATTAGGCGGCCAATACGGGCTGCTCGTGATGTTGGCCAGCTCCGCCGCGGCGACCGCTCCAGCGGCGGTCGCTTCATAGCTGAGCATTGTCATGGCGGCCTGGATCCACATCCGCACATAGTCGGCCTCGTTGAGCGCGATGGGAATGGTGTTGATCCCGAAGAAGTTGGTCGCCACCAACAGCCCCTGAATTGCATGGTTGGCGGCCAGCTCCCCCAAAGTCGGCATTGCGGCCAATGCCGCGGTGTAAGCCGCGGCCACGGTCTCCTGCTGGCCGGCTGCTGCCGTCGCGTGGGCGCTGGCCTGCATCAACCACGCCAAATACGGCACAAACGCCGCCACAAAGGACTCCGCGCTGGGCCCCTGCCATACCTCGGCCTGTAACGCCCCCAGCACAGCGTTGAGGTCGTCTGCCACCGACGCGTATTCGGCGCTCAACGAGTTCCACGCCGCGGCCGACGCCGACAACGACCCTGGCCCCGGACCACTGCTCAGCAGGGCCGAATGGACCTCGGGCGGCGACGCCATCCAGATCGGCGCGGTCATCAGCTGCCCGGAACCAGACACCCCGACGCCGCTGCCGCCGATCTGGAGCCGGCCACCGACGCTGTGGCGGCGAAGGCGCAACTCGCTTTCAGCGCGGTGTGATTCATTGGAAGCCTTCGCTATCGGGCGGTCGACCTCATATAAGGCAGTAGTCGGTGCCCGGCATAGAAAAGTTCCCGCCCGGGTCGAACTCGTCGCAAAATCCGCAGCGCCATAAGAGGCCGGGGATCGAACTCGCCAGGCCATCGCGCTATCCGTGCGACGCGAGCGAGCGCATGGTCGATACAGAGTCGCCGGGCCGGATCGCTGGCGGCCGATGTTTATCTCTCGATGAGAATGGACGCGGCGATGTACGCGCCGTAGACGGTGAGCAGGAGGGCGCCTTGGATGCGGGTGAGGCGGCCGCGCCACAGGAATGCCGTGGCCAGCCAAGTGGCGGCGATCAGGAAAGGCCAGTCCAGCGTGAGGACTCGGTGCGGTACGGGCACGGGCACTGCGACGGCGATGAGGCCGAGGTTGAATAGTAGGAAGTAGAACAATGTGCCGACGAGGTTGCCGGCGGCGACGTCGTGGCGTCCTTGTTTGGCGGGCACGGCCTGGCGGATGACTTCTTCGGCCTCGATCGCGGCCGGGGTGATGATCATGCCCATCAGCGCCGCGGGGAAAGCGAAGTGGCCGATGATGCCGTTGGCGCCGTAGTTGACCAGTTCGGCGCCGAGGGTGATGACGACGAGCCCAAATACGGTCAGAACGATCGGCTTCGACCAATGCGTCGGTTTGGCTGTCTCTTGGCGGATCTCGTCGGCTTCGTCACCGAGGAAGTCATGGTTTTTCGAAGCACGCACCAGGTACCAGATGCTCGCGGCGAACGCTGCGAGGAGGACGACACCCGCTGTGCGGCTGGTGGTTCCGCCGATCAGCGCGACACCGGCGAATACCGGGGCGGCGGCGAGCAGTAGCAGGATCCGTTGTGGCAGTGTCACTTTCAGCGGGAACAGCACCGCGCCCAAGCCGAGGGCGACACAGATCACGAATGTGCCGCCGCCGAACACGGTACCCAGCGCGATCTCGGAGTGTCCGTCACGAGCGGCGACGACACCGACCGCGATGTTCTCGGCTTCCAGACCGGAGAAGACGCCCGCGATCACGAATGGCGCTATATGCAGCAGCCCGGCCAACCCGACCATGCCCTCGAGCAGCCGCTCGGTGGACCAGATCACGATCAGCACGCCGAGGACAAATGCCCCGATCGGCAGGGCCGCGGTCATCGCAGTTCACCTGGTTGGTAGGCGCTTTCGGCATCGGCTGAGCGCTCAGCCTGTTCGGCGTTGGGCCAGGGCTGTTCGCCGCTCACCGCGAAGCGCCACCGGCCAGCGCGGTGCGGTTGAGGGTGGTGAAGCCGAGGGCGTCGAGGAACCAGCCGAGACCGCGGAGGTGACCGGGTTCGGTGAGGACCTGGCGCAGCTCGGTCTGGACAGGTATCACCTTCGCTACGCACCCGACAAACACTACGCGAGGCAGCTGTGGTGCCTATCTGGATGGGGCACAACGGCTATCGTGCGTCTCTCCGTCGCTGTCTCGGCCGCCGTCCGGGTCCCAACTGCGCGGCACCATGGGCCTGCGCGGGCCGCTGCCGAACTCATCGGCGACCAGCGTGGCCAACCCCGCCGCCCGCGTCACCGTCTCATCGCGTGCCGTGCCGGCGAACCCCAGATTTCCGGCACCGTGGTCTGACGCCACCGTCTCCGCTCCGGGTCGCCCACCCCACTCGGGGTCGACGTCGACGTTCATTTCCATGAACTCGTCGCCATGGCTGCGCTGGCCCGCATGCTGCCGCCGCCGCGCCCGCGCCGCCTCCCGCGATACCGCCGCGGCCGCCGCGGCGGCAGTATCGGGCTCCGGCGCCTTCCTTTTCGCGCTGGCGGCGGCGCCGCTACTGATCCCCGAGCCAAACCCAATGCCGGGAGGCGCGACGACGTAGGGGGGAACAAAGCCCGCCCCGCCCGCGGCCGGCGGTGCCGGCGACGGCCCGGTAGTGGCCACGGTGCCCGCCGTGGGAGCGGGCGAAGGTGCCGGTGCCGAGGCGGGGGCCGCGGCCGGCGCGGCAAACGGAGCCGGCGCGACCACCGGCAGCAAACTGGGGGCGGCCGCGACCGGTACCGGCGCCGGGACGACCGCGGGCTGAACGCCGGCCAGCCCGGCCAGCCCTGCGATGCCGCCCACGCCCCCGACGGGGGCAACCGCGGCACCGAGCGCGGCCGCCAGCGCCGCCGGCTGGCTCGCCAAGTAGGGAACAATCTCGGCTATGTGAATCGGCCAGTCGAACAGCTCGAGGCTGACCAGATATTGAATAGCCAACACCGGATTTTGCGTCAGGTATACGCCAAACTGTTGAAAATCCTCAAACAGCTCGAGGCCTCGGACAAGGTAGAAGATAGGTTGGCCTGGGTTCGCATACGAGTCATAAGTGAGCCCGTTGACGGTGCCCTTTGCGGCGTTCCAATTCACTCCGAAGTTCTGCAGGATGTCCTGCACCAGGATATCCGGCGGGTTGGAGACCGTCGGGGCGTGCGGGACTGTGTTATTTGAGATACCCGCGAGGAAGTTTTTCAGGATCGGCGGCACAGCGGGGCTGTTCTGCAGCGACGTAAGCTCCCCAACGGCGGTTGCTTGAGCCTGATAGATGGCCATCGTGGCGGCGGCCTGAATCCACATCTGCACATACTGAAACTCGTTGAGCGCAATCGGGATCGCGTTGATGCCAAAGAAGTTGGTCGCCGCCAGGGCTCCGTGAATGACGTGGTTGGCGGCCAGTTCAGGCAGGGTGGGCATGGCGGCCAACGCGGCGGTGTAGGCCGCGGCCACAGTCTCATGCCGGGTCGCCATTTCTGCGCTGTTCGCGCTGGCCTGTGTCAACCACGCCAGATATGGGCCATGCGCGGCCACATACGATTCGGCGCTCGGCCCCTCCCACGCCCCTGCCCGCACGCCAGCTAACAGCGCACTGAGTTCATCTGCCGCTGAAGCGTATTCGGTGCCCAGCGACGACCACGCGGCCGCGGCCGACAGCACGGACCCCGGTCCCGGACCGCTGCTCAGCAACGCCGAGTGCACTTCCGGCGGTGAAGCCATCCAGATCGGCGCCGTCATCGGCCACCACGCACGACGCACGACATCACGACAGCCACTCCCCGGACTGGAGGAATTACCAGACCAGAGTCAGCTTAATGAATATGATTGTCGTTATCAACACGGGGGCAATGGCGGCGAGCCACTCGCCGTCGGCGCTAAATCAACGGGCGCCCCGTCCTGATCCTGCGGTCCACATCCCACAGCAACACGTTGAACGGGAACTGCCGGACGAACCGGGGCTCCAGCCGGTTCACCGCGCGCAACACCGCCATCAGCCGGTCGAACCGGCGCTGTCGGGCGGCATCCCACGGCAACTGCATCTGGTCACGGAATTGCTGCGGCAGGAACCCGGTGGTGATCAGCAACGAGAAGCCGTCCGACCAGTGCTGCACCGGACCCGGAAGCCGCACCCCCCGCATCCGCCCCGCGGCGATGGGATACAGGTATTCGCGGACGACGTCGTCGATGTGCACCTTGTCCAGCGATTCCTGCCAGTACCGGTCGAAGGCCGCCCGGTCCGGCGGCCACATCTCCGGCGGCACCTGCAACGTGGTGGCCAGCGCCATACCCTCGCGGTAGTGGCGGTCGGCGTCCTCATCGTCCAGCTCACCAACGAAGATTCGGTGAATGTCGAGGCCACCCTTGTACAGACACGCGCCCACCCAGAGCTGCAGGTCGACGTCGAACGCTTTGTACGGCACAGGGCTGTCGGGTGTCGAGTAAACCTGCGCGTGCGCCCGGTTCACCGCCTTGCGGAAGGCCTCCTTCTGGGCATCGCTGCCGGCTGTGGCCACCGCGAGGTAGGTGAAGGTGGTGCGTGCCCGTTTGATTGGATGCAGATCCGCCCGGCCGCTTTCGACGCGGCTCTCCAGCACGCCGTAGCCGACACCGGGTCGCGCTAACTGCATGATCACGTTGGCCGGGCCCGCCAGCAGAGATATCCCCATGAGGCCGTCGTCGATACCGATCCCCCGCTTGCCGCGGGCCGAATGCGGACGGGCCGGATCAGCCACGGCGCGCTCAACATGTCGAGTGGGCTCGTGAATCGCCATCTACGGACCTCCTGCGGGAACCGGCTTCACTAATTGTGAGAACAGACGTTTTCTGATACTTTGTCGCGACCTCGCCCCGCTGTCAAGATGGGTGCTATGTCCCCCCGGACCGAAGCCTCGAGTGCGCGACCGTACGGCGGAGTACGGGCCGACGAGCGACTGGCCGCGCGCCGCAGCCGATTCCTGGCCGCCGGCCTGGACCTACTGGGGGCCGAGCAAGCAGACCTCTCCGCGCTGACCGTTCGCGGCATTTGCCGCGAGGCCGGCCTGGCGGTCCGCTACTACTACGAAAGCTTCACCGACAAAGACGACTTCGTCAGTGCGGTTTTTGACTCGGTGGTCGCCGAACTGGCCGCCACCACCCAGGCCGCAGTGGAACCACTGCCGTGGAGCGAGCGAATGCGGGCGGGGATGTCCAACATCGTGCGGGCCATCGACGGTGACGCTCGCGTGGGGCGCCTGCTGTTCAGCACGCAGCTGGCCAACCCGGTCATCGTACGCAAGCGCGCCGAATCCAGCGCATTGTTCGCCATGCTGTCCGGCCAGTACGTCGGTGACGCGCTGCGGATGGCGGCAAACGACCACATCAAGGCGGCCGCGCACTTCGTGGTCGGCGGCGTCGGTCAAACCATCAGCGCCTGGCTCGCGGGCGACGTGAATCTCCGGCCGGACGAGCTCGTCGATCAACTGGCGTCGCTACTCAAGGAGCTCGCCGACCCGAAACTGGCCCTTCCCCACGTCACGGAAACGGCGGCAGCTACAACAAAGACATCCCCGGATCCAGCCGCCAAAGACGCATCATCGTGAGCCGCATGATCCGCTGAGCGCCGGTGATCAGCAAGATCGCCAACGGAAGCTCCCCAGCGCGGTGACCAGCGCAATCGAACTGGACGCTGTCTGAGGATGAGGATTTTCAGCGGCGATTCCGCCGCGAAGCCCACGCGGCGGCACGATTGGACACCCCGCACGTGGTCCCGATCCATGACTATGGGGAGATCGACGGTCGATCGTTCGTGAGTATGCGGCTGATCAAGGGCCGCGACCTGCAAACCGTGCAGGCCGACGGGCCGCTGGAACCGGCCCGCGCGGTGCGCATCATCGACCAAGTCGCCAAAGCCTTGCATGCCGCCCACAAGGTCGCTGCTGCACCGCGACATCAAACCCTCCAACATCCTGCTCGACGACGACTTCGCCTACCTGATCGATTTCGGGATCGTCCGCGCCGCAGACGAGACCCGAATGACGAAGTTCGGCAACATGATCGGCAATGTGGCACACCGAGCCACAGTCAAACGATGGGGTTCGCGCGGTGCTCGCCTCACATTGCCGTCCGTCGTCGTGAGCATCCCTGACCAAGGCGCCGTTCTACCGATGAGCGTCCCGCCGTCACCGGAGGTCGCCGGTGGGCGTCGAACTTCTCCGCCGGCACGTGAAATGCCGAGATCGATAGTCCAGCTAACCCGCCGGAGGCCTTGAAAAGCTCGGCCAACTGCCGCCGGCTGCGCGATGGGCAGCCGGCAGCCCATGTCGTCAACCAACCGCCCGGTTGTTAGCTTGGAAGGCGCTCGGCCGAAAAGGCCCAAAAGCGTCCGAAGCACGGGAAGGCGACCAATGCCGATCGCGATAACCGCTGAACATCAAGACTTGGCCGACTCGGTGCGATCCCTGGTCGCGCGGGTGGCACCGTCCGAGGTGCTGCACGCGGCCTTAGAGACCCCAATCGAGAACCCGCCGGCTTACTGGCAGGCGGCGGCCGAACAAGGGCTATTGGGTCTGCACTTGGCCGAATCCGTCGGCGGACAGGGTTTCGGCATCCTCGAGCTGGCCGTTGCGCTGGCCGAGTTCGGCTACGGTGCCGTGCCTGGGCCGTTCGTGCCGTCGGTGATCGCCAGCGCGCTGATCGCCGCGCACGACCCGCAGGCCAAAGTGCTCGCCGAGCTGGCGTCCGGCGTTGCCATAGCCGCATACGCACTGGATTCCGGCCTGACCGCCACCCGACACGGGGACACGCTGGTGATCCGTGGCGAAGTCCGGGCGGTTCCCGCGGCGGCGCAGGCCTCCGTGCTGGTACTCCCGGTAGCGATCGACTGCGGCCCAGAAGGCCAAGAGTGGGTCGTGCTGCGCGCCGAGCAGCTCGAGATCGAGCCGGTGAAAACCCTGGACCCGTTGCGCCCTATCGCGCATGTGCGGGCCAATGCGGTTGAGGTCGGCGACGATGCCGCGTTGAGCAACCTGACAATGATCACGGCGCACGCGCTGATGTCTACGCTGCTGTCCGCCGAGGCAGTCGGCGTATCACGCTGGGCCACCGACACGGCATCGCAATACGCCAAGATCCGTGAGCAGTTCGGAAGGCCGATCGGCCAGTTCCAGGCCATCAAGCACAAATGCGCAGAGATGACCGCCGACACCGAGCGGGCTACCGCCGCTGTGTGGGATGCCGCCCGCGCGATTGACGAAGCCAGCCAAAACAATTGGGATACGGCCGCTGCCAAAGTCGAATTCGCCGCGGCTGTGGCGGCGACGCTGGCGCCGGCAGCCGCTCAGCGATGCACCCAGGATTGCATTCAGGTGCACGGCGGCATCGGCTTCACCTGGGAACACGACACCAACGTCTATTACCGGCGGGCCCTGATGCTTGCCGCATGCTTCGGCCGCCGCTCGGAGTACCCGCAACGAGTGGTGAACACCGCGACGAGCACAGGCATGCGGGCGGTGGACATCGACTTGGATCCCGAGACCGAACAGCTGCGCGGCGAGATTCGCGCCGAGGTCGCCGCGTTCAAGGCGATGGAGCGCGAGTCACGTAAGGTCGCACTCGCTGAGGGCGGGTGGGTGCTGCCGTATCTGCCCCGGCCGTGGGGCCGGGCTGCCGGCCCGGTCGAGCAGGTCCTCATCGCCCAAGAGTTCGCTGCGGGCCGGGTCGGGCGACCGCAGGTCGGCATTGCGGCGTGGCTCATTCCGTCGATCGTCGCGTTCGGCACCGAGGAGCAAAAGCAGCGGTTCCTGCCGCCGACCTTTCGCGGCGACATGTTCTGGTGCCAGTTGTTCTCCGAGCCCGGCGCGGGTTCGGATCTGGCCAGCCTGAGTACCAAGGCGACCCGGGACGAAGGCGGCTGGCGCATCACCGGACAAAAGATCTGGACCACGGCCGCGCAGTTTGCGCAGTGGGGCGCGCTCCTGGCCAGGACGGACCCGTCAGCCCCGAAACACAATGGCATCACCTACTTTCTGCTGGACATGAAAAGCGAAGGCGTAGAGGTTAAGCCGCTGCGCGAGCTCACGGGCAACGCGATGTTCAACACCGTCTACATCGACGACGTGTTCGTGCCCGACGAGCACGTGCTCGGCGAGGTGAACCGGGGATGGGAGGTCAGCCGCAATACCCTGACGGCGGAACGCGTCTCGCTGGGCAGCAGCGACACGAACTTCCTTGCCAACCTTTCCGACTTCGTCGACTTCATTCGCGACGGGCAGTTCGACCAGGTCGCGCGACACCGGGCCGGGCAGTTGATCGCCGAAGGTCACGCCGCCAAGGTGCTGAACCTGCGCTCCACGCTGCTGACCCTGGCCGGCGGCGACGCGATGCCCTCGGCAGCGATCTCCAAGCTGTTGTCGATGCGTACCGGCCAGGGTTATGCGGAATTCGCGGTGTCCTCGTTCGGCACCGACGCCGCACTGGGCGACGCCGACGAGCTACCGGGCAAGTGGGGCGAGTACCTGCTGGCCAGCCGCGCCACCACCATCTACGGGGGCACGTCAGAGGTACAGCTCAACATCATCGCCGAACGACTGCTGGGCCTGCCCCGCGACCCGTAGGGTTGCGTGAGCAGACGCAAAGGCCCCCGAAAACGGCACGTTTTGGGGGCCTTTGCGTCTGTTCGCGACCTCAGCGTTAGTCGATTTCCATCTCGCGCAGCTCGCGCTTGAGGATCTTGCCGGTGGGGTTGCGCGGTAGCTCTTCGAGGAAGATCACTTCCCGCGGGACCTTGTAGCGGGCCAGGTGATCGCGCACGTAGACCTTGATCCCGTCCTCGTCGACGCTGGCGTCTTGCTTTTTGACCACGAAGGCACGCAGTCTGTGGCCCCAGTCCTTGTCCTCGACACCGATGGCGGTGGCCTCCACCACCTCGGGGTGCCCGCTGATCAGATCCTCGACTTCGGCCGGGAATACATTCTCACCGCCGGACACGATCATCTCGTCGTCTCGGCCACTGACGTAGAGCAGTCCGTGCTCGTCGAAGTAGCCCACATCA
>Ga0075021_10000690_pt1 | contig 17466 bp, 16 predicted proteins | sample ColStrG_CSR_2012_FD_72749 | JGI IMG/M metagenome (GOLD analysis project Ga0075021, IMG submission 72749) | Freshwater sediment microbial communities in response to fracking from Pennsylvania, USA - Cold Stream Run_MetaG_CSR_2012 | ecosystem: Environmental > Aquatic > Freshwater > Creek >...
ATCTGGTGTTCCATCCTCACGTTGCGACGTACGTCGAGACGCCGGAAGAATGTGAGCGCTTTTTTGATGTGACTTCCCACACGGGCGTGGGGCTGTGTCTCGATACGGGACATTGCGAGTACGGCGGCGGGGAGACGGTGGCGGAGGCGGCCAAATTCGCCAGCGTGTTGCGGTTTCTTCATATCAAAGACGTGGACAACAAGATCCTGGGCGAAGCCCGGCGCAAGAAGCTGAACTTCGAACAAGCGATCGAAGAAAAAGTCTTTACGATCATCGGGCAAGGTTCGATTGATTTCCCCGGACTGTTTCGCTTACTCGAGAAGAATAAGTATTCGGGCTGGATGGTGATTGAACAAGACGTGAAGTTTGGGGCCACCGCAATTCCGCCAGCAGAGAGCGTGGCGGCCAGTTTGCGCTACTTGCAGGGAGTGGTTCGCGACCTGGCAGCGACGCCGGCGCGATGATTGTCTGCGGGCGATCCGGCACAGCGTCAAAAGCTCGGATGGATTTGGATGGGATGGCTTTCGGTTGAATGTTGACGTCGACACCGCTGCGGCACAATCTGGGCAAGAGCACGGACGCCTGCCGCGGCGTCTTGGGCTCCTGAACGCCGTTTCCATCAACATGTCGAACATGGTGGGCACGGGGCCCTTCATCACGGTCCCGGCAATTCTGGCTACGCTCGGCGGCCCGCAGTCGCTGATCGCGTGGGGCGTGGGCGCGCTGCTGGCGATCGCGGACGGGCTCGTTTTTGCCGAGCTTGGCTCAGCCATTCCTGCGTCCGGGGGTTCGTACATTTTTCTGCGCGAGTGTCTGGGGCGGGACCGCTGGGGCCACATGATGGCTTGGATTTTTGTGTGGCAGTTCCTGTTCAGCGGCACGCTGGAGATTGCCACCAGCAGTATCGGCATGGCCGAGTACACCGGCTTCCTCTGGCCGCAACTCATCACCTACCGCTGGGGAGTAAAGTTGCTGGCCGCCGCGATCACAGCGCTCGCCATGTGGGCGCTGTACAAGAAGATACAAGACATCGCGCGCCTGATGCTGGTGCTCTGGGTCGGGATGTTGCTCACGGCCGCCTGGGTCATCTACACGGGGGCGACCCACTTCAACCCTAAGCTGCTCTTCGATTTCCCCCCGGGGGCTTGGCAGATCGGTTTGCCGTTCATGTTGGGACTAGGCAACGGGACGATGCTGGTCATGTTCAACTTCCTGGGCTACTACCAAATTTGCTATCTGGGAGACGAAGTTAAGCGGCCCGAGCGCGTTATTCCTTTTGGCGTGATCTTTTCCATCTTGATCGTGGCCGTGATCGATTTCCTGATCTCCGTGAGCTTCACTGGAGTTGTACCGTGGCGGGAGATGGTCCAGCCAGGATCGCAGGCTTTCAACGCCATTGGCTCGGTCTATATGGAAAAGGTTGGCGGGCACTGGGCGTCGGCGCTGATGACGGTCATGGTAGAAGTGACGGCGTTTGCTGCGACCTATGCGATGCTTCTTGGCTACTCGCGCATTCCTTATGCGGCTGCGCTTGACGGTGCATTCTTCCGGTGGTTTGCGAAACTGCATCCGACCAAGGACTTCCCGCACCGCTCGCTGCTGCTGGTCGGCTTTCTGGTGATCGTCGCATGCTTTTTTGACCTCGTGCAAATCATCACCGCCCTGATGCTGGCGCGCATTCTTTCCATGTTTGTCGCCCAGATTATTGGCCTCCTCGTCTATCGTAAGTACCGGCCGGGCGCACCTCGGCCTTTTCGAATGTGGCTCTATCCCTTTCCTGCCCTGTTCGCGCTGGTTGGCTGGCTGGGCGTATTTGTGACTCCGGCGTTGCAGCCAGGGGGTTGGCTATTCATGGCCTATGCGTTCGGGACGATCGGAATGGGATTCGCCGCGTATCTTATCCTGGCATGGCGGAAAGGGGACTGGCCCTTTCTGGGAACGACTCATCATGTCTAATCGGTTAGGATTGCGTGAGGAAAATGCCCTCGCCGTGCCCGCGATATTTGTGGCCAGGTCGGGCCGAGCGGGTCTGGTGCAAAAGGGGAGGACGCTCGCGTGGTGTGTTGTTCGAGAGGATTGCAGCCTTTTGGAAACAGTTATTTCAGTCTGTCGCGGCCTTCACGTTCTTGGTACAATCACGCCAAACCGCGGGCGGCGATCTGGACATCGAATGGATGGCGAGTCAGGCAGGGAAGTGTCAAACCGCTAAGAAATTGTGAGGAGAAACGGTGGGCAAGTTAGGCATTGGAGTGCTCGGTGTTGGAGAGATGGGCAGGCGCCACGCGGAGAACCTTCGCCGCCTTGTGCCGGACGCTCGTCTGCTCGCGGTCGCCGACGTCGCGCCCGACCGGGTGCGACAAGCTGCTTCCGAACTCGAAATCGATCAATGCTATCGCAGCCTTGAGGAGATGGTCGCTTGTAAGGATCTCGATGCGGTCGTGATTGCCACGCCAGACAAGTTTCACGCGCAGGCAATTCAGGTTGCCGCTGCGGCTGGCAAAGATATCCTTTGTGAGAAGCCGCTGGCAACGAACTTAGCGGATGCTCATGCAGCCCTTGGGGCAGTCGCGCGAGCTGGGGTACGGTTACAGATCGGATTTATGCGCCGTTACGACCCAGCTTATGAGGCTGCCATGAAAAGAGTGGAGGCCGGTGAGATTGGTGAACCAGTCGTGTTTAAGTCGGTGGGTCGTGACAAAGATATGCCGCCCATCGCTGCGTACCAATCGAACACAAACGGCATGTTGTTTTACAACAACACGGTTCATGATTTCGATGCCGCGCGGTGGCTCATGCGCGATGAAGTCGTAGAGACACATTCGTATACGACGGTAGCGATCCGCCCGGAAGTCGCGCAGTACGGCGATGTGGTCGCCAGCGTGGTGAATCTCAAGTACGCACGCGGAGCGATCGGGAACGTTGAGTCTTATGTGCAGGCTCTGTATGGGTATGACGTCCGCACGGAGATTGTCGGTTCGAAAGGCTCCGTGTTCGTGGGAAGTCTTGAAAAAGTCCCTGCTGTCTTCCTCAGTGCTCAGGGAGGCATACAAACTCTCGCTGATCATTTTCTCTCGCGATTCGCCGATGCATATCTGGCGGAAGTACGAGACTTCGTTCACAACATGCTGCATGATCGACCACCGCGAGCTTCGGGCGAGGACGGACTGAAAGCGCTTGGCATTGCCGTCGCGGCTGAGAATTCCCACCTGCAAGGGAAGCCGTGCAAGGTGACCATGAACGCCTCCGGCTTGGCATCTTGACACAAAAGTAGAAAAGCGAGGGACGCATGGCCGTTTCGACCATTACTACTTACAAGAGCCCGCTACACGAAATGGCGCAGGCGACTGCGACATGCCTGTGGAACGATTCAGCCTCAATCGAGGAACTAACCTACTCGATCGCGCACGGTGCAGTGGGAGCGACCTGCAATCCGGTCATCGTCCTCGGAGTCTTGAAGAAGGAGATGAGTCGTTGGAAAGATCGTATCCAGTGCCTTATCAAAGAGCGCCCCACCGCTACGGAAGATGAAATCGCATGGGAACTAGTGCGCGAAGTGTCAATCCAAGGCGCAGCGCTATTGAAGCCCATTTTTGACAGCCAGCGCGGCAGGAACGGAAGACTCTCGATCCAGACCGATCCGCGTCTGTTCCGCCATCCGAAAGCGATGGTCGAACAGGCGGTAGAATTCAACGCTCTGGCGCCAAATATGATCGTCAAGATTCCGGTCACGAGTGCGGGAATCCCGGCGATTGAGGAAGCAACTTACCGTGGCGTCAGCATCAACGCCACGGTTTGCTTCACTCTGCCGCAATGTATCGCAGTTGCCGAGGCCGTGGAGCGCGGTCTGAAACGGCGGGAGCGAGAGGGCAAGGATACAGCAAGCATGGGACCAGTGTGCACTATTATGGTGGGCCGTCTTGATGACTGGATGAGGGTCCTGATCGAGAAGGAGAATATTGCAATCGATCCCGGATATGTGGAGTGGGCAGGCGTTGCAGTGTTCAAGAAGACATATCGGATGTTCCGCGAGCGTGGCTACCGGCTCCGCCTGCTCTCGGCGGCGTTCCGAAACCACATGCACTGGAGTGAATTCATTGGAGGTGAGGTGGTGGTCTCGCCTCCCTATTCATGGCAGGTCCGCCTCAACGCCAGCGATATTGAAGTGCGTAGTCGCATCGACAATCCCGTCGATCCGAAAATTGTTGATGAACTGTCCAGAAAGTTTGCGGATTTTAGGCGTGCGAATTCCGAAGCTGGCATGGCGATCCATGAGTTCGATGCGTTCGGTCCAACTCGTCGGACCCTGCGACAATTCGTCGCCGCATGCCACGACTTGGATGCTCTGGTTCGAGATTTTCTAATTCCGAATCCGGATGCCGTTTGAAGCAACGTTCTCCGGAAGACCATCCGGTGCGGGGTGCGTCACTATTCAACTTTGATGGGGAGGCCTGCACAACGTGGGTAAATTAGCAATCACCGGTGGCGAACCACTACGGAAGGCACCTTTTACTCAGTGGCCGATGGCAACCAAAGAGGAAGCCAATGCGCTCGAAGATGTGCTGACGAGTTCTAATTGGGGAGGCCAGCCCTTTCCCGGCAAGTACGCGACCGCCTTTGCCAGGAAATTTGCGGAGGTGCACACCGCAAAGTATGCCCAGTGTGTAAATACCGGGACTGTAGCTATTCAAGCTGCACTGAAAGCGATTGGGATCAAGCCGGGTGACGAAGTGATCGCCCCGGCGTACACATGGGAGGGCACGGTCGGACCCGTGTTGCTGCTCAACGCTGTTCCGGTGTTTGTCGATGTGGACCCCGATACGTATTGTCTGGACGCGAAGCTGGTCGAGCGAGCGATCACGCCGAGGACCAAGGCGCTCCTGCCGGTCCATTTGGGGATGCGGTTTGCCGACATGGACGAAATTCTGCGGATTGCTGCCAAGCACAATCTTAAGGTCATCGAAGATTGCGCTCACGCTCATGGCGGAATGTGGAAAGGCAGGGGCGCCGGGTCGATGGGAGATCTGGGCGCCTTCAGTTTTCAGTCTAGCAAGCTGATTACATCGGGTGAAGGCGGCGCGGTTGTCACCAACAATCTCGAATACATGGAGAAGGTGCAAAGCTACATCAATGCAGGACGCGCCAGCGTGACGGACCTTTTTCATCACCGGATCATCGGATTTAATTACCGATTGGGAGAATTTCAGGCTGCTGTTCTGGGTCCCCAACTCGATCGGCTTCCTGAGCAGGCAAAACGCCGCGAAGCGAACATGAAGCATCTTGAAGTTCGGCTGCAGAATACTCCGGGCATTGGCCTTCTGAAGGCTGATCCACGGATCACACGGCTCGCGCCCTACGGATACGTACTCAAATACTTTGCCGAGCAAGTCGACGGCATTCCGCGCGCTGCATTTGTGGCGGCGCTGCAGTTGGAAGGAATTCCGTGCGACGGCCTGTTCTACGAGCCAGTGTATAAGAGTTCGCTCTTTCCCGTCGACTCCACCGATTTCCCCGCACTGACTTGGGGACGCGAGAAGCCGGTCGATCTGCGCAGCATCTATTCCTGCCCTGAGTCGGAGCGTGCCGCCTATCACGAGGCCGTGTGGTTCATGCATCAGCTCTTCCTTGGCACCGAGAAAGACGTCGACGCGATCGTCGACGGCATCCACAAAGTTCTCGCCAACGTCGGCGAGCTTCGCTCACTTGATCACAAGGCGATTCGCAACCAACGCTTGAGCCGGGCGGATCGTGAGAGCTAGAAGCCACAGAACTCTCACCTTGTGACTGCGTATCGGAGATGACAACGGTTCGGATGGATACGTTTGGCGACAGGCCGCCGCAGACTGCCAACAGATGCGGACCAACTAAGTGTTCCGCGATGTTATATCCTGACTGCTGCACTTCCAGGATCGGTCAGTAAGAAGCTATGTCCGCGCGACGCAATCTTCGGCAGAAGTCCGGTAAAGCGGCTAGCATCTATGATGTCGCCCGCGAGTCGGGTGTTTCCGTTTTTACAGTGTCCGCCGTGGTGAACAACAAAAGCCACGTCGGCAAGAAACTGCGTGAAAGCGTTGAAGCGGCCATTCTCAAACTGAACTACCGGCCCAATCTCATTGCACGCAGCCTGGCCAAGCAACGCACGCACACCATTGGCATGATCGTGCCCGATATCGCCAACCCCTTCTTTCCGATGGTGGTCCGAGGGGCGGAAGATGCGGCACAGAAGCAGGGCTATAATCTACTGCTCTGTAACAGCGATGACAGCCTTGACAAAGAACAGAGCGCGATCGAGTTACTCCTCTCAAAACGCGTAGACGGAATTCTACTCACCAAAGCGGCTGGCGACTTTCGACCGCCCTTGCGGCAGATGATTAAGGAAGTAGGCGTACCCTTTGTCTTAGTCATGCGTACGTATCCCAAGCTGACAAAAGACGCTGTGATCACGGACGACTATCAGGGAGCGTATGACGCTGTGTGCCACCTGGCGCGTTCGGGTCGGCGGCGAATCGGTCTGATCAGCGGTCCGCTGAAGGTCAGTAATGCCTTGGCACGATGGCAGGGGTTTCACGATGCGCTGAAAGCGCAGAGTGTGCCTTTTGATCCACAACTGGTCGTTGAGGGCGACTACCGCATTGACTCAGGGTTTCGAGCAGGACACGCTTTGCTCTCGCACCATCCGGATGGAATCTATGTCGCGAACCATCTCATGACCATCGGCTTGTTGAAGGCCGCCGAAGAGATGGGCCTGTCGTGCCCTGATGATTTCGGACTCGTAAGTTTTGACGACTATCCCTGGCTGGGTGTCTTCCGGCCCAGGCTGACCACGGTCGAGTTGCCCAAACATCAGCTGGGGAGTGAAGCGGCGGAGTTGCTGATCTCGCGTATTGCGGGCAACCGAAAAAAAGCGGGCGTCAGAAAGCTGCAGCCCGAATTGCGGATCCGGGAATCGTGCGGCTTCGGTCTCCACGTATCACGCGGACAAGCCAGTGGCGCTGGCGGGAGTCAGGGAGTAATCGATGGAGCCTGAGGGATAGGCATTGTTAGATCGCCAGGGCCTTGCCCGTTTCACATTTCGCTGAAATCGATTTCGATCGGCGCAATACTCATGCGTTTGGTCTTCAAAAACACGTACAGTCCCCCGGCTGCCGACCACAGTGCTCCGACGACGAGCGTTGACCCCTGTAATCCAAGAAAAATCACCAGGCAGAAAAGAAACCCAAGCACCGGCGCAACAATGTCTAGGAACAGGTTGCGCTGCCCGGCGTACTCTCGCCGGAAACCAAAGTGACGCAGGGCCGCCAGATTGACGGCCATGAACGCCAGCAGAGCCCCGAAGTTCAGGATCTCGACTGCCCGCTCCCAGCCGAGCGTCATGGTTCCCAGGTAAGCGAGGGCGCCGACAATTGCAACATTGTATGTAGGGCTGCCGCGCTCGGGATCCAGGTATCCGAAGATCCTGCGGGGCAGAAGGTTGTCACGCCCCATGCCGTAGAGGAGTCTCACGGCTCCCAGGTGTCCGGCGAGTCCACACGCCAGGCTCGACACCAGCAATACAATGCCGAACGCTGCAAAAAGACGATAGCCCCCAACGACCTGCGCAACGTCCATAAACGCTGTCTCAGGGTTGGACAGCGTGCGATAGTCCGGCCACACTCGTTGTGCTAGGTAGACCTGTAGCCCCGCAAAAAGCCCGGTGAAAATGCACACCAGCACCGTGGCAAGCAAAACATTCCGCCGTGGGTTATGCACTTCTTCCGCCAAAATGCTTACGCCGTCGAAGCCAATATAGGTTGTTGCGGCTAGCGCCGTGCCGGCCGCGATTGCACGAACGCTGAAGGTTCGCGGATCGTACAGCGGTTGCGCCGAGACCAAGCCCTGCCAATGCTGGTGGGCAAAGATGTACCACGATGCCTCAAACAAGAACGCTGCCATCACGATGGACATGAACGCGAGCAAAATCTGGTTCGTTCGCGCGGTTGTCCGAATACCGAGCCAGCACAACAGCGTCATGAAGCCAACCGACACCGCCGACAGCACAGCCAGCGGCACATGCGGCAGCAGCCGTTGAATCGTCAGCGCCGCGTACAGGCTGTTCTGGAGGGGTTGGAAGAGGTACTCCAGGAACATAGCCCAACCCAGCACGAAGCCGATGTGAGGGCTGAACCCTCGGCTGACGTAGGTGTAAACGGACCCTGCGGAAGGATACACCGTGGCCATGCGCCCGAAGCTCACGGCGGTCGCAGTCATTGCTACCATGGACGCAAGAAGAGTCGTTACCGCATGGCCCTTCGAAAGCACTTGCGCTTCGCCAAACATTGGCACGGCAGCGATGGGCGAAATCAGAATTATGCCGTAGTAGATCAGGTCCCAAAGCCCCAACACGCGCTTCAATCGTGGCGTTGTCTGCGTGTTCCCACCGGTTGATTGCACCCTTCGCTCCACCTTGCGGAATGTGCCCATTCTCAATGGGATACTAACCGCCTCGTGTGACTTTCCTTCAATCGCTGCTAAAAAAATCGCTCTCTCTTCTTGGCCGCAACATATTCCACGCGAGCTGACCGCACCGATTCAACGTCGGCTACCTCAGCGATCGGTACGTCCCACCACGATTCATAACCCGGCACTCGTTGCGCGTAGTCTGTTTCAATCACAACCACGGTGCTTTGCGAACTCTTCTTGGCCTCGACCAGCGCTGTTCTAAGATCGTCCCGGCTGTGGGCCCGGATGGCGTTGGCTCCCAGGCTCTTCGCGTTGCTGACAAAGTCCACCGGGATCGTAGCGCCTTCCAGTTGCCCGTGTTCCCGGTAGCGGTATTCCGTGCCCATGCCGCGATTGCCGCAGGCTCTGGTAAGGCCGCCGATGCTCGAGAATCCGTGGTTGTCGAGCACGACGATGGTGATCTTGTAGCCCTCTTGCAGAGATGTAACGATCTCCTGGGCCATCATCAGGTACGAGCCGTCTCCTACCATCACGTACACTTCACGGTCAGGAGCCGCCATTTTTACGCCCAACCCTCCCGCGATCTCATAGCCCATGCAGGAGTAGCCGTACTCCACGTGATAACCTTTCGGGTCTCGCGTCCTCCATAGTTTGTGCAGGTCGCCCGGTAAACTGCCCGCAGCGCACACTACGACATCGCGCGGTCCGGAAATTTCGTTGACGATGCCGATTGCCTCGCCCTGGCTAATGGGGGGTCCCCAGTTCAGTGTGTAGATCCGGTTGACTTCTTTCTCCCATGCTTCGCGCAGCATTTTGACGCGGGTCGAATACTCGGGATCGACTCTTACGTCCTCAACTGCCTTCGTCAGTTCCTGAAGCGTCGCTTGGGCGTCCCCAACCAATGGGAGTGCCCCCTGTTTTCCGGCGTCAAATTCGCAGGTATTTACGTTGATGAATCGCACGCCGTCCTTCTGAAATGCCGTCTGCGAGGCCGTTGTGAAATCGGAATACCGAGTGCCGATGCCTAGAATCAGATCTGCTTCGCGCGCCAAAATGTTGGCCCCTGGTGTTCCGGTCACGCCCATTGCGCCAAGTGCTTGCGGATGGTTGTACGGCAGGGAACCCTTTCCGGCTTGAGTTTCTGCGACAGGGATTCCCGTTCGTGAAGCGAATTCCGCCAATGCTTGGCTGGCATCCGAATACGTCACGCCACCCCCGGCTATGAGCAACGGTTGTTGCGCTAAGCGGATCCATGCGGCGGCCTGCGCGAGAAGAGAACGGTCGCATCGCGTCCGGGGAATCGTCCAGATCCGTTTTTCAAAGAATTCGGTCGGATAGTCAAATGCCTCGGCTTGCACGTCCTGGGGCAGAGACAGCACCACCGCGCCGGTTTCCGCTGGCGAGGTTAGAACTCGGAGAGCGGCGGGAAGCGAAGTCAGAATTTGTTCAGGCCGCTCGATCCGGTCCCAATAGCGCGACACCGGCTTGAAGCAATCGTTCACCGAGATGTCCTGAGTCGTGGGAGACTCCAGTTGTTGCAGGACGGGGGCGACATTGCGCCGGGCAAAAATGTCGCCGGGGAGAAGAAGCACGGGCAGCCGATTCACAGTCGCCACAGCCGCTCCCGTCACCATGTTCGTGGCACCCGGCCCGATCGAGGTGGTGCAAGCCAGAGTTCGCAGACGATTGCTGGTTTTTGCGAACGCCACCGCCGTATGCACCATTGCTTGTTCGTTGCGAAAAAGGTAGTAAGGAAGCCCGGGATCTTGCTCGAGCGCCTGCCCGATACCCGCAACATTGCCGTGTCCAAAAATCCCCAGGCAGCCTTCAAACAGACGGTGTTGTTTGCCATCGCGCTCGCTGTACTGATTCCTGAGGTATGACACGATGGCTTGCGCGACGGTCAGACGAGTTGTCATGGTGCCCCGATTCCTTTCCGATGGGTCCAGGGGAAGTTCCCGGAGCCAAAAACACTTATCTGAGCATAGCGCGACCCGTCTTGCCCAAATGTCTAAGCGATTAGACTCAAGCTGGCCCAGGCCGGTTCCGTCAACGGCGGGATCTCATCGCTTGACGAGCGGCAATCGGGGATCGGTTTCGTTCCACGTCGAACGGATCCACACATGTTGGGAGTCTTCAGTCACGGCCAGCGCGCGCGAAGATCCGGCAAGAAAATTCAGGTAGTACACGTCATATCCGGGGCCGGCGACCACAGGATGAAATCCACTCCGGACCAGTACTGCGTCGCCATCGCGAGCCTTCACCGTGCGCTCACTCGAGTTCTCCCGCGAGTACAAGTGCTGAAGCGCAAATCCCCCGGGTTGACGAATCCGGTAATAATAAATCTCGTCCAGATCGGCCTCCGCAGGAGGATTGTGCACATCGTGCTTGTGCGGCGGATAACTGGACCAGTTTCCCCCTGGCGTATAAACCTCGATCACCATGAGTTTGTCCGCAGGAAATGCCGTTGTTATCACATCGACAATCTGTCGGGACGCGTTTCCGCCACCGCGCAAGCTGCTGACCACATCGCGCGGCGTGATCAGGCGTGGTTCCAGCCGCGCCTCCGAAGGCACTCGGCATTCGGCGATTTCGCAAACGGTTTCGGCTTGGAACGTAGCCTCACTCCGCGCAGGCAGGTAAAGCGTATACGGAAAGCCGTCGAACACATTCCCTCGCCCTCCAATCTGCTGTGATCCCTGCCCCCAGTCGGCTACACTGGTGCCGCCCAGTAACACAAATGCCGCTTCTTCACTCTCGGTGCGCGCCCGATAGATCTCGCTTGGCTGCAAACGCCGGACGAGCAGACTCATCCACTCCCACTTCGCATGTTCACGCGAGAAGGAAAGGAGGGTCCCCGCTTGTTCGGGGGCCAGTTTCTGGGAATGGATCAGACTATCGCTTTCGCTCATGACGCCTCCCGCGCGAACGGCAGAGTGCTGGCGGCCGCCCAGGATTCGTCGTCCGTCGTCTAACCGCTTTGACACTATGGCAAATGCATGTTTCCTTGTCAATCGCGACGGGGTCGTTCTTGGCCGCAATGATTGAGTTTCTGCGGTCGCAGCCAACGGCGTCTATTGACCCAATCGAAGCCGGATTTGAAATGCGGCGTGCAGTTCTTGGCGATGAGCACGTCGAGACGGCGATTGCAAACACGACGGAGTTCAACCGTTACTTTCAGGATTTAATCACACGCTATGCGTGGGGAACAGTCTGGACGCGTCCGGGTCTGAGCCGGCGTACCCGACGGCTGCTGGTCCTGGTGACAACCGCGGCACTGGGTCGATGGGAAGAGTTCCGGCTCCACGTTCGCACGGGGCTGGCCCTCGAACTGGAACTGTGCGACCTGCAAGAGGTTTTGCTGCAGACCGCTGTGTATGCAGGAGTGCCCGCGGCAAACACAGGTTTTCAGATTGTCAAGGAGCAGAGCAAGAAAAATGCTCAGGACGTCTAACCCGGCAGGAATCGGCAATGGCAACGTCGCAATCCTGCGCTCGCATGATTGAAATGAGGAAATATGAAACCGCTTTTTCTTCTAACATGCCTCACGATCGCTATGTCTTCCATTGCACCTTCGGAGACAGCCACGCAGACCTTTCCAACTTCGTCGGGACCGGTTAAGATCACGCCGTTATTCCATGCCAGCACTCTGATCGAAGCGGGCGGGAAGACCATCTACCTGGATCCCGCTAAGCCCGCAAAGCTCACCGGACAACCAAAGGCAGACCTAATTCTGATTACCGACGTCCACCCGGACCATTTGGATCCGGCGGCGATAACGGCGGTAAGCCAGGCCGGAACAGAGATTCTCGCGGCGCCCGCTGTCTTGACAACGGTTAAGACGGCGAAGGCGATTGCTAACGGCGAAAGTAAGACTTGGGAGGGCTGGATGATCGAAGCGATCCCCGCGTACAACCTCTCGCGCGGTCCCGCGCCAGGCAAGCTTTTTCACGACAAGGGACGCGGTAACGGTTACGTGCTGACCTACGGAGGTGTGCGGTTCTACTTCTCAGGCGACACGGAAGGAGTTCCGGAGATGCGGGCGCTGAAGAACATTGACGTTGCGTTTGTGTGCATGAACTTACCCTATACAATGCCTCCCGATGAGGCCGCCGACGCCGTTAGGGTTTTTCATCCGAAGGTTGTCATTCCCTATCACTACCGCGGATCGGATCTCACTGTGTTTCAGGAAAAATTGAAAGGGGCTGGCATCGAGGTGCGTGTGCTCGACTGGTATCCAAAGTAGCGTAGTCAATGTCCTTTCCCGGTTCCGTTTTCCGGTTTAACTCAGGAGTTACGTCATGGCAAAGATCTCAATAGACGTCAACGGCCGGCTGCGAATCGTTGATATCGATCCTGACGTTCCGCTCCTCTATGTGCTTCGTAACGATTTGGCATTGAACGGGCCGCGATTCAGCTGCGGTCTTTCCCAGTGCGGCGCATGTACGGTTCTTGTGGATGGAAAAACCGTCCGGTCCTGCATTGTGCCAGTTTCAGCGCCACGAAATCGCAGCGTTACTACCTCGGAAGGTCTCGGCACCATCGCCCATCCTCACCCGATTCAGAAGGCCCTCATCGAAGAGCAAGCTGCCCAGTGCGGATTCTGTATGAACGGGATTCCGAGTCCCCGGCCCTCCACAGGAACAGAGAGCGCGAACGCCCCTACGTGATAGCGCTGAATTTCCTCGGTGAACTGGTGGTATTGAGGGCTGTTCACATTGAAGAACTCTGCTCGCGCCCACACCACGAGGAGTTGCCCGACCATTTCTTCGGTCGACATCTTGCCCAGAGTATGCTGCACACACTTCTCGCCGCGTCGATCCAGATTAATTGGACCAGCTTGCGAATAGTGATCTTTGGCCCACGTGGGACAGGCCGGCACAAGTAGGCCAATAACAAGCATGGGTTTGATGAGTATGCGCATTCCGAAAGTATCACCGGAAGTGGTGGCGTCAAATGATCGGCGCGGCTGGCGGAGCCTCGACCTACGGGCCAGCTGTCTCTGCGCTCCAATTGCGTCGCAGATTCGCGCCCAATGCGACCGCGCAAGCACCAGAGACCAACAGCAGGATAAGCCCATGGCCGCGCTCGCCGAGCACGAATCGTCCGATCCCAAACAAGGCCAGATAGACCATGGCACATCCCAGTAACCAAGATAGGAGATTCCGTCCGATGTCCAGCGTCGGCTTCACGTCCGGGGCCATTTTCGCGACCGGACGCCAGCCCCTCACGTCGGGGCGCACCTTTCGGTAAAACTCCACCAACCGTGCTTCGGACTCCGGTCCTGTCATCAGTGTTACGGCCACCCACACCAGAGTCGTGATCGCCGTCGTTGTCACGGCCGTCTTTGCGAACAAAACTGGCCCGGTTCCAGCGAAGTGCGCAACCCATCGCAGAACGAACGAGGTGACCAACGCCGTTGCCATCGCCGAAATTTCACTCCAGGCATTGATGCGCCACCAGTACCATCGCAGCAGGTACACGCCTCCGGTGCCTGCCCCTGCTTCCAGCACGAACTCCCAGCCCGAGCGGATCGACGACAACTGCATGGAAACGATTGCCGAGAACACTACGAGCACAACCGTCGCCACACGCGACATCATCACGTAGTGCTCTTCGCTCGCGTTTGCCTTGAGGAAGCGCCGGTAGAAATCTGCGATCAAATAAGACGCTCCCCAGTTCAGTTGTGTCGCGTAGGTTGACATGAATGCGGCCATGAATCCAGCAACCACGATCCCCCGCAGCGCCGCGGGAACATGCTGGCTGACAACGAGCATGTAGCCGCTCTCGGGATGGTCTAGATGCGGATAAAGCACAACGGCGGCAAGCGCGGTCAGTATCCACGGCCAGGGCCGGATGGCATAGTGTGCAATGTTGAACCACAGTACCGACAGCAGGCCATTCTTCTCGTCGCGGGCGCTGAAAATCCGTTGCGCGATGTAGCCGCCGCCGCCCGGTTCTGCGCCTGGGTACCAGAACGCCCACCACTGTAGCCCCAGATAAACGACGAACGTCAGAGCCGGCAAAGTCCAGAGCGCCTCGCTCGTCCACGGTCCCGAAAAATCCGGAAAGAAAGCTGTGGCGTCGGCTGATCCTGGCGTTGACGCACGCGCGGCTGCGAGTTTTCCAAGCATCGCCTGCATGCCGCCACATGCCGCTACTGCATACCAGGCCACACCGATCACAATCGACATCTTCAATGCGAACTGGAACAGATCCGTCCATAACACTCCCCACAGTCCGCCCAGCGCGACATAAAGGCCAGTGAAAGGAATCAGGAAAAACACGCAAATGGCCAGCGCTTTTTGATCGCTGACGCCCAGCGTCGAAGCCACGATCGAGGTCATGGCTTTAGTCACCCACCCCAAGATCAGGCAGTTCATCAGCAGGCCGAGATACAGCGCCCGAAAGCCGCGCAAGAACGCGGCCGGCTTTCCCGAGTACCGCATTTCCGCGAACTGCACATCGGTCAGCAAGCCGGAGCGCCGCCATAAGCGCGCAAACAGAAACACCGTCATCATCCCAGAGAGCAGAAAGCTCCACCAGATCCAGTTGCCGGCTACGCCTTGGGCATATACCAGGCCAGTGACAACCAGCGGCGTATCGGCGGCGAAGGTCGTCGCCACCATCGAGGTGCCGGCGAGCCACCAGGAGACGTTGCGTCCGGAGACGAAATAGTCGTCTACGCTGCGTCCGGAGCGCGAGCGGAAATACAACCCCAGCAGTAGGGTAATCGCCAGATAGGCGATCACCGCCAACCAATCGAGCAGAGTAAAGTTCATATGTATTCGCCTTGCCCAACTCTCTGGTGTCGCCACAGCGATGCGAAAGCCTCAGGAATCGAGAATTCATCGGCTAGCACATCTCCTGCAAGAAACACTACCCGCAGCTCCAGCTAAAACACCCGAAGTATAGCCCCTCGGAGATCAGTTGGAGCGTTCAGCTCCACCTGATGGCGTCCGACCCCGTAGTCCTGATCAGTGGCCAGGTCGAACGCATGCGTTGCAGCGGAATGAAATGTCTGGAACTCGCGGATCTCGGTTTGGGCCGATGAAGAGAGTATGTTTAAACGAATACGAGAGGAAGTACCGGTTGAACCGTGCGCTACTCTTCGTTCAATTGCTTCAAGGCCGTCAGCCTGGCAGCGGCAAGCCCCGGTCGTCCTTTCGGCCGATAGACGATTGCTAGGGCTCGAGCAGGCGCCTTTATCTTTTGGATCGAGTAAGCGCGCCTGTTCGAGATGAAGTTGGGCATCATCCAAACGGCTCACTCCTTGACGTCCAGATTGGCCAGTTCGACCTGCGAACCTGCAATTTCTTGGGTTTGACTTCACCGACGTTTGTAGTGCGGCCTTTGCTTCAGCAAAGGCTGGGTCGCCGTGTGCTGCTCCCCAGCGCATCAGGTCCTGCCGTAAAAAGAACTGTAGAGTGCAATCGTCCTGCCTCTCCGTCATTTGCTTGGGCAGCGAGTCAATAGCCTTCGAAAAGTCTTTCGCCCGCATGCAGCCAACCCACGCATGCAGCCAACCCAGGGCGGCGCAGTTCGGGTTGCTTTCGGGCGACAGTTGATAGGTAAGTTGGAAGTCCTCCTCGGCGCGAAACGCCAGCGATGCCGATCCAGTCGGCCTTGTCGGATGAGTGTTTCTGCCTGGCGGAGGCCCTCAATTTGGGCAACGCACCGAGTGCCGCAGAAAGCAGCCAGCAGACAAAAGCAATTGAACCTATGAGGGAGCGAACGTGGCGCTTCCTTGACAAAACTTCCTGAGTCCTTAAGATTCACCATCGGCTCTTTTCGTCTCCTGCGTGAAACTACGCCGATTGAGTTCGAGAATATGCGATGGTCTGGGAACCCTACACGGGCTTGCCCAGCGCTGGGCCCAGGGCGTCTCTCATCTGTAGACGCGCGCGGCAGAGTCTGGTTTTCACGTTGGCTTCTGAAATGCCAAGCAATTCCGCAGTCTCACGAATACTCAGATGCTGCACATCGCGCATCATGAGCACCGAGCGGTACTTCGCTTCGAGTGACTCCAGGGCTCGTTGGAGCATTTCGCGGAGTTCGCGGTTTTCGAGAGCTTCGGATGGTATTTCGCGCCAGTCAGCGAAGTCTCTGGGGCTGTATTCTCCATCGTTGGTTTGGGGACCGTCTTCGAGCGACTCGTAGAGATGACGGCGATCCTTGCGGAGCCGCATCTTAGACTCGTTGATTACGATCTGAGTGAGCCATGTGCTGAACTTGCAGTCCCGCCGAAATCGCGGCAGAGCGCGGTAGGCTTTGAACGCGGCTTCTTGTGCCACCTCTTCGGCGTCGGCCTCGTTGCCGAGAATCGAGACTGCCGAGACGAAGATCATGCGCTCGTAGGGTCGAAGGAGCTCCATGAATGCCTCGCAGTCACCGTTCAAAACGCGCTCGATCAGTGTGCCTTCCAGGGAGAACTGGGAGACGGCAAGTTCTGGATTCGGGCAGAAGCCGAAAGGCTGGGCAAGGGCGAATGTCGACATTTTTGTGAGCTCCATGAGGGGGTGCCTTTTTGAATCGTCCGCAGTCTAGCGCAGCCGCTGGCCGGGTCAATCCACTGGGGGTCTAACCGGTGGCTAATACACATCTCCGTCTATCGCATAGAAAACTTGGCCCGTTAGGAAAATATGTCTCTTCGTTTTCGTGCTAGACTTTGACGCCAGTGGGGTCTTCTCGCTGGTTTCCTCCGTGGAGTCTGAATCCAAAATTCGCAGGTTTCGCTTCGGGGTCTTCCAAGTAGATACATTTTCTGGGGAACTCTACAAGCATGGAACGCGGATGAAATTGCAGGAGCAGCCATTCCAGGTGCTGGCCGTCTTGCTGGAACACTCCGGGGAAGTCGTGAGCCGAGAAGAGCTGCGAAAGCGCCTTTGGGACCACGACACCTACGTCGATTTTGACCACAGTCTCAATATCAGCATCAACAAATTGCGAGATGTTCTGGGAGACTCAGCCGCCACGCCTCGGTTTATTGAGACGCTGCCACGGCGGGGGTACCGATTTATTGCGCCGGTC
>Ga0075021_10000691_pt1 | contig 17462 bp, 15 predicted proteins | sample ColStrG_CSR_2012_FD_72749 | JGI IMG/M metagenome (GOLD analysis project Ga0075021, IMG submission 72749) | Freshwater sediment microbial communities in response to fracking from Pennsylvania, USA - Cold Stream Run_MetaG_CSR_2012 | ecosystem: Environmental > Aquatic > Freshwater > Creek >...
GTACACGGGCTCGCTGGGAATCCTCGAAGGTGTGGTCGGGGCGAGCTTCCGGTTCGCGAGCGTGATCGGCGCCTCAGCCGGCGACTTCGAGGGCGACAACGAGGGCGACAGCTCGACTCCCGCTGGCTGGAATTACGTGCTCGCCGATCCCGACCTGACAGCGGGTGGGATCTTCGACGGCCACGAGATCACCGACTTCCTCAACGCCAAGGCGATCGTGCTGTGGGCGAACAACGTCGCCGAGACCTCGATCCCGGACTGGCGGATCATCGCCGATGCGCACAAGCAGGGCGCGACCGTCGTCTCGATCGACCCCCGCTTCACCCCCACCTCGGCCAAGGCGGACATCTGGCTGCCGGTCCGCCCCGGCACCGACACGGCACTGATCGACGGCGTCATCAACTACGCGCTGCAGCGACGGCTGTACGACGCCGCCTACGTCAAGGAGTACACGGTCGCGCCGTTCCTGGTCGACCCCCACACGAAGATGTTCCTCCGCAGCGGCAGCTCGTACATGGTCGTCGACAAGGCCGACGGACAAGCGAAACCGATTCAGCAGGCGAAGGATCCCGACCTCTACGGCACGCACAACGGCGCCCGCTCGGCGCTATCGCTGCTGACCGAGGAGATGGCGCCGTACACGCCCGAGCGGGTGGCGCAGATCACCGACCTGGAGCCGCGCCAGGTGCTCCAGCTCGCCGAGCTGTGGACGCGGAACCGTCCGCTCGCCGTTCGGGCCGGGTTCGCGCTGTCGCACTGGTACCGCGGCGATCTGACGATGCAGGCGCTGGTCACGCTCCAGGCGTTGATGGGCAACATCGGGGTCCACGGCGGTGGGATCACCACGTTCGCCGGCGGCCTGACCACGACCGCGTTCGACCTTCCCCACTTCTGGCAGCCCCCGGGAACGCAGCTGTTCACGGTGCTCGAGCCGATGGAGGCGGCCGACGCGATGCTCGAGGGCAAGCCCTATCCGGTGCGGGCGGCGTGGTTCCCAGTCAACAACTTCGCCCAGCAGATGTCAGACCGCAACCTGGTCGTGCGCGCGCTGAAGTCACTGGACTTCATGGTCGTCTCGGACTACGTGATGTCCGCCACAGCCGATCTGGCGGACATCGTCCTGCCGGCGTGCACGTACCTGGAGAAGGTCGACCTGCTGTCGTCCAACAACTTCTACCTGCAGTACATGCCCAAGGTGATCGAGCCGCTGTGGGAGTCCAAATCCGATCTGGACGCGATCTCGATGGTCGCGACGAAGATGGGATATGGCAAGTACTTCACCAACACCGCCGAGGAGTACCTGAAGGAGATCCTCCACATCGGAGACCCGAAGGCGGACCCGAACGTGGTCGGGCTGACCTGGAAGAAGCTGACCGGCGGCGGTGCGCCCCATCTGAACACACCGACGGTGCCCTACGTGGCCTTCCACGACAAGAGCTTCCCGACCAAATCCGGGCGGATCGAGTTCTACGTCGAGCGGATGATCCCGTTCGAGCAGCAACTGCCCGGCTACAAGGAGCCCGTCGAGGCGTCGCCGTCAAACCCACTGTTCACCAAGTACCCGCTCACATTCCTGTCAACTCACACGCGCTTCCGCACGCACTCGCAGTACGTGAACCTTCCATGGCTGAAAGAACTGAACAACGGCGGCGAGGCGTTCCTGGAGATCAACCCGGCGGACGCGGCACCGCGGGGGATCGCCACCGGCACCGTCGTGAAGGTGTTCAACGACCGCGGCTACATGAAGGTGAAGGCACGCCTGACCGAGGGGATCAAACCGGGGGTGGTCAACTGCTACCAGGGCGGTTGGGACACGATCCAGGTCAAGCACTACATCGAGGGGCATCCCAACAACCTGACCCATCAGATCGCGAACCCGGCCCAGGCGGTGATACCGAACTTCAAGTCCAACGCCGCCTATTACGACTGCCTAGTTCAGGTCCAGCGGGAAGGAGCGTGAGCGGCAATGGCACAGGACGCCAGCCACAACTGGGGAATGGTGATCGACCAGGAGCGCTGCATCGGCTGCTGGACGTGCGCCGTCGGCTGCAAGGTGATCAACAACGAACCGCTCGGGTTCTGGTGGAACCGGATCCTGACGACGGCTCCGAACGAATTCAGCGCCACCAGCAGCGCTGACACGATCACGCCACCGGCGAGCGACGCGATCGACGTCCCCCACGGCACGTTCCCGAAGCTGGAGATGGCCTACATGCCGACCGCCTGCCAGCACTGCGACGACGCCCCGTGCGTGAAGGTCTGCCCCGTGGGCGCGACCTTCCAGCGCGATGACGGCGCGATCCTGGTCGACTTCGAGCGCTGCATCGGCTGCCGCTACTGCATGGCCGCGTGCCCGTACGGGGTTCGGGTGTTCGACTGGGGCGAGGCCGAGCACGTCCCGGACTTCACCGTCGGCTACGGGCGCGACTACCGAACCGCCGACGGCCGGCTGGTGTTCACCCCCGACCGGCCGATCGGAGTGGTGGAGAAGTGCACGCTCTGCGTCGAGCGGATCGACGTCGGCGAGCAGCCGTTCTGCGTCGACGTGTGCCCCACCGGCGCCCGTGTGTTCGGCGACCTCAACGACGCCTCGAGCGAGGTCTCGACGCTCGTGCACGAGGACGGCGCCACGCAACTGCTCGGCGAACTCGGCACCGATCCGCATGTCTTCTATCTGCCCACCGAGCCGAACAGGAGCGCATGATGGCCACCTACCCGCAATCAGCATCGGCGGCCGCTCCCCGCTTCCACCTCGGACGAACCGGGATCCTGTGGGTCGGCGCGCTGGCGCTCATCGCGCTGTGGGCATTCGCCGCGTGGATCTACCAACTGGCCAACGGGCTGGTCGTGACCGGAATGCGCGATGAGGTCTCCTGGGGCCTCTACATCTCGACGTTCGCGTTCTTCGTGGGCCTCTCGGCGGGCGGCCTGATCATGGCCTCGGCGGCCGAGGTGTTCGGCGCTCGCAGCCTGAAGCCGCTCGCACGGATCGGGGTGCTCAGCGCCGCGGCGTGCGTGCTGGTCGCCGCGATCACGATCATCCCCGACCTCGGCAAGGCCCAGCGCGTGTGGGAGCTGTTCGTGTACCCGAACTGGACCTCGCCGCTGATCTGGGACATCATCATCATCACCGTCTACTTCTGTTTCGCGGTCGTCGACCTGGCGTTGATGACCCGGCGAAACGGTGATCCGAGCGCCCGACAGCGGTGGCTGCGGGTGATGGCCTATGTCGGCCTGCCGGCGGCCGTGCTGCTGCACTCGATCACCGCCTGGATCTTCGGGCTCCAGTTCGCGCGGCCGTTCTGGAACACGGCGCTGCTGGCGCCGCTGTTCGTCACCTCGGCGATCCTCTCGGGGACGGCCCTGATCGCGCTCGCCGCGCTGGCGGCGGAGCGCTTCGACAAGCTGACGCTGCCGCTCCAGACGTGGGTGACAGTTCGCAAGCTGCTGGCGACGACGCTGGCGATCGATCTGTTCCTGGTCGCAGCGGACTACATCACGATCGTCTGGGGTAACGTCCCGCGCGATCGAGCCGCTCTCGACATGATCCTTCCGGGTGGCAACTGGCAGTGGCTGTTCTGGCTCGAGTGGCTCGTCGGCGGGCTCGTTCCGTTTCTCCTGCTCGTCGTCCCGCGAGGCCATCGCCCGCGGCTGCTGGGCCTCGCGGCGGCGCTGATCCTGGTCGGCGTGTATGCCTTCCGGATCGAGTTGGTGGTGGGCGGGATGCTCAAGCCGATCCTCTGGCTGGCGCCGGGCGTCTCGCTCGGCAGCTACCAGCTCGGCGCAAGCCCGTTCCAGCAGACCGGCGTCTACCACCCGACCTGGGTCGAGTACTCGATCATCGCGGGCCTGATCGCGTTCCTGGCGCTGCTGCTGACGCTCGGCTACAGATGGCTGAAGTCGCTCTCCCAGACCGAGGCGACGCCGTGATCGCGGCCACCGACCTCGCGACCGACGCCGCCACGCTGCTGGCGCACTGGTGGAGTAGGCCGACCGCGCAGGAGCGTCGGGGGTGGGAGCAGACCTGGCTGCCCGCAGCCCAGGCAGCCGAGGATCTCGGGTGCTCCGCGGCGCTCGTCGAGCAGTTGTGCGCCGCTCACCTTAAGGCGGACGAGCAGACGCTGCTGGACGAGTACGAGCGGCTGTTCGTCGGCCCGGGCAGAGCGCCGTGCCCCCCATATGAGTCGATCTGGAGCAGCGAGGTCGGCCGACGCGAAGAGGGCATGCTGATGGGCGCCGCCGCCGAAGCGGTGTCCGACGTCTACCGTGACCTGGGACTGGCGATGCGCGCCGACGCAGGCGAGCTGCCCGACCATCTGCTGGTCGAGTGGGAGGCGCTCGGCTACGCGCTCGAGCACGACGCGCCCGAGGCCGCCTCAGAGCTGCTGCACCGGCACCTCGGGCGCTGGATGAGACCGTTCTGCACCGCCGCCGCCGCCCGAACGGGGCAACCGTTCTACCGCGCGCTGGCCGAGCTGACGATGGAGTGGACCGACGCGCTCACGGCCTGAGGCGATCAGCCGTCGCGGCCTGCTGTCGCTGAGCTTCCTCGCGCCCGAGCCGACTGAGCGCACCGCGCCGAAGCAAGCCGAGCCGCGCGGCGCACTAGGGTTCGAAGTCAGCCTCTGCACGATCTGCGGCGCGTGCGCGACCGCCTGTCCGACGGGCGCGCTGCAGCTGAGCGAGGGTCGGCAAGCCACGGCTCTCCTGCACGACCCAGCCGCCTGCACCGGCTGCGGACGCTGTGTCTCCGCATGCCCCGAGCAGGCGCTCGGCGTGCGCCTGCTCGGGGACGCCGACCCCGCCCGGCACGGCCCCGAGACGCTCGTCAGCGCGCCAGTCCAGGCATGCACCGGCTGCGGCTCACCACTGCCACCGCCGGCGCTGCGCCGACGGGTCGCCGCCCTGCTTGGCAGCCCCGGCGGCGAGGATGCCCTGTGCGCAGCCTGCGCGCACGCGGCGCGATAGGCTGCGCCAACACCACCGCAGTCCGCGGCACACAGAGGAGATGGCGTGACAGCGACAGCAGATCCCCCCGCGTTCATCAGGCCGGACGGCAAGGAGAAGGTGACCGGCGCCGGCCGCTACACCGCGGACCTCACGGTCGCCGGCCAGCTTCACGCCCGGTTCCGCTACTCCGACCACACGCGCGCGAGGATCCTTCGGATCGACACTTCGGGCGCGGAGGCGCTGCCCGGCGTGTTCGCGGTGGTCACGCACGAGGACGTGCCCGACGTGCTGTACGGCCAGATGGTCAAGGACCGGCGGCTGTTCGCCAAGGAGGAGGTCCGCTACGAGGCCGACGTGATCGCGGCCGTTGCGGCGATGACGCCGGAGATCGCACAGCGGGCGATCGAGCTGATCAAGGTGCAGTACGAGCCGCTGGCACCGGTCGTCGACCCCGAGGCGGCGCTCGCGCCCGACTCGCCCCTCGTGCACGAGCGATGGGACGATTACGAGGGCTCTCGCTCCATGGGACGGCACGGAAACGTGCTCGGACACTCGACGATCGTCAAAGGGGACTGCGAGGCCGCGATGGCGCAGGCCGATGTCGTCGTCAAGGGCCGCTACCTCGCCGACGGCTCGCACGGCGTCCCGATCGAGCCGCGGGCCGTGCTGGCGCAGTGGCAGGGCGATCGTGTGACCGTGTGGTCCTCGACGCAGACGCCGTTCATCGCCCGGTCAGGCATCGCGCAGGTGCTCGGGATCCCGGAGTCGAACGTTCGGGTGATCGTGCCGCTGCTCGGCGGCGGATTCGGCTCCAAATGCGACTTCCACTACGAGGCGCATGTGGCTGCACTCGCCCGCAAAGCGGGGCGCCCGGTGAAGCTCGTGTTCTCTCGCGAAGAGGAGTTCATCGCGCCCGACCACCGGCGCGAGAGCATCCTGATCGAGCTCGAGACGGGCGCCCGCCGCGACGGCACGCTGATCGCCCGGCGCGCGAGGATGGTGCTCGACGGCGGTGCCTACTGCGGCGAGGGCGGGTTCTTCGCGCAGCTCGCGGCGATGCACGCCTGTGGCCCGTACGAGATCGAAACCGTCGACGTCGATTCGAAGCTTGTCTACACCAACAACCAGCCGTCGGGTTCGATCCGCGCGCCGACCGCTCCGCACACCTGCTGGGCGGTGGAGCAGCACATGGATGAGCTGGCCGCGGCGCTGGAGATCGACGCGGTGGAGCTGCGCCGCCGGACGCTGATCAAGGAGGGCTCGGAGAGCCCGACTCGCCAGGTGTTCGGGCCGATCGGGATCAGGGAGACGCTCGAGCGCGCGGTCAAGATGATCGGCTACGGACGGGAGCTGCCGGACAATGAGGCGATCGGGGTCGCATGCGGGTGGTGGCCGTCGTTCGGGGTTGAGTCAGGCGCCTACCTGAAGCTCAACGGCGACGGGACCGGGACGATCGTTACCGGCGCCCAGGAGAACGGAAGCGGCGCGGTGATGGGCCTGCCGCTGATCGCCGCCGAGGTGCTCGGGATGCGTCCCCAGGACTTCTCGATCAACTACCAGGACACCGACGCGGGCCCGTGGGACATGGGCTCCTCCGGCTCGCAGACGACCTTCAACAACGGCCGCGCGGTGGCGGAGGCCGCCGGTGAAGTGGCGCAGAAGCTGCGCGAGCTGGCGGCCGAGAAGCTCGAGATCGATCCCGAGGACCTCGAGCTGATCGACGGCAGCGTTCGCGTCAAGGGCTCGCCGCAGAAGTCCGTGTCGATCGCCGAGCTCGCCGGGAGTGGCGCGACGATCCTCGGCAAAGGCTCCGGTCCGGTGCCCGACGCACCTGAGTGCAATCCGGACAGCGGCTGCATCGGGCGCCTGGGAATGGAGTCGTTCCTGGAGCCGCAGCTGATCACGCACGCGGCTCACGTGCGTGTCGACCGGGAGACCGGCGTGGTACGGGTGCTGCGGTTCGCGGCCGTCCACGACTCGGGCATCATTCTCAACCCGGTCGGAGCCAACGGCCAGGTCTACGGCGGCGTGGTGATGGGGATCGGCCAGGCGCTGTCGGAAGGGATGCAGCTCGACGCCGACGGCCGCCAGCTCAATCCCCACCTGCTCGACTACAAGCTGGTCACGACCGCCGATGCCCCCGAAATCGAGATCGACTGGGTCCAGACCCCAGCGCAGAACGGGGGGCCGAACGGCTCGAAGGGAATCGGCGAGCCGCCGTGTGTGCCGACGCCGGGAGCGGTCGCCAACGCGATCGCCAACGCGACGGGCGGCCGTCTCCGGAGCCTGCCGATGACGCCGGAGAGGGTGTGGGACGCGATCCGATCCGAACAGGACGGCCGGTGAGCGCCTCGTTGGTGCTCGCCGCCTCCATGCAGGAGGCGGTCGACGAGCTCGCGGCCGGCGCCCGACCGGTGGCCGGCGGCACCGATCTCGTCGTCGGCGCCAGGCAGGGAAAGGCGCCGCTACCGGAGCGCCTGGTCGCGATCCACCGGCTGAGTGCGCTCGGGGAGCTGTCGCAGGACGCCGAGTCGCTCACGATCGGCGCGCTGGTGAGCCACCATCGGCTCGCCGAGCACGCCTTGGTCCGCGAGCGGCTGACGGCGCTCGCCGACGCGTGCGCGATCGTCGGCTCTCACGCTACCCGCGCGCACGGAACGCTCGGCGGCAACCTGATGAACGCCTCTCCGGCGATGGAGAGCGGGGGCCCGCTGCTGTGCTTCGGGGCGACGGTGACGCTGCGCTCAGCGCGGGGCAGCCGACAGCTCGCGATCGACGAGCTGCTGGCGGGACCAGGGCAGACGACCGCCAGCGACGACGAGCTTCTCGAGCAGGTGGCCGTGCCGTTGCCGCCGGCGGGCACGGGAAGCTGCTATCTGCGCCTCGAGTACCGCCGTCAGATGGAGATCGCGGTCGTGGGCGCGACCGCGGTGCTGTCGCTCGACGGCGAGCGGGTGTCGGACGCGCGCGTCGCGATCACGGCGCTCGCACCGACGATCCGGCGCGTTCCGGAAGCCGAGGCGGCGCTCACCGGCAGCGACGGCGGCGCCGATGCGGTCCGGGCCGCGGCGGGCGCGATCGAGCAGGCCGGCAAGCCGATCTCCGACGTGCGTGCTTCCGCAAGGTACCGATCGGCGATGGCAGCGGTGATCGGCCGCCGCGCGATCGAGGCAGCGCTCGCGCGCGCGCGCGGAAACGAAGTGCCAATCCCCGCCAGCCCGGCGCTCCACGGAGGTCTGTAGATGAAGGCACAGATCACGCTTCAGGTGAACGGGACCTCGGTCCCGATCGAGGTCGAGCCGCACTTGAGCCTGCTGCGTGCGGTTCGTGAGCACGTCGGCCTGACCGGCGCCAAGGAGGGGTGCGACGACTCGGAGTGCGGCGCGTGCATGATGCTGCTCGACGGCGAGCCGGTCAACTCGTGCTCGTACCTCGCGATGCAGGCGCAGGGGCGCGAGATCACGACGATCGAGGGCCTCGCCGCCCCGGGTGAGCTGAGCGAGCTGCAGCGAGCGTTCCTGAGCCACGGCGGCGTGCAGTGCGGGTTCTGCACGCCCGGGATGCTGATCTCCGCGACCTCCCTGCTGAACCGCAACCCCGCGCCGACTGAGGAGGACGTGCGGGTCGCGCTGGCGGGGAACCTCTGCCGCTGCACCGGATACGACGGAATCGTCAAGGCGGTGCTCGAGGTCGCCTTCAGCGGCGGCTGACGCTCGCCGGCGACGCGGCCTAGCGCCGACGCGACGCGGTGATCCAACCGGTGCCCGTCTGCGTATGGAAGGTCAGACACGGAGGATCGCGTTTTCGGGCCCAGGCCCCGGCGCCGCGGTCCTCGTGACCCGACCAACAGGGAGGTCCGATGAGTGAGCTGACCAGGCGTAACTTCGTGACCAAGTCCGCCGGCGCAGCCGCAGGCGTGACCGCATTGGGGACGTTGCTGTCAGCCGAGGCAGAGGCAAAGCCGAGGCGCGCACACCGGAAGGCCGGCGGCGCTTCCCGGCGCGGATCTGGACCGGTCGTCGCCTTCGTCCGCGATCCGGATCGCGGCGAAGTGTCCGTGATGAGGGGCGAGCGTCGCGTGACGATCAGGGATCGGAAGCTCGCAGCGGCGCTCTCTCGCGCCGCTGCGGGGCGTTAGCCCGCCGCCATCCGCAAACCAGAGCTCGTCCATAGCTTTTCACCCATTGGAGGTTGAGCATGTCCTCACACCGTGAGGCGCCGGCAATCAGCAAAGACCCGGTCGCCGACAACACCGACACGTACGCATTCGTGTCACCCGACGACCCGACCACGGTCACGATCATCGCGAACTATCTCCCGCTCGAGGCGCCGTTCGGGGGGCCAAACTTCTTCGAGTTCGGCGACGACGTCAGCTACGAGATAAACGTCGACAACGACGGCGACGGCTATTCGGACGTCACCTACGTGTTCCGCTTCGAAACCCGAGTGGCGAATCCGGACACGTTCCTCTACAACACGGGTCAGATCACGTCGATCTCCGACCCGAACTGGAACCGCAAGCAGTTCTACTCGATCACGAGGATCGTCGACGGCGAGGAGCGCACGCTCGCCACCGGGTTGCCGTGCCCGCCGTGCAACGTCGGCCCTGCATCGACGCCGAACTACGCGAAGCTCGCCGCCCAGGCGATCCGGCCGATAGGCGGTGGTCGCACGGTGTTCGCCGGGCAGCGACTCGAGGGCTTCTACGTCGATCTCGGGGCGATATTCGATCTGGGCGACCTACGCCCGTTCGAGCAGTTCCACGTGCTCGGCTCGATGAACAAAGCCGGCGTGAACGCCACCGCCAACTTCAGCGTGCACTCGATCGCTCTCAAGGTCCCCAAGAGCGACCTGTCCAGGTCCGGAACGACACCAGCCGACGCGACCAAGCGCGATGCTGTGATCGGCGTGTGGGCGTCCGCGAGCCGTCAGCGCAGCCTCGTGCACGAGGACGAGGGCGACCGCGTCTGGGCCGGAGACTGGGTCCAGGTGTCGAGGCTCGGTAACCCGCTGGTCAACGAGGTGATCATCCCGATGGGCAAGAAGGACCTGTGGAACTCGTTGCAGCCTGCCGACGACAAGCAGTTCCTGTCCTATGTTCAGAAGCCGGAGCTGGCCGGGCTGCTGCCGGTCCTGTACCCAGGCGTGTTCAAGAACCTGGCAAAGGTGAAGGCACCGCGGGCAGATCTTGTGGCAATCCTGCTGACCGGCCTCCCGGCCGGGATCGTGCCCGGTTTCCAGAACTACACCGGTCCGGTTTACGCCGACGAGCTTCGGCTGAACATGGCGATCCCGCCCTCGAAGAAACCGAATGCGCTCGGCATCCTGGGTGGCGATCTTGCCGGTTTCCCGAACGGCCGGCGTGTGTTCGACGACGTCGTATCGGTCGAGCTGCGCGCGGTGGCCGGCGCAACCTACCCGCTCGTCGACCCCGGCTACAAGCCCGACGCCGCGGCCGGACTGCTGACCGACGGTCTCGACGAGACCAGCACGAGCTACCTGACCTCGTTCCCGTACCTCGGAACGCCTCAGGGCGGCTACCAGACCGCGCCGTTGGCGCTCGTCTGAGGAGCCCGAGGCGATGTCGTTCACCACAGAACTCAGCGCACCGGGGTTCGGCGCGCGCCATGCGGCCGCGGCGAGCGTCGCGCTCGACGTCGGCGCCGGTCGCGGGGCGCTCGTGATCTATCCGTCCGAGCGCTTCCGTGATCGGGAGATTGAGATCAGCCGCGTCGATGGCTGGGAGGAGCAGCGGGTACACACGGGGGTGCACGAGCGGCCGACCCCCGCCGGCGCGGTCCTGTCGGCGGTCTTCGGAAGCCTCGAGCCCGGCGAGTACCGCGTGTGGGTCGACGAACGCACAGAGGGGCCGCTCGCAACCGTGTCTGAGGCGAGCGTCACGGAACTGGCGCTGACCTAGCACCGGCTCGGGAGCCGGGGAACGGATCATGGCACGATTGCGGTCGCTCGAACGCGGGGACCGAAGGACGCTCGCTGCGATGGCGACGGTCGTCGTCGTCCTGCACGCGGTGGGCCTGTTCGTCCTGGTCGCGCTGGTCGCGCCGCACCACTTCCACATGGGGAGCGCCGGCTCGTTCACGGTCGGTCTTGGGTTGACGGCCTACGCGCTCGGCCTGCGGCACGCGTTCGATGCCGACCACATCTCGGCAATCGACAACACGACGCGCAAGCTGCTGGCCGAGCGCAAGCGCCCACTCAGCGTCGGCTTCTGGTTCTCGCTCGGGCACTCGTCGGTCGTGTTCGGGTTCTCGCTGCTGTTCGCGATCGGGATGCGCGCGCTTGCAGGCCCCGTGCGCCGGCAGGGCTCGGCATTGCACTCGCTGACGGGCCTCGTCGGGACGGGCGTGTCGGGCGTCTTTCTGTATCTGATCGCCGCACTGAACCTCGTGATCCTCGTCCAGATCCTGCGCGTGTTCGCGGACGCCCGCTCAGGCGCTCTTGACGAAGCGGCGCTCGAGCGCCGGCTCAGCTCCCGCGGGCTCGCGAACCGCTTCTACGGACGCTTCACCCGTGCCGTCAAGCAGCCCTGGCACATGTATCCGCTGGGTCTGTTGTTCGGACTTGGGTTCGACACCGCCACCGAGGTGGCGCTGCTGTTCCTTGCTGCCGGCGCCGCGAGCGCCCGCCTGCCGTTCTACGCGATCCTGTGCCTGCCGGTGCTGTTCGCGGCCGGCATGTCGCTGCTGGACACGATCGATGGCTCGTTGATGAGCGCCGCCTACGGATGGGCCAACTCCCAGCCGGTGCGGAAGCTGTTCTACAACGTGACCGTCACCGCGCTGTCGGTGGCGGTAGCGCTGATTGTCGGAACGGTTGAGCTGCTCGGCCTGCTGGCGACTCGTCTGAACCTCAGGACCGGTTTCTGGGGCTGGGTGTCGGGACTCGACATGAGCACGCTCGGCTGCGTGATCGTGGCGCTGTTCGCCGCCACGTGGCTGGGGGCGCTGCTCGTGTGGCGAATCGGCCGCCTCGAGCAGCGGTGGCGGCCGCGGCTCGGCGACAGCAGCTGAGCAAGGAGCCCACGCCCGGCCGCCAGTGCCCTCAGGGCCCGTAGGATCGGGTGCGAGGATGGAACGCTTCAACCTGACGAGCTGGTTCGTCGACCGGCATCTCGACGAGGGGCGCGGTGATCGCACCGCGCTGCTGTGCGACGGACGAAGCGTCAGCTACGCCGCACTCGCGGAGCTCGTGAACCGCACCGGCCACGTGCTGCGTGACCTCGGCGTGCGCCAGGAGGAGCGCGTCCTGCTCGCGCTCGGCGACTCGGTGGAGTTCGTCGCGTGCTGGTATGCGGCGCAGAAGCTCGGCGCCGTCACCGCCGAGGCCTACACGTTCCTGCCGGCCAAGGACTACGCGTACTACCTCCAGTACACGCGCGCCGGCGTCGTGATCGTGGACTCCACGACACTCGAGCGCCTGCGCGAGGCGCGCGCCTGGAGCCCGTGGCTGCGGGCGCTGCTTGTCGTCGGGCCGGTCGAGGGACCGCTTCGCAGCGGAGAGGTCAGCTTCGATGAGCTTGTCGAGCAGGCGCCCGCCGAGCTCGATCCCGCGCCGACGGGCCCCGACGACATCGCGTTATGGAAGTTCACGACCGGCTCGACCGGGCGTCCGAAGGCGTGCGTGCACAGGATGATCACGCCGTTTCACAGCTATCAGCACTACGCGCTCGGAGTGCTCGAGATGACGGCGGACGACGTGGTGCTGCCGGTGCCGAAGCTGTTCTTCGGTTACGCGCGGGACCTGGCCGCCCTTTACCCGTTGGGCTGCGGCGGCGCCGGGATCGTGTTCTCGGAGCGCTCGACGCCCGAGCGGATCTTCGAGCTCGTGGAGCGGCTGGCACCGACGATCCTCGTCAACGTCCCGACGATGATCCGCGCGATGCTCGAGCAGCCGGACCACGATCTCTCGTGTCTGCGCCTGTGCACGTCCGCCGGCGAAGCGCTACCCGAGGAGCTTCACCGTCGCTGGCTTGAGAGCTTCGGTGTCGAGCTGCTCGACGGGATCGGTTCCTCAGAGGCCTACCACATCTACGCATCCGCCCGACCCGGACGTGCGCGCCCGGGAACGCTCGGCACCGCCGTCCCCGGCTACCGGCTGCGGATCGTCGACGAGCACGGGAGCGAGTTGGGAGACGGAGAGACCGGGCGGCTGTGGATCGAGGGCGACACGGCCGCGCTGCTGTACTGGGGCGATCATCAGCAGAGCGTCGAGACGTTCGCCGGCGAGCTGGTGATGAGCGGCGATCTGTTCCGGCGTGACCTGGACGGCCACCTGATCTACCAGGGCCGGGCCGACGACATGCTCAAGGTCGGCGGGATCTGGGTGGCGCCGCAGGAGATCGAGCGCTGCCTGGCCGAGCATCCGGCGGTGGCCGAGTGCGCCGTCGTCGGCTACGAGGAGGACGGCCTCCAGCGCCCCCGGGCGTTCGTGGTTCCAACCGACGAAGTCCAGGCCGATGCGCGTGAACTCCAGGAGCACGTCAAGGCGCGCCTCTCCCCCCACAAGTACCCGCGCGACGTACGGTTCGTGGAGCAGCTGCCCCGAACCGGGTCGGGCAAGATCGACCGCGCCGCGCTGCGAGCGCTGCGCTGACCTGACGCTCGTGGCGGGCGCCGCGCCGACGCTCAGTGGATCAGCAGCCGGTCCGCGCTGAACGCGAACACGACCGCCAGCACGCTCCACGTGATCGGCCAGCTGAGCGTTCGCAGGAACGCGACGCTGAAGCTCCCGTAGCCGATCACGTAACCGAAGATGCCCAGCAGCAGCACGCCGTAGACGACGATCGCCACACCCGCGGGCAGCGCGAGGCCGATGATCGGTGCGAGGACCCCGCCGAGCAGAAGCCAGGCGGCGATCCCGAGCAGGTCGACCGACAAGCTCGTCCGCTCTCGCCCGACGATCGTGATGAAGCCGGCAGCGCCGACGAGCGCGGCCGCGACGAACGGCAACAGCTTCCAATCCGAGCCGAAGGAGAAAATCGACCCCATCAGCTTGCCCCCGGCCCACAGCAGCAGCGGGGAGACGATGCTGACGGCCAGGTAACAGGCGAACATGTCCCCCTCGGAGTCCCATGGGTTCGCGAACACCGGGTGCGTGGGACGCAGCGCCGCTCTCAGCGCCGACGGCTGCAGCGCCTCCAGCAGCGAACCGTGACCGTCCTGCTCGGGTGAGTGCCCGGCCTCCATGTCGGCAGCATCCTACCCGCTGTCAGCGACACGGCCGAGCGCGTCACCGAGCAGCGCGACGGCGCGCTCGAGCTGGGCGTCCGACAGGTACGGCGCCGGACCCAGCCGCAGGTACTCACCGCGGCTGTCGGCGAGCACGCCCAATTCGCGCAGCGTGCCCGCAAGCGCCTGCGCGTGCGGGGAGCGCAGCGCCAGGAAGCCGCCGTAGTCCGCGAGCTGCCGCGAGCGGTCGCGAGTGATCACCCGCTCGGGCGCCCCCAACCGGTCAAAGCCGGCGGCCAGCAGGTGCAGCTGGTGCTGGGACACTTCGCGCGCCAGCTCCGGGGTCAGCCCCCGCTGGGCGAAGAACGCAAACACGCGCGCGGCCCTGTAATGGCTCGTCGGGTCATACGTGGCGCCGGCGAACCGCGCCCCGCCGGATGCGTAGGCCACGCGCCCCTCGCCGGTCTCGCCTGTCTCGCCTGTCTCGCCTGTCCCGCCGGTCTCGCCGGTCTCGCCCGTCTCGCCGGCGAGCGAGTCGAACTCGGCGAACCAGCCGGTGATCAGCGGCCTCAGCGTGTCGGCGTGCGGCGGCAGGCGCATGAAGCAGTTTCCCTCCCCGAGCTGAAGGTACTTGTAGCCGCCACCGACGACGAACGCGTCGGCGAGCCGGTGCTCCGCGAGCGAGAACGGGACCACTCCAAGGGCGTGGTAGACGTCGACCAGCAGCTCGGCGCCATGCTCGGCGCAGGCGCCCGCGAGCTCCTCGAGCCCTGGCACGATCCGCGCCGTCTCGAACAGGACCGCCGAGGCGAGCACCGCGGCGGTGCGCCTGTCGGTTGCCGCCGCGAGCCGCTGCGACAGCGTGTCCGCCGGCTCGGCCGGAACCCACTCGACCTCGAGCCCCGCCTCGGAGCACCGCTGGAGCTGGCGGCGGATCGTGTGGAACTCGCCCCCGGTGGTGACGAGGCGCGGGCGGCCGCGCAGGTCCAGCGCCGACAGGAAGCGGACCACCAGCTCGTGCGTATTCGCGCCGAGGGCGATCTGAGCGGCCGGCGCGCCGAGCAGCCGCCCGAAACCCGCCCGCACCTCGTCGGCCTTGGCGAACGCCCGCTCCCACTTCTCGTCCAGCATCCCGACGGCGTCCTCGAACGCCTCGAGCTGCCCCTCGCGGGCGACGTCCGGCCAAGCCTGGTGGGAGTGACCGGTGAGCAGCAGACGCTCGGACACGCCGGCCCCGCGGTAGTGCGCCGCGAGTGCATTGGGGGTGCCTCGCAGGTCCGCGAGTGCGAGCGAAACGGGCTCGATCACAGGCGGCTGCGAACCGCCCACAGGTCCGGGAACACCGGCGCGAACAACGTGCTTCGCAGGTAAGCCGCGCCGCTCGAGCCCCCGGTCCCCCGCTTGTCGCCGATCGTTCGCTCGACCATCTTCACGTGTCGGTAGCGCCACTCCTGGACGCCCTCGTCGAGGTCCAGCATGCGCTCGCAAACCTGCGCCGCCTCGCCGTCGTCAAGGTAGATCGTGATCAGCAACGACTGGACCTCCTCGTTGGGCGCGACCGGGGCGTGCACGTCGCGACCCAGTGCGGCGCTCGGCACCTCCCAGCCTGCGGCCGCCAGGTATGCAAGGAAGGAGTCGAACAGGCTGCGGCGAGACATCGCGGCCGCGATCCGCTCGCACTCGGCGCTGCCCGGCTCGTAGTGGTCAAGCACGCTCGGCTCGCGGCGCCCGAACACGGCCTCCAACTCGCGGAACTGCGCCGACTGAAAGCCGCTGGCCGTGTCCAGCCGGTCACGGAAGCCGGCGTACTGGACCGGAGTCAGCGTCTCGAGCACATCGAGCTGGCCGACCACAGTCTTCAGGATCGTGCGCATCCGCCGCATCGTGTGCATCGCCTGCGGCCCGCTGCCGAGCTCGAGCTTTTCCTGTGCGTGCCGGGTCTCGTGGATCAGCTGCTTGAACCACAGCTCGTACACCTGGTGGATGACGATGAACAGCATCTCGTCGTGCTCGGCCGACCGTGGGCGCTGCGCGCCGAGGATCTCACCTAGCGCGAGGTAGGAGCTGTAGTTGACGGCGGCTGTCGAGTCGGGCACGTTCCGGTCCGGGTGGACCCGCCGAGTCTATATCGTTGGCCGGTGGCGCCGATCAGGTTTGCCGAGCTGACCACGCTGCAAGCCGAGGCGCTGCTGGATGGGTCGCGAACGCCAGTGCTGCTGCTGGCGGTCGCCGCCGTGGAGCCGCACGGACCACACGCGCCGCTCGCGACCGACAACCTGATCGCGGCCGGGATCTGCGAACGCGCCGCGCGCGCGCTCGTGCACGACCCGGAGGTCCACGCGCTGATGCTCGAGCCGATCCCATACGGGGTCACGCGCTACGCAGCGGCGTTCCGCGGCACGGTCGGGGTCGGGCCGGAAACGCTGCGGGCGCTGGTGCTCGACGTGATCCGTTCGCTCCTCGCCGACGGCTTCTTGCGGGTGGTGATCGTCAACCACCACTTCGAGCCCGAGCACGTGCAGGCGCTGCGTGACGTGCAGGCCGCCCTGCGGGCCGAGGGGGCGCTCGTCGCGCTGCTCGACCTCACCCGCCGCCGCCAGGCCGAGCGCCTGACCGCCGAGTTCCGCTCCGGGAGCTGCCATGCCGGCAGGTACGAGACCTCGCTGATCCTGGCGCAGGCGCCCGAGCTCGTGGACGCAGGGCTGATGCGGGCGCTGCCGGCGCTCGAGGTGCCGATGGCGAGCGAGATCGCCTCCGGCCACTGCGACTTCCTGGCGATGGGGATGCGGGACGCATACTGCGGCGCCCCGGCGCAGGCGACCCCGGAGGAAGGGGCAGCGACGTTCGAGACGCTCGCGCAGATGGTGGTTGAGCTCGCGCGCGAGCTGGCGCTGGAGCGAGCGCCGGGTTAGGCTAGGCGGATGGGTCTGAGCGAGCTCGAGCGCGGCGTCTGCGAGGCGATCGAGCACGGGCGGGAGGAGCTGGTGGCGCTTGCCAGCGCGCTGATCGGATTCGACACCACCGCGCGTAATCCGGGCGACCGAGCGCGGGATGAGGTGGCGCTCCAGGAGCACCTTCAGTCGGTGATGCGCGAGGCCGGGGCGCAGACGGACCTGTTCGAGCCCGACCCGGCCGAGCTGGCGGGCATGCCGCTGGTGCCGGACGGCCTGGACTTCGACGGCCGGCCGCAGCTGATCGCGACCATGCCCGGCACCGGCGACGGGCGCTCGCTGGTGTTCAACGGGCACATCGACGTGGTCTCGGTAGAGCCTCGGGGGGCCTGGACGAGCGATCCGTTCACAGCCGAGGTCCGCGACGGCCGGC
>Ga0075021_10000692_pt1 | contig 17437 bp, 12 predicted proteins | sample ColStrG_CSR_2012_FD_72749 | JGI IMG/M metagenome (GOLD analysis project Ga0075021, IMG submission 72749) | Freshwater sediment microbial communities in response to fracking from Pennsylvania, USA - Cold Stream Run_MetaG_CSR_2012 | ecosystem: Environmental > Aquatic > Freshwater > Creek >...
GACTTCTCTTCCACGAGCATGGGAACGCTCGTGGGATCAGGGGCGGGCTGCGCGGCCTGAGAATCCTCAGTCATAGATAACTCCCAAGAGGGGCTACCTCTTGGAATAACAATAACACGTTATCGGTTATTGTCAATCCCTATGATTCTAGGCATTCCTGTACCGCTTGCCTCGCCACGTTAGCGATTGCCGCGTCCAGCGCATTACCTACCAATTCACTTATGCCGGACATCGGGCCATGGAACCAGAAGTCGTCCTCAATCCCCTGGATTCGTGCAGCTTCCCGTATCGTGAGGGGTCTATTTTCGGTTGGGTGCCAAAATCGACCGCTTCCGGCGTTCGCGAAATACGTCGTGATCGTTCTTGCTAATCCGCGCCTGTGCAGTCTGCCGTAGCTGTGGGAGAAGTGATCTTCCCCGCCTCGCCAACGCCCTCCCTCGGCAACGTTCCCCATTCTGCGTCGCATGAGTGGAGATGAGGGCCAAGCCGTGTGTGTCATGACTTCAGCATCCGGCGTGCCCAGCGGGGGCAAACCTGCTAGAACTTTGCGGATCGTAGGAACGGAATTGCGGCCCGAAATCCGTTTGGTCACGCTTATCTGGGAACCGACGCGATGAGCAGCTGGAGTGATTCCAAGAAATTCCGTTTCGTACTTGCTCGCTGGAATAATTCTTCGCCGCTGGTAGCTGAAGTAGAGGCCCTTGGCTCCATGTGTCGGCTTAGGAATCTTCGGGTCAGCTTTGACACGCTCATGAACAGCGACGAGAAGCAGCCGTTGCCGAGTTTGACAGCTGCCGTATTGCGCCGCGTTTACTATCTCCGCCGTCCAGTTGTAACCCAACCTGTCGAGCATCCGCGTGAACCGCGCGAATCGCTTAGAGCTTGCGACCAATGGGACGTTTTCCATGGCGACTGCGAGCGGCATGAGTCCCTTCACGAACTTGCCGAAAACATCGATGTGTGCGTTTCTAGGATCATCGGCATCCCGTTTACCCGTGTCGCTGAACCCTTGGCAGGGCGGGCAGCCCAACAAAATGTCCACTTTCCCGCCAACTTTGGCCTCCACCTCAGGAGGAGTCAGCCAGTGCAGATTGCGCCGTATGTAAGGAGCCGAGGGATAATTGTCGGTGTAATTGTCTATCGCAAGTTGATTGATGTCGGCGAGTAAACCGAGCTTGCATTTGCTCCATGGGCGAAACGCCTCCCACGTCCGTGCTATTCCGGCATACAGTTCTACGATAGTGTAACGTTTCATCTGATATGGAAGTACGTTACTGATTTTAAGATGGATACGCTTTCTAAAACAGAGCGTAGCGCGTTAATGGCCAAGGTGCGCTCACGCGGCAATCGTTCTACGGAAGTTCGGCTGCGGCTTGCACTCGTGCGCGCCGGAATTTCCGGGTGGGAGTTGCATCCTGAGTCCGTGCCGGGAAGACCCGATTTCTGGTTCTCTACAGAGCGAATGGCCGTGTTCGTTGACGGCTGCTTTTGGCACGGATGCAAACAGTGTCTCCGACTACCACACGGCAATCGACCGTATTGGCGCGCCAAGATAGATGGCAACATCCGTCGTGCCGCGCTGATCAATCGCAAACTCCGATCCGACGGAGTGATCGTGTTCCGCGTTTGGGAACACGAAATAAGAAACCGCCGCAAACTCGATCACATACTGGAGAAGATTTCTCGGGACCTCGCAGGTTAGCCGAACTTCCAAGAGACGCGTGTCCGCCTCTACCCGGGAGTTGAGCCGAATCTCTGGTGATCTCGGATCTTGGCATAGCTAACCGCGAGTTGCTGACCAAGCTTCATATCAGTGTTCGCGACCGGTTCGTTGTCCAGTTGGCCGAAGACGAGTTGCTGCTCGTCATCGCTGTAATCCACCAACATCCACATCCATTCGCTCGCCCCAAAGTGTTTGTCCTCGACCTCGATCTTTACGTGATCGCCTTTCTTGTACTTGCCCATTTGCCCTCGTTTGGGGCGGTTCTGTATGACAGGTTGGCATCTGCCCTGATGGCCACGCGGCAGCCAGCAGTCTCCGGAAAGCCGACACTCCTTCTGGATGGCCTTATTTTGCTCGTGCCACCAGAACCGGTTCGCCTTCATCGCCGCATCGTTGGCGTTGGTGCCAGCATTGAACTCCCCTTGGAAGTCAAAGGCCCAATTCTTCTGCCACTCGCTAAGCGGCATGTTGATCGAGGAGAGCGCATCCTCTACGTCCTTAAGCCATACCTCGTAGCTCTCAGTCATCGTCATCAAGCGTATATTAAACGCGGAACTCCGATCGGCAAAATCGCGGAGGGTCCCCGTCGGTTCCGCACTCAGGCGTCGCGTCCGTGTCTCTCCGCTCGGCCCTTAGGTGTTGGTTGTGGCGTCTCGCCGCCGCCTCGATCGTGCCTCTCCCGGCATCTGAGCGGCAGAGCGGGTGGATTCTACGAGTGGTCACGAGGGAGAAATCGGTGCGGTTCGGGGCGATGCCGGGTCGAATCGCGCCGCTGCCGACAGGAACGGGATAAGGCGCCGCGCAGCAGCAAAATCGCGATTAACCGGGTAGTGAAGGAAGAGGTGTTGCACAAGTGGACTGGATGTGCGCTTACTTCACCCGCGATGGTGCGGATCATAGACGGTTGGGAGCGACTCAGATGGAACTCAGTTCAAAATACCCCTCTGGAGAATGAAAGAGATGTACAATGGCCGCCGTTTTCAAAGCAAAAAGGAAATCTCCGATTATGTGGCGCTGAGTTCGGGCAGCAGAGGTGAGACGATGCATATCGCTGCTTTCCATCTATCCACTCGAATGCTTGCGGGTGCTGTTGTCTTGATCTGTCTGAGTGCTGGAGCAGAATCGGCTTTCGGTCAGTGCGTTGCCCAAGTCACTCCCAAGTTGACCTTTGAAGATTTCGAGAAACGCGTCGTAAAGGACCTGAACAGCGAGACGTTTACGTTGTTCATCACAGGTCGACCTCCCGCGCCTAAACCTGCGCCTAGCTCTGACTACTACTGGTCGCAAATCCACGACGCGATGGAAAACCAGATTAAGTCTTACTACAACGGGACTTACGAGCCTAGAGATGTCGTGTGCTTTGCGCTTTCAGACCAGGAGTACACCAATGCTGACACGGCAGTCACTTACGGTGGGAAGAAGATCGTGCTCGCGAAAGTCAAACACCCCGACAAACCGCGATTAGACGGTCCGCTGGGGCCGAACGCAGAGCTGCTAGACAAGGTTTATACTGCAGCGCTTAATTATGTGATCAACCAGTCCGAGCACACGTATTGCAACGCTCCGCAGATCATCGTTCCTTGCACCAAGAACAGGATATTCCTCCAGACTTTGCGAGAGGCAATGAACGGAGCGGATTCTAATTTCATTCGCGAAAAGCAGGACTACTCGGAATATGAAGTCACGAATGCATCGGCTTTTGATTCAGCATCGCTAACAGCTTTTTATGACCAAGTGGCTGCCTTGAGCTATTTCAATGCTCCCTTTGGAGGATTTCACGCTATTCCTTTCAAGAACGCTAGCGGACAGACCCTTGTCGTAAACGCAACATTCTTTGACCCAATCGATCCAACAAACCCGTTGTCTGACCGCGTGCCGACACTGTCGTTGTTAGACTTTGTGGACGGCAATTTGATCGGCGTGCTTTCAAAGGAATTCTATTCCCCCCTCTTTGAAGCCTTGGTTCGTGATGAAACATGGACCGCACGCGCCGTTCTCACGAAATCCTTGCATAAGCGGACTACGCTCGGCGCGAGTGGTGAGACAGCACTCGGCGACGGCATTTCGGATCTATTCTGCAGGGAAATCGTAAATGACGAAGTTAGATATTCTGACCTTCTTACGAAAACCAAACGTGAGTTCCTCTACAATCACGCCACGTTCTTCTGCACCTTTTTCGAGGAGGGGAGTTCCACTCACGCGCTCGATTTCACTCAGTTCTTGAAGACGCAGGACACGCTAGCGCTATCTGTAACCGTGGACGCCCTTGAGCAGATCAATAACGACATTTCAACCCGTCTGACCACGCTGTCGCAGCTCACGATTGAACAAAAGAATCTGCTGAACGCAATCAAACGCTATGTTGGGAATCAATCCTACGAAGCAAAGCAGCAGAGAATACAGGCCGAAATCGCGGAAGCCGAGCGCCGCGAGGAAGCATCTGGTCTCGGCAGTCTCCTGCAAAACATCCCTGGTGCACTCGCGGCGTTGGCGGACTTGCCAGGGTTGGGCGTCGGCACTTACGCCCTAGTGAGCCATCTCGCCAACTTGCCCGATTCTGACCCGATAGCTTACGTGTCAGTGCATGAAGAAGAACTCAACAAGTCCAAAGAACAGATACGCAAGGGCGGTGCGGCAGTCGGGACTCTGATAGGCGCGGTAGACGGCCTTATAAATCAAAAGAACAACAGTGAGCAGGCTGCTGCCGACCTCGCACGCCTTCGACAGGCCTTAGCTGCGGTTCAAAAAGAATACGACGAGTTTCAAGCGGGGATCGCTGCGGAAGCGGACGCCAACAAAGGTCAGTATCTCACGACCATGAGGGAACTAATCGATTTGAGCGAGCAACGCCGTCGGATTTACCTCGGTGCACAGATGAGCCTCTATAACGCGGTGGTGAAGGAGACTCTGTCAGCGAAGCGTGAACACGCAAGCCCGCTCGCAGTGAAGGCATGCAAGGGGCTTGTTAACGACTTCATCGCAGCTCCATCTGAAGTTACGAGGGGTCAAGTGATTACCATCTGCAGTAATTATTCAGGACGCAACCTAATCGAGATAAGAGAGTGCCTGCGAAAATCTAAGCCAGCGCAGGACTATTCCTTGGTCTTTGCTGGCAGCACTGGTTTCGTCATTGAGGAGAATAGGCGAACTTCCTGCTTGGCTGTCGCTTCTCCGACTGCCAATGTTTCGTCATCAGTGCACTAAGCTCTGCTCGCCTTGTAGAACCCACCTACACCAGCTTTCAGAATGGGTCACCTGTTGCGGGTCGTCGCCCTACTGATTCCTACATTATGAGTTTCCCTCTCCCGCGATTAGGTGTTCGAGAAATTCGAATCAATCTTCCGCATGATCCGCTCCGCCCACTGGACCGCAGCGGCGACCAGTGACTCCGACCGTGGACTTGAGCGGCTGTCAAACAGATCGTCCGTGGTTTTCAGGTGACGAGCCACGAGGATTCCCGCCACAATCGCCAGCACGCGTTTGCGGGCCTCGTCCATGGAGGGGCATGGTAATAGATTCGCTTTTTATTCGCTATACAGGGACCGCTTTTCCGCGATTGTGCCCTAAAGAACCCTAAAGTTTCGGTGGGTAGTAGCGCGTCAGATAGCCCAAATTAGATGGGTTTGCTCCATGGCTAACCCATTGGTGCACCGGGAGTTTTCCAGTATTATTGGAAAAGTTGGGGTGCCAAGAAATAAACTCCCCCTCCCGGCACCAATTGATTCGAACACCTATACTTGCCAGATCTGCCCAATCGCAGGCTAAGGATCTCGATCTACAGATCGATCTATAACCAGGGGGCAATCTCACCCATTTGAACTCTTGTGGCGTGAATTCTCACCCCTGGATGTCTATCCGATGACGAACCTTATCTTACTTCCAGGTCGTACGATCCGGAACCGATCCGGATCACGAAGGAATCGGACTCCTGCTGTGCATTCACTCGCTTCCCGTCCTGTGTGACGTGCCCGTTCGGAATTGCCGGCAGGAATACTTTCGCGGTGGTATTTGCCGGTATTGTGAGCTTCAGCTTGAAGGGCCCGGTGGCGCTGCCGCTCCAATCGCTGACAATCCGGCCGTACACTGAATCGTATTCTCCTCGCGCGTGACTGATGCTCGCGTCAAGGCGCGGATGGATAGTGATGTCCTTATAGCCGGGTGCCGCCGTGTCGGTGTCGATACCGGCTACGGACCGGTAGACCCACGCCACAACCGATCCGAAGGCGTAGTGGTTATAAGAGTTCATGGCGGGATCGCCCGTGTCTCCGTTCCACCGTTCCCACCACGTTGTCGCGCCTTTGCTGAGCATGTAGCCCCACGATGGATACGTTTCGTTCAAGAGAAGGCGGTAGGCGACGTCGACCCGCCCGTGATTGGCGAGAGTAAATAGCAGGAAAGGTGTGCCCAGGAATCCAGTGGAGAGGTGCCAGCCCCGCGATTCTATGTCTTTGACCAGATTGTTGATCATGGCCGCCTCGAGCGCTGAGGGCGCCATTTTCGTGTAGAGAGTTACAACGTACGTAGTCTGCGTTCCCCCTTCGACCTCGCCGTTCGGCTTCACATAGGCTGCCTGATACGCCGTGCGAATCTTATCCAGAAGCGCGGTGTACTTTTTGGCGTCGTCTTCTTTGCCAATGGCATGGGCCATGTCCGACATCATGTTGGCGATCAAAGCCCAATAAGCCGTGGCGAGCAGGTCCTTCGAGGTGTGCTCATCGGGTGCGAGCCAGTCGGCAAAGTTTGGCCCCACTCCTTTTTTGCGCAGGAAATCAGGGTTCGCTTTTGCGATGAAATCCATCCACCGCTGCATCGCATTCCAGTTTTCGGTGATGATCGATTTGTCGCCGTACTGCATCCAGGTCGTCCAGGGAAGAATCACGCCTGCATCTCCCCAGCCTGGGGCGCCTTCGCTGCCAAAGGGCCGCAGCACATCGGGCGAGACGTTGGTGAACGCTCCCTCTGCGGTTTGTGCGTCGGTGACATCGTTCATCCACTTGTGTGAGAAAGCTTCTATGTCGAAATTGAAGCTACCCGTGCGCCAGAAAACTCCGGCATCCCCCATCCAGCCGAGTCGTTCATCGCGTTGCGGGCAATCCGTCGGAATGCTCAGGAAGTTGCCGCGTTGCCCCCACAGGCCAATCGACCACATCCGATTGACCAGGTCACTGGAGGTCGTGAGCTTCGCGGATGGTTCTCCGCTCAAGCTGTGGACCACCTCGCCGGTGAGGGCGGTTGCGGTCGGCACACCAGGGTAGCCCGTGACTTCGACATAGCGAAATCCGTGAAACGTGAAGAGCGGCGTGAATGACTCTTCGCCCCCGCCACGCAGAACGTAGGTGTCGGTAGCGTCGGCGTTGCGTAAGTTCTCGCGGTAGATGCTCCCGTCGGGATTCAGGATCTCAGCAAAGCGCAGACGAATTGAGGCGCCGGATGGCCCGGACGCTCTCAGCGTCACCCAGCCAACCATGTTCTGTCCCATGTCAAATACATAGGCGCCGTTTGCGAGTGGCGTGACGCTTCTGGGTGTGAGGGTTTCAGCAACGCGAACCGGCGCCGAGACCTGACTGACGATTGCGGGCGTGGTCGCACTGGAGACGGTTGCCGGACTCCAGCGCGCGTCGTCAAAACTGGATTTACTCCAACCCGGCTGCTCGAAACGCGCGTCGTAGAATTCGCCAGCATAGATCTCTGAGCGGAGAATGGGGGATTGCGCGCCTTTCCACGACTCGTTGCTCGCAATGGTGTCATGCGTTCCGTCCGTGTATTCAATTTCCAATTGTGCGAGTAGACGCGTAGGCGGCGGCAGGAAGAAAAACGATCGCCCCTGCCATGCCAATCCACTGCCAAACCAACCGTCTCCCAGAATTGCCCCAAGCACATTGGCTCCGCTGACGAGCATCGTGCTTACGTCGTAGGTTTGGTAAAGAACGCGCTTCGTATAGTCGGTGAAGTCGGGAGTGAGAACATCTTGCGCGATTCGATTTCCGTTGATGAACATGCGGTAGCTACCGAGGGCCGTCGCGTAAAGCCGGGCAGACTTCACTTGCTTCGAAACTGCAAATCCATGTCTTAGCAGCGCGGCTGGCTGCGGAAGGGGTGGCGGCAGGATGTCTCCCAATCGCTTATCGCTCAATTCGGCGACAACGTTGGCGGATTGCCAGGCAGAGTCGCTAGCCAGTCGTCCCTGCCAAGCGCCATCGGTCGAAACGCGCGTGATCGTTCCATCACTGTGTGTGATCTTCAGCAGACCAGCCAGAGCGGCCTTCAGGGTCTTCGCTCCCGCTTCCGGCCCGAAGGCGTTCGGCTCCGAAACGGTAACGGTGACCTCAATCGAATTCTTTCCGGCGACCAGTTGCTGCGTTACATCCTCGCGATCGAACTCGTACCACTCCTTCTTCGCTCCCGTTTCATGGTTGTTCACCTTCGCGACGAAAGCGCCACGAGCGAGCAGGAACAGGGCGGCCCCCTTCGGCTTCTCCGGAATGTCGACATCAATCCGAAACTCAGCCACTGCCTTCGGAGCCATGCGGAGAGCATCCTGGCCCGCAACCCAAATCCAGCGCATGCCGGCAAGGTCTGCGTCCTCGGCCGGATTCTTCCAGGCAACCCATTTGGCTTTCCATTCGGTCGCGCCAAGGCCAGTCTCCCACCATGCAGACTCGACTGATTTTGAAGCGTGCCCCTTTGAGTCCCAGACGCGCACGGCCCAGTAGTATCTCTTCCGCGTTTCAAGTTTCGGACCACTATAAGCAATGCCCACCGATTCTGCGGCGTCTATTTTTCCGCTGTCCCATATGTCGGCGGAGCCGCCGCGCACACCTTCGGCGCTGCTGGCCACGAGAATCTGATACGCGGACTGGCTCCAGTTATGTTCCGTACTGTCGCTCTGCCAGGATAGGTGAGGCGCCGCGGTATCGATCCCGAGAGGGTTCTGCACTGCTTCGCAGCGAAGGCGAACGGGCGTGGCTTGCGCCGCGGCCGCAAGAATCAAAGAGAACAGTAGCGCTCGAACGAGATGAACTCGCATGAAGTTACTCCTCCGGATGACTGAAACTAGCGTGCTAGTTCTCAATGTGCTAAGCCCAGGTAGTTGCCATAGCCAACAACTACGGTTGAGCCGACTAGAAGAAGCAGCGCCAACGATAGTAGTCGCATCGCCGGAACGCCTGCTCCCTTCCATTCCTTTAGACCCAAACCCCACAACGTGCTGAAGATGATGATGCTGGCCATGTGCAGCGTCCAACTGGAGAATCCGTATTTGCCCATCTGGGTTTCGCCCATGGTGTAAAAGAAAAACTGAAAATACCAGGTGGTTCCGGCCAGCGCGCAGAAAAAATAATTGGACAGCATGGGGACAGGCCGATGATCGTCCTTCTTCGCGGAGGGAATGTGCTCTACCACTTCACGGCTGGGGGCATCGATTGCGGTCTCGACGATGGTTTCGTCGGTTACCTCGGAATACTTGCTCGAATCCGAGGTGAAATATTGATACCCAGTCTTATTCCGGATGTTGAGCGCCAGGCACCACAGAAAGTTCGTGGTGAATCCGCCAATCAGAACAACCACGAGCACTGGCAAACCCTGCCACAACGTTGGAGTACCGTGCTGCAGCGTCAGTACCTTAATGGGAGCTCCTGCGGCGAGGCCATACGCGAAACATGCGCTCATGACCCCCGACAAGGTGGCCACTCCGAGGCCCTTCTTCAGATCGAATTCTTTGATCGTCGCCGTCTTTTGCTCGGGCGACATCGCGCGTTCTTTGTAGATTCCCGCCAGTCCCGCCGCCGCAATTCCTAGAAGACAGACCAAGATTCCGAGGAGAATGACACGGCCGGAGGTCGTCTCCAGCACCTGGCTCACGAATACTCCGTTGAAGATCGGGGGAATCAGCGTGCCGAATGCAGCGCAGAGTCCCAAAGCAACCGCCATGCCCAGGGAGAGTCCCAGGAAGCGCATCGTCAAGCCAAAAGTAAGGCCGCCAACGCCCCAAAGAAGCCCGAAGAAAAAGGACCAGAATAGAGTCTTGGACGGCGCCTCGGAGAGAACGGCAAACAAGTCTCGCGTCATCAGGCTCCCCAGAAACCATGGAGCGATGATCCAGCTGAAAAAGCCGCCCACCAGCCAATACGTTTCCCATGACCATCGCTTCACTCCGCGATAGGGCACGTAGAAGCTGCCTGAGGCCAGCCCGCCCAGCCAGTGAAAGAAAACTCCGAGTGCAGGATTTGGGACCATGTCCGTCCTTCGCTGTGGATTTAGATTTGCATCTAAAGATGAAAAACCTCTTCCAGAGTTTGCATCGCACGGTCCGGAAGAGCACCGTCCGGTTGAATAAAGAAACCGGCCATTTCTCGTTGCCAACGCTGATTCACTTCGCGGCCGGCCATTCCGGCACGGGCGCGCTCGAAATCTTCCGTCTCGACGTACCCAATGAGCAGGCCATCCGGACGTAGAAACAACGAGTAGTTATTCCACCCGGTTTCGCGCAAGGCTGCCAGCATCTCCGGCCAAACGCTGCGATGGCGCGCTTTGTATTCTTCAATCCGATCTGGTTTTACATGCAGAACAAAACAAATGCGCTTCATGCACACGTCCCTTTCAAACTCTGTCATCCCAGCGAAGCGACGGATCTACAGTGTGCAGCGGAACTACAGTCCGACGCCGACTCTTACCATGGGCTCCCTAACGCAGGCAGGCTTCCCACAAGCCCCCGTCGACTGGAATTACGTGGCCAGTTGTCTTCGCGCTGTGATCGCTCGCCAGCCAAACAATTGCGCTGGCGCAATCCTGCGGAAGAATGGGCCGCTTGGTCAGCGTGCGCTGCGCGTAGAAGGCCGCCAGCTTCGAGCGCAACTGTTCTGTCGATTCGGACTCTAGGAACTCGATCTTGTATTTCCGGAGAGACTGAATTACTCGGTCGCGCGGAAACATAGTCGAGCCGGCAACGACCGTAGCGGGAGCAATGCCATTCACTCTCACGTTGGGGCCGAGCTTGATGGCAAGTTCCCGAATCAGATGATTCAGCGCGGCTTTGCTGGTGTCGTAAGCCTCGCTGCCTTTCTTTGGAACCACAGCATTCGCCGAACCGGTGAGAACCATCGCCGCCGGAAGATTCTGATCTCTGAATATCCATTCCGTCTGGCGTCCGAGCAGGTAATTTCCAGTTACATTCACGAGAAAGGTTTTTGCCCACAAGGCATCCGGCAGTTCGCCATCCGCGCCTGGCACTGGATAAATAGCCGCAGTGTTCACTACCACGTCTATTCCGCCGAATTGGCTGATCGCGTGCGTGGCGGCGTCCCCAAGGCTCTCGGAAGAACTTAGGTCCACAGCGGTCGCAGCTACAAACTCAGGGGACCCCAAGGTGCCAGCTTCGTCGGCAGTCTTCTTCGCGCCAGGCAGATCAAAATCGGCAACGACGACGTGGGCACCCTTCCGCGCCAGTAACAACGCGACCTCGCGTCCGATGCCGCTTGCTCCGCCGATCACGAGCGCGATCTTACGGCTAAATTCCGCCTCAGCCGGCATGCGCTGCAGTTTGGCTTCTTCCAGCGCCCAGTACTCGATACGGAATGCCTCCGAGCGGGGAAGAGCCACGTAGTTGTGGAACTGCGTGAACTGTGCAGATTGTTCACGCCGGCGTGCCTGAGGAAGAGGATGAGGATGAGAGACCGCGCCATCTTCGAGCGCGTTGGCTCCCGCCATCACGTGGATGGCGTTGATGAAGAACTCGGTAGTGATTCGCGCTTCCTTCTTGTTCTTGCCAAAGCCGAACAAGCCCACGCCCGAAACGATCACAACCGACGGGTTCGAATCACGCAGCTTTGGAGACTCGCTAGTAGCCCAAGCGCCGTGGTATTTCTTGTACTCGGCGCGATAGCCGACAACTTCTTCCTTGATTCGCGTCTTCAGAACGCTCGTGTCTTCCTTGGCCGGGTCCCAGCGAACGAACATCGGACACACTCTGGTGCGCAGAAAGTGGTCCGGACAACTTGTTCCCAGAGCGCCTAGATCTGGTGACCATTTCGACCCAGCGAAGGTCAGCGCGTCGGTATCATCGGCATAGTGAGCAACCACGCGGCGGTTCGACGACATCGCTCCGCGCAACGTGGGCAGAATCTGAATCGCGACGTTCTTGCGATCCGCGAGAGGCGCGTGCTCAAGACCGCCGAACAAGGCGCCCTTTTTCGCCTGATGTTCCTGGATGAACTCGCCCATTTGGTCGATGGTGTGCAGGCTGTTCAGGTAGCAATCCCGTTGCGTCATGCCCCATGTGAACAAGCCATGGCCGCCGAGAATGATGCCGTCCGTTCCCAGATTCTCCTTCACCGCTTCTTCTATCAACAAGGCAAGTTCGAACCCCGGCCGTTGCCATGGCACCCACGCCAGCTTGCGTCCGAATTTCTTGTTGAACTCATCCAGTTTCTGCTTGCCGTTGGCGCTGGCGGCCAGGGCGATCGCCCAGTCGGGGTGCAGGTGATCAACATGGGGGAACGGCAGAAATGCGTGCAGTGGGGTATCGATTGATGCGGCGACGCGGTTTTCACCGAACGCAGACAAGGGATAGTAACCGACCATTTCGTCTTCGTGCTGTTCGCCGCGATAGATACTCTTCAACTGCTCGAGCCGATCCATATAAACAAGCGCGAATCCCGACTCCTTGATGGAGCCAATATCGCCGCCGCTTCCCTTGACCGCCAACACGCGAACGGGTGCACCTGTAAACGGATCGGGCAACTCGATTTTGGAACTGGTGTTGCCACCGCCGAAGTTCGTGATCCGCAAATCGGCGCCGAGCAGGTTGGAGCGATAACGCAGAAGCGCGAGTTGATTTCCGCCCAGCTTCCGGGCCTCGTCTTCGCTCCACAAATCTTTCAGGTAAGTAGTTTCTTTGGTCTCAGGCATACGTCATCTCGGTGTATTGTTGAAACCTCTCCGTTTGCGTCTCCCACCTGTCGGTTTCCAGAGGTTCGAAAACCTCTGAGGGAAACGACCGATCTACAATCGCCCGAACCTCTTGCAGGGAAGCAGCGCCGCCGGTGGCGAGAATCTGGATGGCGACGTTTCCCAATGCTGTGGCCTCAGCCGGTCCGGCCAGAACTCGTCTGCCGGTTGCGTCCGCGGTGAACTGGTTCAGCAGGCGGTTTTTCGATCCTCCGCCGATCACATGGATCTGCTCGATGCACATTCCGCTGACCTGCTCCAGACTATGAAGCACCAATCGATACTTGAGCGCCAGACTCTCCAGGATCGAGCGCACGTAGGCCCCAGGCCGAGACGGCGCGGGCTGGTGAGTTCTCGCGCAGAATTGATTGATCGCCGCGGGCATGTCGGCGGGACGCAGGAACGATTCGTCGTCGGGATCGACCAGGTAGTGAAATGAAGGCTCACGGCCAGCTAGTTCCATCAATTCTCCGTAGTCGTAAACCTGGCCCTGCCCCGTCCACGATTGCCGGCAACATTGGAGCATCCAAAGCCCCATGACATTCTTCAAGAGCCGCGTCGTCCCGGCAACGCCCCCTTCGTTTGTGAAGTTGAGCCGCAGAGCCTGGGGGCTTATGACTGGAGCATCGAGTTCTGTCCCTACGAGGGACCACGTGCCCGAGCTCAGAAAGGCCGTGCCGTCGCGGGCGGAGATCGCTGCGACTGCAGAGCCGGTGTCGTGCGATGCGGGCGCGATGACCGGTGTACCGGAAAGCGAAGTCGCCCGTGCGATGCCGGGAAGCAACGGACCGATCACCGAGCCCGGTTCGATGATCGGAGCCGGCAGAGCGGAGGGCAATTCCAGGCGATCCATCAACTCCGTTGCCCATGTCCGCGTCAACGGATTCACAAGCTGGGTAGTAGTTGCATTCGTGAATTCGCAAACTGCCTTCCCGGTAAGCCAGTAATGGAACAGATCCGGAATTGTGAATAGGTGCTTCGCCGCGCGCAGAACCTCGGGCGTATCGCGTTTGGCTGCGAATAACTGGTAGAGCGTGTTGATCGGCATAAACTGAATGCCAGTCGCGGAATAAATCTCTTCTTTCGGGACCTTGCGAAAGACTTCCTCCATCACGCCCCGTGTGCGACTGTCGCGATAGTGATAAGGATTCTGCAACAACTCGCCGCCTTCTCCAAGCAAAGCGTAGTCGACTCCCCATGCATCCACGCCGATCCCTGACAACTCGTGTTCTTCCAGTCCAGCGAGCGCTTTCTGCACCTCCAGCCACAGCCGCGGCGCATCCCAGTGAAGCGATCCCCCGTATTCGACCGGCTCATTTGCGAAGCGATGAACCTCGTCGATCGTCAGGACCCCAGAGTGGAGATGAGCGAGGACGGCTCGGCCGCTCTCGGCGCCAAAATCAAAAGCCAGATATGGCTTTCCATGTGCCCCACTAGGCATAAGAGGAAACGCTCCGCGAATTCCGCGCCGCACGCTCTTTCGTGATCCGGTCCAGATACCCGCTTTCCTGGAACGCCGCCATGGGATCTGTCGGCAGACCCTTTGAAGTCCGCCACTCCCGGATGGCTGGACGCACGTCGCTAGCGAACGCGTCTTGCAGTAGAGACTCAGCGCGGACCAGGCTGCAGTTCTTCTGTGCGTCCGCCAGTTGCGCATGATCGACGATGGCGGCTTTCGCAAACAGCATCTGCGCCATGGTCACGGTCTGGATCATGGCTTCGATCTTGCCTTTGAGATTGTGGCTCTGATCGATCATGTAATCGATGTCGGCCCGTTTCCCAGTCTCCCATTCGAAGTAGAGGATTTCGTGGAAGATGCGGAAGACCTGATAGGGATCAATCGATCCCAAGGTCAAATCATCGTCGGCATAGCGGCGGTCGTTGAAATGGAATCCGCCCAGCATGTTCTCGGAAAGCAGCCAGGCGACAACCTGCTCGATGTTCTGGGAAAGATAGTGATGTCCCGTGTCGACCAGCACCTTCGCTTGTGGACCCGCCGAGCGTGCCAGCAGCAAGGCCATCCCCCAGTCAGCGATGTCAGTATGGTAGAAGGCCGGCTCGAAGGGCTTGTATTCAACGAGCAGACGCTGCCCCGGTGCCAGGGCAGCGTGAGAAGCTTGCAGCCCTTCGGAGAACCATTGCTTTCGATGACGGATGTTGGCCGTCCCAGGATAGTTGGAGCCATCCGCGAACCACATAGAAATGTCGCGACTCTGAAGTCGGCGGCCGATTTCAATGCTGTCCTTGGTGTGCTGGAGGGCTACCTCCCGAATCGACTTGTCAGGATTGCCGAATGACCCGTATTTGTAGTTCTGATCCTGGAATAAGTTTGGATTGATCGAACCCGGCTGGACTCGATACTGATTTGCGAGCTTGGTGATCTCGGCGGCGCTGGCGACGCCTTCCGGGCAATCCCATAGAACATGCAGCGCAACCGTGGGACACACGCCCGTCAACTGGTGCACCTGTCCAGCGTCGCTAAATTTCTCCTCCGTAGTCGTTGCCGCTGCCGGTTGTAGAAACTTGCCGAAACGAGTACCCGTATTGGCAAAGCCCCACGAGGGTATTTCAATGCGGAATTGCTCCAGAGCCTCAAATATTTTTCCAGCCTGAGGGGAATCCATGGCAAGCCCTTTCTTGGAAGAGGATGGTTACATATCCAGTCCGTTTCAGGTCACGATCTTTTTCTAAAATCCTGACGTTTCGCATTGCAGAACGCTCAGGGGTCTTCTCTGGGGTTCCCAGAGACCGAGATGCACCACCGGGGGATCCTCTTTGACTCGCCGGTCAAGAGGGCCTGTTCAAGCCCGCCCGAATGAGAGTGTTGTACCGCGGAACGCGATTTCCACCGCTGCCCCCCGCGAAGAGTGGGCACAGTACCATCAAGCCCATACCGGCAATGAGAAAGCCGATCCCGTTACCCAATGTCTTACCGCATTTCACAACACAAAACAAACAATGTTCGCGGGTCGAGCGTAGGAGACGGGTAGCCCATTCCCGCCTCTGTCGTATGCTTTGCCAATAGCCGGGAATCCAGTATCAAAGATTTCGCTTGGCAAAACGCAAAAAATGAATACTATTCTCTCTGCCTGATTTCCTGTCCGACGTTTACATGACCGCTACAGTCGATTCTCGGGATCGCTATCTGGTCAAGTCGATTGTCCATTCTTCTCAGTTGCTGACGGCGTTTCGCTCCTCGGGAGAGGCATTGCCGCTCAAAGAAATTGCGGCGCGCAGCGGGTTGCCCAAGACCATGGCGTTTCGTCTTCTCTACACGCTCGAGAAATGCGGCATGGTCGACAAAATCGGCGAGAATCTTTACCAGTCTTGCGTGCGGCCCTGGAAACAAAAGCTGTATCGCCTCGGATACGCTGCCCAGGGGCAGGAATCCCAGTTTTCCAAGGAAGTCTCAACCAGTCTGCAGCGGGCGGCTGTGGCCGAGGGCATAGAACTCATCTCGGTTGACAATCGATACAGCGCCAAGACCGCACAGCGGAATGCCGACCTGCTGGTCCACGAAAAAGTGGATCTCGCGATTGAATTCCAAACAGACGAACACGTGGCGGCGGTGGTTGCAGCCAAGTATCGCGAAGCCAACATCCCCATGATCGCGATTGACATCCCTCACCCCGGCGCCACTTTTTACGGGGCTAACAACTACGAGGCTGGCATGATCGGCGGACGGTACCTGGGACGCTGGGTCAAAGAACACTGGCACTCAGAACTGGATGAAATTGTGTTGCTCGAATTGCACCGCGCCGGGAGTCTCCCGCGCATGCGCCTGACAGGAATGCTGGTTGCCCTCAACACAGTTCTGCCCAGTGCGGGCAAATGCCGGGTTATCTACCTGGATGGCGACGGAGACTTGGGCCGCAGCTTTGAAGCCGTGCGGCGGCACTTGCGCTCGACACGTGCCCGTCGGCTGGTCGTGGGCGCGATTAATGATCCGAGTGCTCTCGGAGCCTTGCGCGCGTTTCAGGAAGCGGGACGGACTGAGACCTGCGCCATCATGGGGCAAAACGCTTCGCCGGAAGGCCGTGCCGAGCTACGACAGCCCAACACTCGCCTGATCGGGTCGGTGGCCTACTTCCCCGAAAAATACGGCGCTGGGCTAATCCAGTTGAGCCTTGACATACTCAATCAGCGCCAGGTCCCGCCTGCGGTCTTTGTTGAACACAAGCTGGTTACGCCAACCACCGTGGACCACTACTATCCGAATGACGGTCTCACGCACATGGCCGGATCGGGAAGTCCGATGGCTGACTTTCTGACTGCGTAGGGAATTCTTTTGCGCTCCTCTTAGTGCCGCGACCGCATAAAGTTCTCCTCTTCGCGACTCTGCCCCCTTCTGTCACCCTGAGCGGAGGTTGCCGCGCCCGAAGGGAGCGGCAACCGGAGTCGAAGGGCCCCTATTCCGCCCCTATCCCCGGCGCGGCCATGCAGGAGGAGAACAACGCGTGGGGTAGCGGTGCTTCGACTCCGCGGAACGGTCCGCTGGGCAGACCGTGCCGCTACGCTCAGCATGACAATAGAGGGAAGCCGCGATAGAAGGGCAATTCACGCGGTCACGACACTAGTTGCTCACTCCTGCACGAGGATCACATCAAAACATCGAGGGCCATGAACGCCTTTCACCCGTGTCATTTCGATGTCGGACGTCGCGGAGGGCCCGGAAATCGTGGTGATCGGCGACGACGAAGATGCGATCGTGCGCATCGCTTCCGGCACCGTCTCAACGACTTGGTTTTCCAAAACAACGCACAGGTGATA
>Ga0075021_10000693_pt1 | contig 17430 bp, 14 predicted proteins | sample ColStrG_CSR_2012_FD_72749 | JGI IMG/M metagenome (GOLD analysis project Ga0075021, IMG submission 72749) | Freshwater sediment microbial communities in response to fracking from Pennsylvania, USA - Cold Stream Run_MetaG_CSR_2012 | ecosystem: Environmental > Aquatic > Freshwater > Creek >...
TGCCATCGTGATTCTGGTTGTCATGGCAGGTGCTGCAGCTGGCCAAGGCCGCGGCCGGAACCTGGGCGTGGAGTTGGTTTAGATCGGCGACGATGCTCGTCCAGGTCGTGGTGCCGATATGGCAGCTTTCGCAGGACGTGGACGACAAGATGTGAGCAGTGCCCTTGGCGACAGCCGCGCTGCCACCGGCGACATGGCAAGTCACGCAACCGGTCGAGATGCCGGCGTGGCTGAACGTGCCGTTTTTGAATGTAACGGTGCCAGTGTGGCAAGTGCTGCACTCGGCGGTCGTCACGACATGGGTCGCAAAGGCCGCTGAACCCTTGATCACGATGCCGTCGTGGTTTGTGTTGTCGTGGCAGGTGTGGCAGCTGGCCAGGTTTGCTACCTGCAAATGGAGTTGCCCGAGGTTCGTCGTGATGTTGGTCCAGAGCGACGTGCTCACGTGGCAGCTATCGCAGAGCTGGCTCGCGGCAATGTGAGCAGGACCCATGGCCGTTGCGCCACCATTGGTGACATGGCACTGGGCGCAGGGGAGCGTATTGCCCGTGTGGTCGAATTTGCCATTCGCGAAAGTCAGATTCCCGGCGTGGCAGGTGCTGCACTCGGCGGTGGTCACGAGGTGGTTCTTGAATGCCAGCGTCCCCTTGATCATGACGCCGTCGTGATTGGTATTGTCATGGCAGGTGTGGCAGCTGGCCAAATTCGTGATCTGCTGGTGCAGGACCGTGAAGTCTGCCGTCACGGTGGTCCAGACTGACGTGCCGATGTGGCAGCTGTCGCAGAGCATGGACGTGACGATGTGAGCGGGCCCCTTGGCTGTCGCGCCGCCGCCAGCGACGTGGCACTTCGCGCAGGGCTCGGTATTGCCGGTGTGGTCGAATTTGCCATTCGCGAAGGTCGTCGTTCCCGCGTGGCAGGTGCTGCATTCGGCTCCGTTCGTCGCGACGTGGTTGGCGAATGCCGACGTACCCTTGATCGTGATCGAGTCATGCACGCCGCCGTCATGGCAGCTGCTGCAATTGGCCAAGATCGGAGTCTCGGCGTGGATCATGGTCGCGCCGGTCCACATCACGGTCGAGCTGTGGCAGGCCACGCAATTGTCGGTTGTGTTGATGTGGGCCAAGCCCTTGCCCGTCGCGGCCTTGCCGTCGTGGCAGCTGGCGCAGGTGCCGGTGAATGCGGCGTGATCGACCGATGCGCTCTTCCAGGTTGCCGTCATGTGGCAACTGCCGCAATCGGCGGCTGTCAGAATGTGGTTCGCCGACTTGCCGCTGGCCATCTTGCCGTTGTGGCAGCTGGTGCAAGTACCCGTCGTGCCCGTGTGGTCGAAACGGGCGTTCTTGTAGGTCACCGTCGTGTGGCAGTTATCGCATTCGGCGGTGGTCGGCACATGGCCGGCCGACTTGCCAGACGCGATGCCGCCATTGTGGCAACCGCTGCAGCGCGATGGGGTCGCTTGTACCGAGGTCGAGATATGGCAGCTTTCGCACGCCACCGAGAGATGGGCGCCAGTCAGCGGATAGCCGGTCTGGTTGTGGTCGAAGGCGACAGGATCGGCGGCCTGGGCCAGGTTGGCAGCTGACAAGTTCACGCAAACAAACACACCCGCGAGGACAACGAGTGCCCTCGCGACGGCGATGTAGCGGTTCGCAAACCGGTCTAGTACCTGCATAAACGGCGTGCCCCGTGGTTGCTCATAACCCCGGCGGTGAGCGTCCCGGCTCACCTGCCCAGTCCACCAGCCGCCCGTTTCTTTCTCGCCTCGGCGAGCCCCCGTTTTCTTGGCCGACGCAATCACGCGCCCTCAGAGCGGGCGCAGCATCGACAGGACTAGAACGGGTGCGGTGGGAGACTATTCCGGGGCGCGGGCCGAAATCGGATTCCTGAGCGCCGGCATGGCATTAGGCTCGATTGGAGCGAAATGTTGCAAGGCCAAAATCAGCGCCGGAATGTGGTCGTGGAGTGGCAGCGTTCACAATGTTGCCCAAATGAGCCGCGGTGAACGTCGTCCTTCTGGTGGCAGGAGCCGCAAACCGTGTCCAACACGGGTTTTCCCGTAACCGCGGTAGCGTGGCAGCTGTGACAATCCAGGCCCACATGGCCACCGGTCAGCGGAAAATGCGTAGCGTTGTGATCGAAATGCCACAAGAGCCAACCCTTTGGTGTGTGGCACGGGGTGCATTCCGGGCCGAGCCTGCCCTTGTGAAACGTGTCCAAGTGACATTGCTGACACAGTAACGGGGTCTTCTTGAAATCCTTGTTCTTGTGACAATCGGCGCACGGGACGGGCTTGTGCCGTCCGACCAGCGGGAAGCGAGTCTTGTCGTGGTCGAAATTGATCGCGTCTTTCCAGTTGGATTCGTTGTGGCACGAGGCGCAATTGGTCCCGAAACTGCCCTTGTGGACGTCGTCCTTCCGGTGGCAGCCGAAGCAGGTCAACGACAGCTTGCCCTTGTCCTCGATGAGGTTGTCGCTATGGCAGCCGGTGCAGAGGACCTTCTTGTGCGCGCCATGCAGCGGGAAGGCGGTCTGGTCGTGATCAAATGTGATTTTCTTCCAGGCGTCCGCGACGTGGCAATCCTCGCATTTGGGGCCGAACGTGCCTTTGTGAACGTCGTCCTTGGTGTGGCAACCCACACAGGTCAGCGACAGCTTGCCCTTGTCCTCGGCCGGGTTGGCGCTATGGCACTTGTCGCAGTCGACGGTCTTGTGCTTGCCCAGTAGCGGAAACCGCGTCTTGTCGTGGTCGAAGGTGACTTTCTTCCAGCTCTCGGTGACGTGGCATTCCTGGCATTTGATCCCGAATGTTCCCTTGTGAACGTCGTCGGGCTGATGGCAGCCATTGCAGGTCAGCGCCAGCCCTGTGTAGACGGCGCCGGCATGGCAGGAGCGACATTCGGCTTTGGCGTGTTGGCCGGTCAGCGCGAACTTGGTCTTGTCGTGATCAAATTTCTGGGTCTTGTGCCAGTTGTCGGCCACATGGCAATCGCCGCAGAGATTACCGAGTTCGCCCAGATGCGGGTCGTCCTTGGCGTGGCAGGCGTTGCAGGCTACCGCCGCCTCGCGGAACTTGACTTTCTGGACATGGCAGGAGGCGCAGGCAATGCCCACATGGCCACCTGTCAGCTTGAAATCGCTGATGTCGTGATCAAACAACTTCGCGTCGAAGAACACGATATTGGCATCACGTCCCTTGTGATCGGTATGGCAGCGCCGGCATTGGGACGACGCAACCTCGGGGCTGCGGCCGTGAAACCCGATATGGGCATCAACGTCGGCGCCGACCGGCTTGTGGCAGCTGATGCACAGCGCGTTCTGGGTGTCGCGCGTGAACGGCGTGTGGCAGTCATTGCAGGTGGCCTCGAGCTTGGCGTGGGCCTCGGCCAATGGGCCCGGATTGACCAGGCGCTCAATGATATTCTGCGCGCCCGCCGCCGTGGTCAGCGCCAATACGCACAGGATCGAGAGCGCAAGGAGGCGCAATGCTGTCACTGGTGCACCGCAAGTCAGTAGAAATGCACGGCGACAATATGGATCACGACGCTGAGCGCCATGACGATGAAAATCGGCACATGGAGCACATGCCAGAAAGCGAACAGCCGCTCGAAAAGGATGAGCCGCGCGGTGCCCTTGACCGTCTGAAAGTACGCATCGAGATGCGACTTGGCGGCCCGAAGCCAGCTGCGGCGCTGCTTGCGGGTGAGCCCGCGCCGCTTGCATTCATCCTCGATGAACCGGTGCGCGTCGCGTGCGACCCGGTTGCGCACCACATTGGCGCGGCCGGCCAGCGACACCGACTGCACGATTGCGCCAATGACGCCGCGCGAAGGCTGCTTGGCCTTGACCTCCAAGCGCACGAGCTCCGACCACATCGGCGAGTTCTGCGGCAGGTCGCCACCAAGGGTCCGGCGCATGTCCGCGGTCTGCGAGACCATCTCGGTCAATTCCGAGCGGCGCCCGTGCAAACCCTGGTGAATCTTGCCGTAGAGGTAGCGTCCAACAATGCCGCTGGCCGCCACGCACAGCATGGTGATCAACGCAACGTTGGAATTGAACGCGCCAAGACGGAAATTGGCATGGAATAGGATCACCGCCGGCCCAAAGATTCCGAGCAGCATGTGGATCCGGAACCAGCCCGCGACCGTGCCCAGCGTGTTGAGCCGCCGCCAGTATTTCCGAATCGGATAGGCGAGCGTCGCCAAGATGCCCAGCCCACCGACAATTCCGATCCAATATCCGGTGTTGCGACCGGGCGTCAGTCCCCAGCTGTCGCTCTCGGCGTAGCCCCACAGCAGAATGGCCGTGGTCGCCAGGCCGACAAACCAGGCCATCCAGGAGGTCTCGTGCCGCAACCGCGACTCGCGCCGCGGCAGCACGGTTATGGGTTCCGCCTGAGGCCGGCGGCGGATCGCTGGCTCCAAGCTCGGCTCCTGGCGTGGCTCAAAGCCATCCAGGCCTTCCGCCAATGTCGGGTTACGAAGGCCCATCTTGAACTATTCTCCGTGCCCAAACAAAAAGTCAGTTCCGGCAGCCTGCCCGCCGTCACGTCATCAGTATGCCGCCAATATGCCCCCGCAGTTGGCAGTAAGGAGGCTCGATTCGGGCCATTTCTTGACGTAGCGGCGCATTGCCTCGCAATCGACGAATTCGGGAATATTGTTTGCCCATGATTCGTTTCGCCTTGGTGATGTCTCGCCTCCCACGACCCTTGATGGCCGCCTGCTGGCGGCTGGCGTTTTGGCTCGTCCTGGCCTTCGCAACCAGAGCCGCGATGGCGGAAGATGCCAATCTGGCCCTGGCCAGTGCGGCCCGATCGGGAGATGTTGCGGCCGCCGCCAAAGCGATCGAGGCTGGCGCGGAAATAAATCGCGCTGACTTCTCGGGCGACACACCCTTGATGCGTGCGGCCCACCAGGGTCACGGCCAGGTCGCACAGCTGTTGTTGGCCAAGGGCGCCCAGATGGAATTGCGAGATTCGAGTGGAGATACAGCGCTTCTGGACGCGGCGCGCGCCTGTGCGGGCGGCGTCGAGCAGGTTTTGCTCAAGGCTGGCGCTGTCGCCACCGATCTCGATCCCTATGGGGCCAACGCCCTCATGCTGACCGCTGATCGATGCGGCGAGGGTGCCCTGAAGCCGCTGTTGGAAGCCGCACCGCAGCTCGATGCGCGGGACGAGCGGGGCCGGACCGCGCTCTGGCGGGCCATCGACCACGCCAACCTCGCGGCCGCCGAAGCCCTGTTGACGGCCGGTGCCGACCCTCGGCTGGCTCCTTCGGACGGTCCGGACCCAGTCTGGCACGCCATAAATCGAGGCGGGTCCGGCCTGGTTGCGCTGCTTGCGAGGCACGGTGCCGCAATCGACAAGCCCGATGAGACCGGGGATACACCCTTGATGCTCGCGGCGCGCATGGGCGACGTGGCCGTCATCGGTCAGTTGCTGAAGTCGGGTGTCGATCTCAATCGCCAAAACAAGCTTGGATTGACGGCCCTGATGCTGGCCGCTGCGGCGGGCAAGTGCGATGCTGTGGCCGCCTTGCTGGCCGGGCACGCCGACCGAGGCTTGCGCGACACCCGCAAGGAGTCCGCGCTCGATATCGCCAAGCCGCTCGGTCTGGTGGACTGCATCAGCCGCTTGAAATAGGCACCCACGCCCACCAAAAACAAAAGTGTGAGCACCCATGATCGGTGCTCACACTTTATTGACAAGGCGATCAACTCGGGAGGGGAATCGCCTCACCAAATCTCAGAGTCGATAGGGAAGGCAGGGCCTATTGCACTGCCTCGCCGTGTAGGGCCAAATCGAGACCCTCTTGCTCCTGTTCGTCGCCGACCCTGAGACCGATGAGCGACTTGATGATGCCCAGGATCACGAAGGTCACGACAATGTCGTAGATGAACACGGCGGCAACCACGATGCACTGGTTTATGAACTGCTGCGGGTTACCCTCGAGCAGCCCAGGCGTGCCGCCGTATTGATTGACGGCGAAGATGCCAGTCAGAAGCGCACCTGCGATGCCGCCGAGCGCATGGACGCCGAAGGTGTCGAGCGCGTCGTCGACGCCGAGCATCTTCTTCAGTCCTGTGACGCCCCAGTAGCAGAGAGAACCCGCGACCGCGCCGATGACAAATGCGCCGACAGGGCCAACGAAGCCCGAGGCCGGAGTGATGGCCACGAGACCGGCGACCGCACCCGAGCAGATGCCAACGACCGTCGGCTTGCCGCGGTGGGCCCATTCGACCAGCATCCAGACGAAGCCGGCCATGCCAGTGGCGATCTGGGTGACCAGCATCGCCATGCCGGCCTGCATCCCGGCGGAGACCGCCGAGCCGGCATTGAACCCGAACCAGCCCACCCACAGCAGGCTGGCGCCGATATAGGTCAGCACGACATTGTGCGGCGGGCCCATGTCCCGGCGTTTACCCAGCATGATCGCGGTCGCCAGACCGGCAACGCCCGCATTGATGTGCACCACGGTGCCGCCGGCAAAGTCCAGCATCTTGACGATGCCCGCGAAGTTGCCCTTGGCGTCGACATTGACGGCACTGAACATGCCGTCGGGTCCCCAGACCCAATGGGCGACCGGGGCGTAGACGAAGATCGCCCACAAGCCGATGAACCACATCATCGCAGAGAATTTCATGCGCTCGGCGAACGCCCCCGCGATGAGGGCCGGGGTGATGATGGCGAAGGTCATCTGGAAGCAGATGTAGACGGCTTCAGGAATGGTTGGCGCGAGGGAGTTGGGATTGCCGATGCCGCCATTGCCGATGTCGCTGAGGATATCCTTCAAGAACATGCGGCTCAGTCCGCCGAGATAGGGCGAACCAGGAGTGAAGGCCAAGCTGTAGGTAAGGGCGGCGAACAGTACCGTCAAAAGGCAGGTGACGGCGAAGCTCGTCATCACGGTGTCGCCGACATTCTTCTTGCGCACCATGCCGCCGTAGAACAGGCCGAGGCCCGGCACGGTCATCATCAGCACCAGCGCCACCGACGTCAGCATCCAGGCCGTGTCACCGCCATTGGGCGTGCATTTGGCCATCACGGCGCCACCGCAGGCGGGCGGCGGCGGCGGGGTCGCCGGAGCCGCGGCGGCAGCGGCCGGCGCCGCGGTATCGGCAAACGCCGGATGCGCCAGAATCAGCGCAAAAACGCCGACGGCGGCCAGGCCGCTGCCGACCGCCAGCGCTGTTTTCTTGTTGCACAGTCCTTCCAACATAATCGAAGTCTCCCTGAAATCAGCCCAATGATGATCGGTACGGCGCGGGGCCGGCCGGGTTTACAGCGCGTTGTTGTCGGTTTCACCGGTGCGGATGCGCATGGTGTGATCGACGTCTGCGACGAAGATCTTGCCATCGCCGATCTGGCCGGTGCGGGCGGCCTTGGCGATCGCTGCGACGGTCTGGTCCACGCGGTCCGACTGGACCACCACCTCGATCTTGACCTTGGGAACGAAGTTCACCGTGTATTCGGCGCCGCGATAAATCTCCTTGTGGCCTTTCTGACGGCCGTAGCCCTTGACTTCAGTGACCGTCATGCCCTCGAGACCGAGGCTGATCAGCGCCTCGCGAACTTCGTCGAGCTTGAACGGCTTGATGATCGCCATCACGAGTTTCATGGTGTTGTCACCTCGCTGCGTTGCAAAGTTTTTGATGCGGCGCCTGGTGGCCGGGGGCCACGCAACGCCACATGGTGAGCGGTGAAGCAATTGGCGTGCCAAACTGGCACGATCGCGTCAAATCGGTCCACGGCGCGTCGTGATATCGCCGTTTGTTGAGGGGCGTTTGGTCATTGCGAGCTTTGACGGCGTAGTGCCTATTTTTTGTGCAGCACCCAATCCGCGGCGCACCACCGGCGTCGAATTACCGTTGGCGACTTGATCGCGGCTATCCCCCCGTGCATGTCTGTACCCCCGGCACGACCAAAGACTTGAATGGGAAGCGGTGGCGACATGATCCTGGTTTGCGGCGAAGCCCTCATCGATTTGTTCATCCACGCCAACCCCGACGGCGGCCTGAAGGCAGAGCCGGTGGCTGGCGGCTCACCTTACAATGTCGCGATTGGCTTGGCGCGGCTGGGGTCGCGCTCGGCTTATTTCGGCGGCCTTTCGCGGGACGCCTTTGGAACCCTGCTCGCGGCTGGACTTGCGAAGGAGGGTGTGGATCTCACCTATTCGCCCCGGCTTGCCAACCCGTCCACCCTGGTGATCGTTTCCCTGGATGCCGCCGGCGTGCCCACCTACCGCTTCATCGGCGAGGGCGCCGCGGATAGGGCACTGACGCCCGCCAATCTTCCCGCCAAACTTCCCGATGATCTCGCCGCGATCACTTTCGGCTCGCTCTCAATGGGGGTCGAACCGACGGGATCGGCCTACCTCGACCTGGCCATACGGGAAAAAGGCAAGCGGGTCATCAGCGTCGATCCCAATCTGCGCGCCAGCGTCGTCGGCGACATTGGCCGCTGGCGGGTCCGTCAGGATGCCTTCATCGCCTGCGCCAACATCGTCAAGGCGAGCGTCGAGGACATCGAGGGCACATATGGCCCGGAGGCATCGGTGGATGCCGTCGCGGCGAATTGGTTGAAGCTCGGCGCGTCGCTGGCCGTGGTCACGCGCGGCGACAAGGGAGCAACCGGCTTCCATGCTGCCGGCCACCGCGTCGAGATGCCCGGCCGCAAGGTCAAGGTCATCGACACGGTCGGGGCGGGCGACACATTCCATGCGGCGCTACTCAATCATTTTGAACGCACGCGCCGCCTGACGCCATCGGGGCTCGCGGCGCTCAGCCGCGACGAATTCGCCACCGCGCTGGAGTTTGCCGCCGCGGCGGCTGCCGTCACCTGCACCCGGCGCGGCGCCGATATGCCAACCGCCGCCGACGTCATGGCGGAACTCGCGCGCTGAGATCGAGGCCGTTTGCGACCTGTGGTTGAGTGATCCCCACCTGCGAAGACCCTAGATTCCGCGGCGACTCAGTTTTCCAATTCCGAGCGCCGCATCGATGCCTTTTGATCTGCCATCTGGGCAGACGTCAGCCCCGCGCATTCTCGTCATCGATCCTGATCCGGCGATGATAGACGGTCTGCGCCGAGGTTTTGCCGGCAATGACCTTTACTTTGAGCAGGTCGGATGCGCTTCGGAGGCCCGGACCAGGCTTCTGGCCGAGGACATCGATCTCGCCACCCTGGAGCTTGATCTGCCGGACGCCAACGGCATCGATTTTCTGCGCGATATCCGGTCCCTGACCGCGATGCCGGTATTGGTGGCGACGGCCAGGCCGGCCAAGCTCGCTTCGGTCCTCTGCTTGGAACTGGGAGCGGACGACTATGTGCTGAAGCCGGCCGACCCAGATGAGATCAATGCGCGGATTCGCGCCATTCTGCGCCGACGGGGGCCGGGATCAAATGTCAGTCCCGGACTCAGCGAGGCAATGACCGGCTATGATTCCGGGAAAGTTGAATTCGCCGGGTGGCACTTCGATATGGCCGGCCTGAACCTGCGGTCGGCACAGGGTCGGGCCGTACATATCACCGCCACGGAGGCCGCGCTTTTGCGATACTTCGTGTGCAACGACCGCCGGCCACTGACGCGCGCCGAGATCAACCGGCAAGTTCATGGCCAACGCACCGAATGCGATGATCGTTCGATCGATGTTCTGGTCAAAAAGCTCCGCGCCAAATTCGCTGCGCACGCGCCCGATCTCCATGCCATCCGAAGCGTGCGGGGTGTCGGATATATCTTCAGCCTCGACGTCCACGTTGTGGCGTGAAAAGCCCAATCGTCAGCTCCCGAGCATTTCGCCGAGGCCCGAATAGCGTATGCTTTTCAAGTAAGTGATTCGCTGTGGTTGCCGCAATCTCGCCGCAGTCACGCCCTCAGCGTTACGCATTTTTCAACGTTACTGAACGTTAATCATTTCCCCGGATGCTCGCTCGCAGCGCGAGCCGTTCCGGGGCACGGGACCGGCTCGGTGTGGAGAGTGGCCGGCACCCCAAGGACGTCTGCCGGACACCGGTCGGGCGTGCAACTTGAGGACGGGGGAGCCAACGTTGAAGAAAGCCCTGCGCCTTTGCGCGGCCCTCGCCATCGGGCTGGCTGTCGTTGCCTTGTGCGGTGCCACGCTGCTGCGCGCCGACTACAACAGCGAACGACGTATCCAGATGTTCAACATTCACACCAATGAGAGCATCGACATCGTCTACAAGAAGGATGGCGAGTACATCCCCGAGGCGCTCGACAAACTCAACTACTTCATGCGCGATTGGCGGGCCAACAAGACGACCAAGATGGACCCCCATACCATTGATCTGGTTTGGGAAATCCACGAGGAGCTGGGCTCGAAGGTGCCGATCCACTTGGTCTGCGGCTTCCGCTCCTCGGCTACCAACGAGGCGCTCAGAAACGCCGGCGGCGGCCAGGCCAAAGCCAGCCAGCACATCCTCGGCAAGGCGATGGATGTCGCTTTCCCCGATGTGCCAGTGCAGAAGCTGCGCTATGCTGGCCTCGTGCGTGAGGCGGGCGGCGTGGGCTACTATCCGACTTCAGGCGTGCCGTTCGTGCATATCGATACCGGCACCGTGCGGATGTGGCCTCGAATGCCACGCTATGAGCTTGCGCTGCTGTTCCCTAAGGGTCACTCGAAATTCGTGCCTGCGGACGGCAAGCCGATCAGCCTGGCCGATGTAAGCTATGCCCGTGGCCACTACTCGCAATTGGCCGACGCTATCGCGACATTTCACCAGTTCCGAGGGCAGGCGAAGGATCGCACTTTGGTCGCGAGCCTGGAAACCAATCGGTTGATCGATGCCGGCGCGCAGATGAGTTCGGACGGAGCCATCTCACAAGAGTCCGCTGCGGGCAAGCCGCCAACGCCTGTTTCGTTGGCCCCAGCCAAGAGCGTGGTGGTCGCGGACGCGTCGAATGACGTGCCGGCGCTTAGCGGCCCAGCATTGCGGCCGGTCGCCAACAAGCTTGTGGTCAAACTCAGCAAACCCGTCGAGGCTCGCCTCACGCTGGCGAGCCTGACTGATTTTGCCCCGCCCAAGCCCACGCTTGCCAGCCGGTCGGTGGCCCCGCGAGCCTCAGGCATGGTCCCGATTGTCGCCACCCTGACCTCGGCGGCCGGGTCGTTGGACGCCGACGTGATCGAGCCACCGTCATCGGCGCCTGCCGATACGCAGACAGCCTTCATGGACCAGAACGGCTGGGTTGCTGCACCCAGCTATGACGAGGACCACGACAGCGAGCTCAGCTATCGCCCGTTCCCGCTGGCCGCTTTGATCGATGAAAATCCCAGCATGGACAATCCGGTGCTTGCCAAGCTGTCCAAGCCAAATCTCGCGGTCGCTCATCAGTCGATCGGCGAGGACGACGGAATGGGAATGCAGTTCAGACCCAATCTCCAGGTTGCTGAGATGATCTGGAACGATGATCTGGCGGGACGCGATCCTAGCCGCAGTCTGTTTGCCGAGGCTGCGGAGGCCAACACCACGCAAGGCAGGAGAGTGGCGACGGCCAGCACCAACTGACCGCTTCGGCGGATTGAAGATTTCCTCGAGGGACGAGGGGCATGAGCACCATGGCGGGGCCGCACTAGAACGGCGCCGCCATTGGTGTTTTTGGATCGCATGGCAAGTCCCGTTTGGGGATCCTGCAAGGTCCGCGCAAGGCGCGCAGAGAGGTCCTTCGATCGCCCCCCGGTTAGCGGCCCCTTCCAACTTGGCGAACAGAATTGGGAAACGCCCGACGAGCAGGGCTATTCCTTCTCAAGCATCCCGAGCGCGGCCATATAAGTCGCCAGAATAGCCTCTTCCTCGCGCCGTTCCGTCATATCTTGTTTGCGCAGCTGGACCACCTTGCGCAGCGCCTTGGTGTCGAAGCCATTGGCCTTGGCCTCGGCATAGACATCCTTGATGTCACCCGCCAACGCCTTCTTCTCCTCCTCCAGTCGCTCAATTCGCTCGACCACCGACTTGAGCTGGGCGTGCGTCGACTTTCCGGCATCCTGCTGCATAGAGCTCCCCACGACTTAACTTGTCGGTCCGGGTGCGAAGCACGCGCCGCCGACTCACAATTCCGCGATGCCCAAACGCTAACGGCGAGCCGGCCGGCAAACAATCGCACCAAGCGCGACCAGGCTCGTTATCCCCGTGATCCACCAGAATATTTCAATGCCGGTGGCCGCTGGTCCTCGCCGCGGTGGAGGCCTGTTCGGACGTCGCGGGCGTCTGATGCTTGGTCTTCCACTCATCGTAAGTCATGCCGTAGACCATGGTCCGCGCCTCGTCCTTGGACAGCGCGAAACCCGCAGCATTGGCCGCATCTCCATACCAATTGGCCAGGCAGTTGCGGCAGAACCCAGCGAGGTTCATCAGGTCGATATTCTGCACATCTGGTCGCTGGCGCAAATGCTCTAGAAGCCGGCGGAAGGTCGCAGCCTCAAGCTCAACCTGTTTGGTTTTGTCGATCGAGGTCATGGGAGATCACCTGAACTGAAGAGCCCGTTGCCAAAGCTATAGCGAGCCGACGCCCGGATCGCTACTGTGCAGGCGATTAGGGAGCGGCGGGTCATGCACGAGCGAGAGCGCGAACATCTGGCGCGGCTTTTGAGCGCTGCGGTCCGGGCGGCGCAGCCCGCTAGCGGTTTGCCGCGTCATTTGCCAGAGCCTACCGCGGGTGGACGGATCGTGGTGGTGGGTGCCGGCAAGGCCGCCGCCGCGATGGCACTGGCGGCCGAGCAGCATTATGCCGACCTTGCCGCCGAAGGCCGCCTGACAGGCGAAGTCGCAACCCGGCACGGCCACAGGCTTGCCACTCGCCACATCACCGTTACGGAGGCAGGTCATCCGGTGCCCGATGCGGGTAGCGAACTGGCCGCGCTCCGGGCGCTTGAGCTGGTCGCCTCAGCGCGAGCGGATGACACGATCCTGGTGCTGCTATCGGGCGGTGCCTCGGCGATCTGGGCGGCGCCGGTCGAGGGCGTGACCTTGGCTGACAAGCAAGCCGTGACGCGAGCGTTGCTCAAGAGCGGCGCGCGCATTCACGACATAAACGCCGTGCGCAAGCACCTTTCCCGCATCAAGGGCGGACGCCTGGCGGCGGCGCGCGGCGGCCGGCTGATAACGCTCGCCATTTCGGACGTACCAGGCGATGACCCCGATGTCATCGGTTCCGGCCCGACCGTGCCCGACCGGGCGACACTCGAACAGGCTCGTGCCATCGTCGCGGGCTTGGACCCAACCATTCCCGAATCGATCTTGACGGCGCTTACCGACCCGCGCAACGAAACCCTGAAGCCGGGTGATCCGGCTTTTGAGCGCGCAGACTATCGCATCGTGGCGGCGCCAGCCCTATCGCTCGCGGCCGCGAAGCTGGAGGCCGAGCGCCTCGGCTATGAAGTCGAGGTTTTGGGCGCGGCCGTCGAGGGCGAGGCTCGCGATGTCGCTCGCGCCCACGCCCGCCTGGCGCTCGCCAGCCCCTCGGGAACCCGGCTCGCGTTGTTGTCCGGAGGCGAATTGACCGTGACCGTTTCAGGCTCTGGCGCGGGCGGTCCCAATCAGGAATATGCCCTTGCGCTCGCCATCGCCCTTGACGGCGCGCCCGGCATAACGGCCATTGCCGCCGACACCGATGGAACCGACGGTGGCCAGGGCGCGGCCGACGATCCGGCCGGCGCCGTGGTCTTGCCGGACACGCTTGCCCGAGCTACCGGCATCGGGCTCAGTGGGTTAGCTTGCCTTGAAAATAACGATTCGACCGGCTTCCTCCAAGCTATCGGCGACCTTGTGTCCACCGGGCCGACGCAAACCAACGTGAACGACTTTCGAGCCATCCTCATTGATCGATGACGGCGCAAGACCTACCGGAATACCGCGCAGGACAAGGCCCTGGCCGGCCCTTTTGTGCGTGTGTGCCCTCGGTGCGGCGAGCACGCCCGCGCGCGCCGATCTCAAGCTTTGCAACTACACCGAGAGCCGCATTGGCGTGACCTTCGGCTACAAGGACGACAAGGGCTGGCTCACCGAGGGCTGGTGGAATGTGCTGGCACGAGGTTGCGTCACATTGATCACGGGCGAACTCAAGGGCCGCTTCTACTACGTCCACGGCATTGACTATGACCGGGGCGGCGAGTGGGCGGGCAAGACTCCGATGTGCATCGACGACAAGACCTTCACCATCCGCGATATCCGCAATTGCGCTACCCACGGCCACAAAGAGACGGGCTTCTATGAGGTCGACACTGGCGATGCCAAGGACTACACGATACGCCTCGTCGATCCAGTCAAAGAAGGTGAAGGAAGCCAATGAGACGTGCCAGGCGGGTTAAGATCGTCGCGACGCTGGGACCTGCCTACACGACGCAGGAGTCAATCGAGCGCCTGTTTGTCGCCGGCGCCGATGTGTTCCGTATCAACATGAGCCACGCTAACTACGACCTGGTGCGCGCCCAGCACACCGCGATCCGGGGGCTGGAAACCAAATATTCGCGTCCGATCGCCATCCTTGCCGATCTGCAAGGACCCAAGCTGCGGGTCGGCGAAATCGGCGGCGAACGGGTCGAGGTCAAGACCGGCGCGATTTTCGTCTTCGATCAGGTCAAAACGCCGGGAAACGCCGAGCGCGTCTACCTGCCCCATCCACCGATTTTCCAGGCTGTCGCGCCCGGCCATACACTACTGCTGGATGACGGCAAGCTCAGAATGCGTGTCGAAAGCAAGACCGACAACGCCATCCGAACCAAGGTGGAAGTCGGCGGCACGTTGGCCAGTCGCAAGGGTATCAGCCTACCGGACTCGCTTTTACCCCTGGGGGCCCTGACCGACAAGGACAAGGCCGATCTGGATTTCGTCGTCAAGCTCGGGGTGGACTGGCTGGCACTATCCTTCGTGCAACGTTGGGAAGACGTCGCCGAGGCCGCCAAGCTGGTCGACAAGCGCTGCGCCATCATGGCCAAGATCGAGAAGCCGGCGGCGCTCACCGACCTCGATCACATCATCGAGCTGTCCGACGGCATCATGGTCGCGCGTGGCGATCTGGGTGTCGAATTGCCGGTTCAGAAGGTGCCGGGCTTGCAGAAGCGCATCACCCGCCGCGCCCGCAAGGCTGGCAAGCCCGTGGTGGTGGCGACCCAGATGCTGGAGTCCATGATCACCGCACCTGTACCCACGCGAGCGGAAGTATCGGACGTGGCGACCGCGGTTTTTGAAGGCGCCGACGCGGTGATGCTGTCGGCCGAATCGGCGGTCGGCCAATTCCCGGTCGAGGCCGTCACCATGATGGACAAGGTCGCCCAAGAGGTTGAGCAGGACCCTCTCTACACCAACATTGTTCACGCCCAGCGGACCGAGCCCGATGCCACCGGCGCCGACGCGATCGCCAACGCCGCCCGCAGCATCGCCGAGACGCTGCAACTGGCCAGCATCGTCTGCTACACGGCGACGGGATCGACTGGCCTGCGGGTCGCGCGCGAACGCCCGCAGCAGCCGGTGATCGCGATCACGCCCGTCCCCGCCACTGGCCGGCGGCTCGCGCTCGCTTGGGGACTGCATTGCGTGCTGACCGACAAGGAGCCAGCCAACCAGGGCGAAATGGTCAAGCAGGCCTGCGACATTGCCCTGCGCGAGGGTTTCGCCAAGACCGGCGAGCGGATCATCATCACCGCCGGAGTGCCAATTGGCATCGCCGGCACCACCAACATGATCCGCATCGCCTATATCGGCGAGCAGCAGGCCCGCAAGCCCTGACCAGGACGTTTGATGACCGCCAGTTACCGGACAGTGGTAGGTGCCTTCGCGGGCACCGGCCTGTTGGTGCGCGGCGGCTTCCAGCCTAGCGAAGGAGAGACGGGCAGTCTCGTGCTGATTGGCAATGCCGGGCCAGAGATGTGGGCCGGGTTTGCCGCCGGCCGCAAGGACGAGCCCGATCCGCTGGACGCCTGGACGCGGCGAGTTGTGAATCCCTTGGCCCGGCAGCTTGGTGCGGACGCCGTTTACCCAAACGACCGCCCGTATCAGCCTTTCCAGTCTTGGGCCAAGCGGGCCGAGCCTGTGTACCCGTCACCACTCGGCATCCTCATCCATCCCGAGTACGGCCTATGGCACGCCTACCGGGCGGCACTGCGCTTTCCGCATATCCTGGATGGACTCCCGGCGCGCAAGGATGTGCCCAGCCCTTGCGATTCCTGCGCTGGCAAACCGTGTCTTTCGGCCTGTCCCGTCGGCGCGTTCGACGGCAAGTCCTACGACGTGGAAGCCTGCGCCGGACATTTGCGCGACGGCGACGTCCCCGATTGCGCAAATCTTGGCTGCCGCGCCCGCGATGCCTGTCCAATCGCAACCGGGTGGCGCTACCCGCCCGAGCAAATTGCTTTCCACATGGCCGCGTTCGTCAAATCGCGCGGCGGGCCGTGGCCCCGATGACCGGCACGGGCGCGAGGTTTGCCTCGTCGCGAAATTGCATTGCCGCGAGCCGCCCATAGAGCCCGCCGGCACGGCTCAGCGTCTCGTGGGTGCCCTCTTCGACAATCCGCCCCTCGTCCATGACCAGGATGCGCGTCGCCCGCTGAATGGTCGCCAGCCGGTGGGCGATCACCAGCGTAGTGCGCCCGCTCATGGCGCCTGCCAAGCCCTTCTGTACTTCGGCCTCGCTCTCGGCATCGAGCGCGCTGGTGGCCTCGTCGAGCAGCAGGATCGGGGCATCGCGCAGCACCGCCCGGGCAACCGCGATGCGCTGACGCTGGCCGCCCGAAAGCGTGACGCCGCGCTCGCCGACCGGAGTTGCATAGCCTTGCGGCAGCGCGCGGATGAACGCATCGGCGTTGGCGGTGCGAGCCGCCGCCTCGATGTCGGCAGGGCTGGCGCCCAACGCGCCGTAGGCAATGTTCGCGGCGACCGTGTCGGCAAAGAGGGTGACGTCCTGGGGTACCATCGCCGTGCGTCGCCGGACGTCGGCGAGATCGGCCTCGGAAACGGGCACGCCGTCGATCAGGATCGCCCCGATCGCGGGATCATGGAAGCGAAGCACCAGATTGAACAACGTGCTCTTGCCCGCTCCCGAAGGTCCAACGATGGCAACGGTCTCGCCCTTGGCGATGGAGAAACTTACGCCGTCGAGCGCTGTCGCAGCTGGCCGAGTCGGATAGCGGAAGCTGACCTTGCGGAATTCCAGCCGTCCTTGGGCGGGTACGGGCATCGGCTTGGGATTGGCGGGTGAACGGATGTCCGGCGTCATCGCCATCAGTTCACTGAGACGGCCAGCCGCACCGGCTGCCTGCTGCACCTCGCCGTAGACCTCCGAAAGTTCGCCCAACGCCCCGGCCGCGAAAACGGCATAAAGCACGAACTGCACGAGATTGCCTGCCGAAATCTGATGTGCGATCACCGCCGTAGCGCCGTACCAGAGGATGCCAACCACGGACGAGAAGATCAGCGAC
>Ga0075021_10000694_pt1 | contig 17428 bp, 13 predicted proteins | sample ColStrG_CSR_2012_FD_72749 | JGI IMG/M metagenome (GOLD analysis project Ga0075021, IMG submission 72749) | Freshwater sediment microbial communities in response to fracking from Pennsylvania, USA - Cold Stream Run_MetaG_CSR_2012 | ecosystem: Environmental > Aquatic > Freshwater > Creek >...
CAATGCGATTCCAGCACTGCCCGCAGCGCCGACGGATGGCTTTCTGAATCCGGGCCTGGTTTCGAATGGCGGCGACCGGCCTTTTGCGGGAAGCATTACGCTGGGCGGTTTGTTTGGGCACGGCGCGCACGCCGATTACTACGAAGTGGAATGGTCAAACGGCGGAGCGTTCAACGCCATGCCGCCCGGCGCGGCGGGAGGCTTTTACCGCTCTTACTGGGGACCGAAACTCGGCGGTGGGCCGGTGGACTTCCACGCGGTTCTGTTCGCCTTCACGAATATCAGCGGCCAAAATGTGATTGAGAGCCGCGAGCACTTTGAGGCGAATAACGATCCAGCCAACTGGGGCGTCACACGCTTCTGGGTCTCAAACGTGGATGTGCTGATGTCTTGGAACACGGAGACGTTCTTCTCCGATGGCCCTTACCGGCTGCGAGTGAAGAGTTACCCGGCATTGGGAGCGGGTCTGGATCTGGCCAAGGCGGAGGTTCTTCCCGTGTGCGATACGCAGACCAAGAATCACTTGGCGATCACGCTGGACAACCGTCTGAACCCCGATCCAACGCATCCCACCGCGCTCGATCATCCTTGCGGAGGCGGGACGGTTCACCTCTGCGTGACTGAGCCCGACACGGACATCATCAAGGTCACCATCAACGGCGTAAGCGTCAAGGCTTGCGACCTGGTGGATGCCAAGGCGGGCGGTACGCTCGACATCGATTTCATGGCGCATGATCCCGATGGCCACTTGGAACTGTATACGTTGATTGCGACGTACGGCGAGAACTTAGCGGTGGATCTGTTAGGCGCGCCTGGCCTGACGATCACCCCCGGACCGGTGGACGGCCTGATTGGGCCAGCCGCGCAGATAGGGCCGGATTACGCCCGGGCGCGCACGCAAGGGGCGGCGGCTCCCATTTGGGCCGGCGGCACCTTCCATTTGCATATCCCGGATATCAAGAAGGTGTTTACGAAGACCTGCTGCTATCAACTGGAATTGCGCGCCTACAAGCGCACGATTGTGAGTTGCAACTACGATTCGGCGCACAACAATTTGAGCGAATATAGCTTTATGGTTGTGGTATAGACCGGATATTTACGATGCTGCGCTTTTACTGGCTTACGGTGGGTGTGCTCGCGACCTGGCGAATCACCCACTTACTGCAGGCTGAAGACGGGCCATGGAGTCTGGTGGTACGGATTAGGCGTGCGGCCGGTAAAAGCTTTTGGGGCGGCTTGCTGGATTGCTTCTACTGTTTGAGCGTCTGGATAGCCGCTCCCATTGCCTATCTGATTGGGAGCGATTGGTTGGAGAAAGCGTTGTTGTGGCCGGCGCTGTCCGGTGCGGCGATTTTGTTGGAGAAGGCGACGGCGAAGCCTCAACCGCCGGTTGCGAAATATCTTGAAGATCCAGAGGAATAGGTGAGTTCTATGGCATGTTGCGGTAAGGGAAGAGAACAGCTTTCAACGACATTTCAGCCGGTGGTGGCGGAGCGGGCGGGGCAAGAGATGCCGACCAGGCCAGCGCCACGGTTCGCCATTGAGTTTGAATATACGGGCGCGACCGCGTTGACGGTGGAAGGCCCAGTGACGGGGAAGACATACCGGTTTGAACAAGCGCAGGCGAGAGTGGCGGTGGATGTGAGGGATATGCCGGGGATTGAGCAAGTGCCGAAGTTGAGGAGGGTGGAGTAGCGAGAGGTTCTCTGGACACTTTGATGGGTCCAGTACGACATCACAACGGCGCACAATTACTTGAGCATGCGCTGTACGTAGCGACAAAGGGAAGAGCGCAAGGGGACAGTGTGCTCTGTCCACCGCAGAGGGAATCCGGACGTTTGCCGGTGTTGCTGGTTGGGACAGAGGAGACCGTCCCCTTGCTAGTGTATAGCGTCGAAGACGCCGGTTTCGACTGTAGCGCCGTGTTTCATTTGCACAAAAATGCGGTAGCGGCCGGGCGAAGGGAACCGATAGGGAAAGCTGACGGCGTTGGGAAGGGTTTCAGCCAAGTTCATAGCGGAGTGATCCATGCCCGGCGGCATTCCCGACGCGAGCATCATAGCGGCCATGGACACGGAGCCGTTGGGATGAATATGGGCGAATACTGTGCCGTCGGTCTTGACAAACGCCGCGTGGCCGAGCATGCCCATGTAGAGAGACATATCGGAGGGTACACTGCCATCGCTTTTTGTGAGGCGAAAGGCGAAGGGTTTATCGCCACGTAACCACTCCATTTTGTAGCCGTCGGGCAGAGTGAAGACAGTGTTGGCGGCAGATGAAGTCTGCCAGGGCTGGGCGGAGGCCGCCGCGTCGTCACCAGTGAGTGGCCGGGAGGAGAGAGGCGGGAGATCCATCTCCGCGACCATGGTTTCGGGAAAGCCGTTGGCGTGGACAATATCGGCGTAGAGCTTGTAGAGTCCGGCGGCGATGGAGGGCAGGGCCAGCCGGAATACGCCGTTTTCTTTTTGTTCCGGATGCAGGTGATAGACCGCGTCGAGGCCGGGCTGGCGGATGACGTAGAGATGCATGATGTGGCCGTGATCGGGAACAAGGTCGTCCATCTTGCGGGTGAAGACGCGATAGGCGGCGAGTCGCACGTTGTTCGCCTGCATCCAGCCGGGCTCGCGCATTTGGAGAGAAAGCTCGGCGCCGTTAAGCGTCGCAGACATCTGCAATGGTTTATAAATGCGGCGGCTGTAGTCTACGGCCTCAGAGTTCCACCAGGCGTTACCGCCCCAGACAACAGCTAGCAGAATAATAGCGCCGATGATGGTGGCTTTGCGGCCGCTGCGGAGATTGGCAGGCGCGGGTTGCTGGCCCGAGTCGAGTTTCGCCTCGCGGCTAGCTGCGCCGATGATAGCGACAAGCCCACTGACCAAAAATAGACCGAGAATGGAAAGCATTGCGCCGAGTCCGAGGTCCATACGCTTGCTGGAACGGGCGAAGGCGGGTACAGGAACGGAAAGGACGCCTTGGCCCTGAGTCCCGTCGACAGTGAGACGGACTTGCCAGGAGCCGGAGGTCATCATCCAGAGGGAGCCGGTGAAGAAGCGCGGATCGCCGGGAGACACCTTGAGCGAATCGGGGATGGGGGCGAATTTAGCCCCGGCGCCCGCCATTGCGAGGGGGACGGCGCGCATTTCGCTAACGCCGGGCGATTCGGAACGAACTTCCAGTTCAGCCACTCCTGGAATGGTAAGCGGGGGGCGGACAGTCACAAACAGTTGGTAGGGGCCAGCCTTGCCTTCGAGATAGATGTCGGGGCTACCGACATGGGCGTGGGCAAGCGCGGCCAGCAGGCAAAGCGGCGCGCCCAGGCGAAGCGGCTTCACCGCTTGATCTTTCCGAGCCACTCCCCGCGAGCTATGCCCCAGCGGAAGGCGAGCGTTCCGATCAGAACCGCGCACAAAATGCCGAGCGAGAACTCAACGGGCGTGAGGCTTGAAGGATAGAACACGTTTCGCGCCATGAAGGATGTGGGAGGAAGAGCGTAGAAAAAGTAGGCGGTGCCGAAGAACCAGTTGCGGGAGGCGGGACTCATGAGGAACGTGGCGAAGGGCCACTGAACGGCGAGGAATAGCGAGACCCAAACAAAACCACTGAGAGTAGCCAGTTTCCAGGGGTTCCAAGTTTTGGTGCGCTGCCAGAGCAGGTCGAGCGCAAAGGCGGGGACGATGAGGAGAAGTGGGAAATCTGGCGGAATGAAGTGAGTCACTTGCTGATAGACGGGGCCTAATTTAGGTTCGGCGGGGAAGAGAGGGAGGAGCAGAATCAGACCAAGGCGGAATAACATATAGAAAGCGGTCACGGATGTGGCGGCGAAGCGATAGCCGGTGAGGCGGGAGGAGAGCGCTAGCACGATGGGAGGCAAGGCCGCGGTGACGATATAAGGGAGCAAAGAGTGCAGATAGATGCGTTCAGTAGATTCCATGAGGAGAATCATGATTTGCACGAGCATGATGCCGTTGATGTAAAGAATGAGGCGGTTCCCAGCCGCGTGAGAGGACTCCGAGCGGTTCATGTGCCCGGCCAGGAGGACCAACGTACCGATGACTACGCCGTAAACGCCCGCGATGAGGAGGATGTGAGGCGGACTGACAATTTTGACGTCAATGCCATAGGCATCGTGCCACCAGTTATCGAACGGAGCGGAGGTGAGCATGGCGATGCCGCCCCACGAGGCTATGAAGGCGCCCAGGGGAGCGCGGAATCCAAAAATGTGAACGGAAGAGGCGGCGAGCGGGGAGCTTTTCGCGAAGGTGGTGTGCAGAATCAGGTAACCGAAGGCGATGCCAGCCAGAACGCCGCAGAGATAAATGGCCATGTGCGCCGGGGTCCAGAAGGTATCGCGGCCGATGGATTCGTGCCAAGAGATATCCCAATAACCGCCGATGGTGGCGGAGGTAGCGGCCACGGTGGCGCACCAGATGTACCAGGGAATGGCGGCGGTTTTTTCGGAAGCGTGGACGCGGGTTTGGGGAAATGAGGCGAGGTTGCCGGATTGTGCTGGGATGGTTGCCATGGGATTCCTGCTTCCATTATTATCGCTTGCGGGACGAACAAGAAGCGAGTAGTACACTTTAAGTATTCGCGTTTTCAGGAGATCAAAACTATGAGGATTGTCAGGCATATTGCCTTGCTTTTTGCTGTTGGTTTTTGGTGTTCCGAGGGTGTGGCTCAAACGACCACCGGAGCAATTACGGGTACGGTTACAGACCCGAGCGGCGCCATTGTGCCGCATGTAAGGGTTACGGCCACGAACGCCGGTACAAATATTCCTTATGCGGTGGATACCAACGATTCTGGGATTTACAATTTGCTGTTCTTGCCGGTGGGTCAATATAACGTGACAACCGAGGCGCAGGGATTCAAGAAAACTGTGCTTGGCCCATTCACTTTAGAGGTGAACCAGATTGCGCGTGTGGATGTGTCGCTGCAAATTGGCGATACCGCGCAATCAATTGAGATCAAGGATTTCGCGCCGATCCTGCAAACGGAATCGACGCAAACCGGTGAGTCGCTGAAGTCGAGCACGGTGAGCGGTATTCCGCTGAACGGGCGAAATTTCGCGAGCCTGACGATGTTAATTCCTGGGGCAATTTCGACCAGCCCGAACAATATGAACACCTCGGGCAGGGTGCAGGGCTCGGGGAGCCGGCCGCAGGTGAACGGTAACCGCGAGCAGACGAATAGCTTCTTGCTGGATGGCATCGACAACAACGATTCGATCGATAACCGCATCGGTTACCAGCCGAATGTGGATGCTTTGGAAGAAGTCAAAGTGATCACCGGGAACGGATCGTCGGAATTCGGCAATGTCGGCGGCGCCATCGTGAACACCACCTTGAAGAGCGGCACGAACGCGTTTCACGGTGTTGGGTTTGACTTTTTGCGGAACGACAAGCTGGACGCGAACGGGTTCTTCAACAACAAGAGCAATGCCAAGAAGCGAGCTTTCCGGCGGAATATCTTCGGCGGTACGCTGGGTGGGCCGGTGATAAGGAACAAAGCGTTTTTCTTTGTCGATTACGAAGGAACGCAGCAAAGGGATTCGGGGCCGGCGTTCGCGACAGTAGCGCCGACCGCGTGGCGTACCGGGGATTTGTCGACGCTGCTTACCAAAGGCGGACTTCAAGTGAAGAATCCAAAAGGCGGGATTTACGGGAACAACCAAATTCCGCTGACGGACGTCACCAATCCGGTCGCGTTAAAGCTGTTCAGCAGTCCCGACCTATACCCACAGGCGAATAACAACGGAACGGGTACATTGGGCATCACGAACAACTATATTTCGACTTCTTCAAATACCTTGAAAAACAATCAAGCCGACGTTAAGGGTGACTTGCGGCCCAATGATAAAGACAGCATCATGGCACGGTGGTCCATCAGCCGCTACGAACAATTTGGCAGCACCGCCGCATTGCCGGTGTTTTTGACGAGCGCGAATATCGCGCCCACCATGAGCGCGGTGCTGACCTGGGACCGGACCTTTTCGCCATCGGTAGTCAATGAAGTGCGCTTGGGCTACACGCGAATCGGCATTGATGAAGGGATTCCGTTCGATTGGAGTGGAAAACTGGGGACCGATGGAAATTCGAAATTCGGCATCGGCGGCGGGCAGCCGTATGCGGGTTTGAGTTCGGTGTCGTTGGGCAACGGCCTGAGCGGCGTCGGCGCCGCGGCTACAGTAGGCAGCACGGTGGACAACAAAATTCAGATCGGTGACAACCTGACGTGGCAGAAGGGCCGCCACCTTTTGAAGATCGGCGGCCAAGCCATACGCTTCCGCCAAAACCGTTATTACGCAGGGAACAATGGCGCGCTGGGTTCCTTCGGTTTCGATGGAACGATGGGTACCGGCGTAGCCTACAGCGATTTCCTGCTAAACCGCCTTTCCACAAAGGGCCGCGGGGCCGTGGTGGGCAAGTGGGGGCAGCGGCATTGGCTGGATGGAGTTTTTGTCCAGGACGATTTCAAGGTGGCTAAGAATTTCACCATGAATCTGGGTATGCGCTGGGAATTCAGCCAACCGTTGTACGAAGTGGCCGACCGGCAAGCGAATATCAATACCTTCACCGGCCAAGTTTTGCTGGCGGGAAAGAATGGCAACAGCCGAGCGCTTTACGCACCCTACTACAAGCAGTTTGAACCGCGGATTGGTTTTGCATGGAATCCGAGTTCAAAGCTGGTGTACCGCATGGGCTACGCGATGTCGAGCTTCATGGAAGGCACTGGCGCGAATTTGCGATTGCCATTGAATCCGCCATATTTTGTAGAAACCAACGTGAACTACGATGTGAGCAGCCCGGGCAATATTGGAATCGGCTTTGCCGATGCCCCCAACTCCGGTGTGCTAACCGGCACAACCAGAACCGGCGCCGGCGGGAATCCGTTTTATCAAGGGCGTGCCTGGGATTTGAATCTTCGTCCCCAGTTCACCCAGCAATACAATGCGGCATTGGAATATCAAGTTACGAATACGATGGCTCTCACCACATCGTACGTGGGCCAACTTGGCACGCACTTGGTGGTGCCGCACGAAGCGAACAACCCGGTGGCAGGCACTGGTCCTGTATCCACCTGGATTAACTCGAACGACCGGCGGCCGCTAGCAAAGCTGCTGCCCAATGTAGGTAACATTGCGTTGACCGAAGGCAGCGCGCGCATGAGTTACAACGCACTGCAGGTGAGCGGACGCAAGCGGCTTTCGCACGGACTTGAAATGACGGGCTTCTATGTCTGGAGCAAGAGCCTAATGGAGAATCTGGGTTATTACGGTTGCGGTTCGGTGAACGCCGACGGCGCCTATTGGCAGGATGCATATAACAGGCTGGGCAACCGCGGACCCTCGTGTTTCGACGCCGAGCATAACTTCTCGTTCGGTGGCGTTTACAATCTGCCCTTCGGCAAGAATCAGGCATTCGGAGCAGGTTGGAATAAGGCGACCGATTTGCTGTTGGGCGGATGGAACGTCGGCTTCTTTGAGAACGCGCACTCGGGCTTCCCGGTGACGGTATTTGCGAGTTCGGCGAATAGCGGCGGCAGGACGCCGCGCGGCAACCTGCGGGCAAATGTTTACCGGTCGTTTGTGGATGGTTCTTCCACGGTAGACGCCTTTTTCGGCCCGCTTAACAATGTGTGCGCGGCCGGTGTGGACAATGGCACCTGCGCTTTCGGGCGACCGGCGGATGGCACGCTGGGAACTGTGGGCATAGGTACCTTGCGAGCGCCAAGTTTCTTCAACCTTGATGCTTCGGTTGGCAAGAAATTCTATGTGCGGGAAAAACAGTCTCTCGATTTCCGCATGGAGATGTTTAACGCTTTCAACCATGCCAGTTGGGGCGCACCTGGGCGGGATGTGACGAATCCAGGCGGGTTTGGACAGGTGACCTCGCAAATTCAGAATCCGCGCAACATTCAATTTGGATTAAAGTACTACTTCTAGAACGCGCTAAACGGCAGGGGCCGCCTCCATATGAGGCGGCCCTTGTTTCTTGTGCGAGTTCAACAATCGTTCGGCATACATTGCGCCGGCGGGCGTCTCTTCGTGCTTGAAAATAGCGAAAGTCGGATAGCCATTGCGGAGATACTGCTGGGTGCGGCGCTCGATCTCGCATAGTTCCGATTCCGTGTAGTCGGGCTTGCGCAGGCGGAGGTAAACGAAATCGGCGGTGAGGACGTGCGGCGTTTCCATGTTCTCGTTTTCGGCATGGCAAAGGCCCACGTTCGCCTCGCGCAGAATTTTGTAAATGCTTTCGTCGAACCAGGTGGCGTTGCGGAACTCGAAGACGTACTTGCTAGTTTTGGGAAGCAGGCGCACGAACTCGGCCAAGCGCTCGGCGTCGGCCTTGAAGCTGGGAGCGAGTTGAAAGAGGATCGGTCCCAGGCGGCCGGCGGCGCGCAATGGCTCCAGAGATTCGAGGAAGAAGCGGGTGAAATCCTCCGCCTCTTTCAGCTTGAGCGAATGAGTGATCTTCATGTGCGCTTTGGGAAGGAACATGAAGGTTGGCTCGGTGGCGGCGAGCCACTTTTCAAAGGTCGAGGCTGAGGCGATCCGGCGGTATGTGTAGTTAATCTCTACGGCGTTCAGACGGGTTGCATAGAACGCCAGGAACTTGGCGCTGGGCAGTTTTTCCGGATAAAAATTGGGCTTCCAGCTTGGGTAAGCGAATCCGGATGTGCCGCAATAGAGTTGAGCGCCAGACAAGTGTTAGAGACCCGCAAACCAATCGTACCCCTGTTCATGCCAGAAGTCGCGCGGCTTTTGATTAGTGTAGCGAATCAGGCCAACGCGTTTCAGGTTCTTGATGCCGTATTTGACGGGGATGATGAGGCGCAGGGGAGCGCCGTGCTCGTAGGTGAGCGGCTTGCCGTTTTGCTCCCAGGCCAACAGCGTTTGCGGATGCATGGCGCTCTTGGTGTCGAGGCCGACGAAATAGTCTTCGCCGTCGGTGGCCATATAGACGTAGTCGGTTAGGCTTGCGCCGGGCGGGAGGAATTTCTTGGTGAAGTCCGAAAAGCGCACGCCGGTCCATTGCTGAACGACACTCCAACCTTCAATGCAACAGAACTTGGTAATCATCTCCCGGCGAGGGAGGGATTGGACGTCGGAGAGCTGGAGGGTGATGGGCGAGATGCCGGGGCCTTCGAGGCGAAAGCCGTCCCACGCGGGAGGGTTGCCTTGGTCGTCGGGTTCTTCGTCGAGACCGTGATCGCCATTGGCTTTGAGGAAACCGATCTCGCTGGCCGAATAAGTGGGCATGGTGTGCGCGTGGTCGAGGTAGCTGTGCCAAAGCTTGCCGTTGAGGTCGAGGACGTTGCGCTGCGGCCAAGGGACGTCATTGTCCTGGCGCGAGAGGCGGACGGCTTTGTAAGCGCCAAAGGCTCCAACAGCGGCTAATCCGCCAAGGAGAAAGCCGCGGCGCGATTTCTTTTGAAGGTCGCGTTCGAGATCGGCTTCGGGGAGAACGATTTCAGGGTGGCGGTTAATCATTGTGTTTCACCAGCTCCCATCCGATGACCATACTACGAAAGTTGTTCCAGCCCGCCAGGATCACTTGGCCGACGTGAATAACGAAGAAACCGATATAGCCCATAGTGAGCGCGAAATGCATCAGGCGGGCGAATTCATAACCACCACAAAGAGCGGTGAGCCACGAGAGTTGGACGGGCTTGTAAATGGCCAAACCTGTGACCAGCGAGCCAAGACCCATGACAACGATGCCGGTATAGGCGATCTGTTGCGCGGCATTGTATTTTTCCTGCGGCGGTATTTCTTCGCGCAAATGGAGATCATGCAAGAACACATGCCACGCGTCGCGGAAGGCGGAGGTGGAAGTGGGAACAAGGTATTTCCATTCGCCGGAGAACACCGTGTAGGCGACGTAAAGCAGGCCGTTGATGGCAAAGATCCACATGAACACAAAATGCAGAGCCATGCCTTCGGCGAGCCGGAATTTCAGACCCAGAAGTTCGAAAAGCCATTGGGGGAAGAGCGAAATAGGGCCTAAATGATAGACGGGGTAAGCCCAATAGATCAACATGCCGCTCCAGATCATCAGGAAAAGGATCGGGAAATTGATCCAGTGGAACCAGCGGATTGCAAGAAGATGTTTCAGCGAAAGTTTCGGCATCCAGATGTCCTTTCGCATGGCGGAACGAAATAGTTACGCTTGCGTCTGTCATGGTAACAGGAAAAGCGCTATGCTGAACGGCATCGAGATGAAGGCCGAACGCGCGTTGACAATGTTGTGCCTGGCGAGCTACGAAAAGGGCCACCGTTTTTTGGAAGAGGCGAGGCGGCAAGGATGCCGGGTTTTGCTGCTGACGTCGCAAAGCCTCTCAGGGAAGTGGCCGGCAGAACTTCACGACGAAGTTTATTACATGCCGGACAAAGAGTTTGAATGGAACCTGCAACATATGTTGCAAGGCGTCAATCATTTATGCCGGACGGAACGGATTGAGCGGATCGTGCCGCTGGACGATTTCGATTTGGAAAAGGCGGCGCTACTGCGCGAGCACCTGCGGTTGCCGGGATTAGGCGAGACCGCGACGCGCTATTTCCGCGACAAGCTGGCGATGCGCATGCGGGCGGCCGAAAGCGGGATTCGTGTGCCCGCGTTCAGCGGCGCCTTCAATTACGAAGCCATCAGCGAATTTTTGGAAAAAGTTCCGCCGCCGTGGGTGTTAAAGCCAAGAACGATGGCGGGCGCGATGGGCATTCGGAAATGCCAGAGCAAGGAGGAAGTGTGGGAAAACATTCACCGGCTGGGCGACGAGCAATCGTACTTCGTGCTGGAGCGCTTTGTGCCGGGCGATATTTTCCATGTGGATTCGATTTGGTTTGGCGGTGAAGTCCGTTTTGCTATCACGAGCGCGTATGGAACGCCGCCGCTGGAAGTGGCGACGGGCGGCGGCATTTTCACAACGGAGACCTTGCAAGCGGGCGGCGATTTGGACGCGAGTTTGCAGCAAATGAACCAGGCTGTGCTGCGCGCATTTGGCTTGCGCGATGGCGTGTCGCATACTGAGTTCATACGGGCGCAGGAAAACGGCGCACTTTATTTTCTAGAGACTTCGGCGCGGGTAGGCGGGGCGAATATCGCGGATCTGATAGAAGCGGCGAGCGGCTTAAACATGTGGGCGGAGTGGGCGAAAGTGGAAACCGCAGCGGCGACAGGCGGGGCTTATAGCGTTGCGGAGAGTCCGCGGCAGCAAGCTGGATTGCTGGTGTCGTTAGCGAGGCAGGAGTGGCCGGATACGGCGAGTTTTAGCGAGCCGGAGCTTGTCTGGCGCATGCGGAAGAAACATCACGTGGGATTCATAGTAAAATCCCCACAGCGAGAGAGAGTCAGCGAGATCTTGAAGCTGTACACGGAGCGCGTGCGTAGCGGCTACCATGCGTCCGCGCCGCCGCGCGACAAACCGGGAGAATGAGTACCGATGAGCGTTTCAAAGGCACTTGGGGTGACGGCGGGGGCGCTGCTGGGCGGATTGTCCGCCGCCGCGGCGTACGGCAGCGTCGCCAGGAATTCGCAGATATTTGGACCGTCGGTATACCGTGGGCCGGGTACGCGGAGATCGATTGCGCTGACTTTCGACGACGGACCGAGTGAAAGCACGCCCGATTTGCTGGACTATTTGGGAAGAGAAGGCGTCACGGCGACGTTTTTTCAGTGCGGCATGAATGTGAAGCGATTGCCGCATGTAGCAGGCCAGGTAGCGGCGGCCGGGCACCAGATTGGCAACCATTCGTATTCCCATCCAAAGCTGCCGTTTAAATCGCGCGAGTTTATTAATTGGGAATTCAGCGAGACACAGCAAGTCATTCAAGCGGAAACGGGCGTGACGCCTATGCTGTTGCGCGCGCCTTACGGTTTCCGCTGGCTGGGCATGCGCGAAGTGCAGGAACGGCTATTGCTGCTGGACGTGATGTGGACAGTGATTGGTTTCGACTGGCGCTGGCCGGCCGAGCGCGTGAGTGAGCATGTGATGCGGCGCCGTTCGCCGGGCGGCATCATCTGCCTGCACGACGGGCGAGGCGTGAGCGTGCGGCCGGATATCGCGAATACGCTGGAAGCGGTGCGGGAGATTGTGCCGAGGTTGCGGGCTGAAGGGTACAAGTTTGAGACGGTGAACGCAGTACTGGATGGTTAAGGACGCATCCGGCATCATGTAATCACTTTGTGATAACATTTAATCATATGGTAAGGACACAGATACAGCTCAGGGAAAATCAAGTTGCGGCGCTGCACAAGCTAGCTGCGGCCCGAAGGCAATCGATGGCGCAATTGATCCGGATCAGCGTTGATGTGTTCGTCGAACAAGAAACCGGAGTTCGCGCCACTGCTATAGATCGCGCTAAGCGAGCGGTTGGACAGTTCACGTCCGGGTCGCCGGATGGCAGTAGACTGCATGATCGCCACTTGGCGGATGCGTTCGCCGGCAAATGATTTTCGTCGATACTTCAGCCATCTACGCCGTCTTGGATCGTGCGGATGAGAATCACACTCGAGCCGGAGCCACGTGGCTGAGGTTGCTCGAATCGGCGGAACCGCTACGAACAACCAACTATATAGCTGTTGAATGTTGCGCTCTCGCGCAACGCCGCTTGGGTCTAAAGGCTGTTCGCACCCTTCAGGAAGACATGTTGCCGTTGATGACGGTGAGTTGGATTGACGAATCAGTTCATGCTACGGCGGTGACCGCACTGATTGCGGCCAACCGTACGAAACTCAGTCTTGTGGATTGTTCGAGTTTCGTAGTAATGCGGCAGTTGAAGTTACAAACTGCCTTTGCATTTGACGATCACTTCCTCGAAGAAGGGTTTCTCTTCCCTGATTGAGCGATTCACCACTCAGTCCGCTCTGTGTTGACCGAACGCAAGAGATGCCTCCCTCACTAGTACGCCCATCTTGGGGTGGCTCGGCTCAAGCGTGGGCGCTAACCTGTTTGCACGGATAGACTCGCTGCAAGTGGGGCCGATCGAAGCGATAAATAGTTTCCCTAGCGCGCTAACGGTGTTCTCCCGCTTGCCTTGCTGCTCCGCGAATTCAAGAAAATGCTCAAGCTGAACAGCGCTGGTGAAAATGGCCGATTGAAAGCGGCCGTCGAGAAGAAGTTGGAGCGCCTCGGCAAGAGGCGCAGTGTCCTCGGGCAGAGCCCATTGATAAACGGGGACACACGTCGCGGTGCGGCCTTGCGCCGCGAGTCCGGCAAGGAGTTCGTTGTTCGTGCGGCCATATTCCTGCACCGCGACAGATTTTTCGGGACGCGACTTGATGGCTTGCAGCAGCTCCCGCCAGGTGTTAGGCTCGGGTACGGCAACCGTGACCGGCACCTGCCATTCCCGCAGCACGGCCATGGGCTTGGGGCCGCGGGCGACAATGGTGAGCTTGCGCAAAGCTTCGGGGAAAAGATTTTCGGGTTCGCGGGTGGCCAACACGCGTTGCAGAAGGCGCGAGCCAACGCCGGTAAGAAAGACAATCATGTCGAAATCGCCGGCGTAAAGCTTGTCGGCAAATTCGAACGCGGCGGGATTCTGCTCAAGCGGTACTTCGCGCAAGGCGGGCGCGACGAAGGGCTCGCCGCCGTTGATACGGATCAATTCCGCCATTTCTTTGGCGCGGCGGCTCTCAAAGGCGAGCACGGTGCTCTGTCCGAAAGACATACAAAATGGTAGCGCGAAGCGGGTTGCTACGATTTATAAAGGTGCTATGAAAACGATAGTGGCGGGATTTTTGATTGTCTTTGGCGGTCTGGGCGCTGCCGCGCAGCAGAAAGAGGACACCAGATCTCCGGATGTGTTTCTGGACAATCACCGGGCACTAAACCCTAAGAAAGAGAAGGCGGCCACTTCTCGCACGGTGACCGGGCAGGTGGTAGACGATTCCGGCCAACCGCTAGAGGGCGCTCTCGTCACGCTGATCAATGACAAGACGAAAGAGAAGCACGACTATTTCACGAAGAAAGACGGGCGCTACAAGTTTGAGGATTTGAATTTTACGGTGGATTATCAACTGCGCGCGAAATGGAAAGCACTGGTGAGCGAGGAAAGAAAACTCAGCCAGTATGACCACGCCGCGCGCATTGTGCGTATGTTGGAAGTGACGACGCCCGAGGGAGCGCCACCACCCCAACCGAAAAGCGGGGCTGAGAGCCCAGCGCAGGCCGCGGGTCCGCCCCATAAGCGTTAGCGCTTACACAATTCCGGATAGTGCTTTTTGAGCGCGTTCACTTTTGGCAAATCGTTGACAACGATATAAGGATAGTTGGGGTTGTTGTCCATGAAGTGCTGGTGATGCGGCTCGGCCGCATAGAAAGCCTTAAGGGGTACAATTTGCGTCACAATGCGGTGTGAAAATGTTTTGGCGTCTTCCATTTGCTTGACGTATGCCTCCGCTACTCGCTTCTGATCGTCATTGGCGTAGAAGATAGCTGAGCGATACTGCGAACCCCAGTCCGGCCCTTGATGGTCTTTCTGCGTGGGATCGTGCGCCACTGAGAAAAAGATCTTCAGCAATTGACCGTAGGTGACCTGCGCAGGATCGAAAGTAACATGCACCGATTCCGCATGGCCGGTATTGCCTTCGCTCACCATCTCATAATGAGCAGTCGATTTTTCGCCGCCCGAGTAACCGGACACGGCTTGCTTTACGCCCTTCACGTGCTCATAGACGCCTTCAATGCCCCAGAAACAGCCACCGGCAAATACCGCAACCTGCTCGCCTGTGGCGGCAGGTACATTGATGGCCGGATCGGGGTATACCCTTTCCGCCGCTGTCAGCGCGGAAGCCGCCGCCAGAAACGAACCTAAATAACTCAACATTTTTCGAGTAAACATTTGATGGCACCCTTTCAATAGATTGCCCTATCTATAGTTTCGCTGCGGAATTCGCAAAAGTTATTAACGCCAGCCGGGGTTTTTACCCAAGCTGATGAGATTGGCAAGAATTCGATAGGCGCCGGGAACGCCAGACGGTAGTTGGCGGTGCAAAGCAAAAGCGTTGTAGACATACAGCCCCTTGCCGTAGTGAGCTAAGAGTAGGCCACCTTTTTGCGGATCCTGGTCAGGGTCATGCGTTTCCACTAGCGCTTGGTAGTGTTCGTCCCATTTCTGTAGAAAGCCGTGGCCGCGCTCTTCTTCCCAACCGGCGAAATCGGCAGTATCGATTTTGTTCGGCCAGGCGAACAACGGATTTTGCGGCTCCAGAATTTTCACCGCTGAATTTTCGTCGACCACCCTGGGCGCATTTCCCAAGCTGAAAGGATAGGGTCCGTAATCACGGTCGAAATTCTGCTGGTTGTATTGGACGATCAGGACACCGCCGTTGTTGACGTAGCCCAACAAGCGGTTATTGGCGGAACGCAGTTCAGGACGGACGGCGTAGGCGCGAACCCCGAGCACAATCGCGTCGAAATGGGAGAGGTCGGCGGTCGCTATTTCAGCGCCGGAGAGAACTTGCACTTGAACGCCGAGGTCTTCGAGCGCGCGCGGAACATCGTCGCCGGTGCCGGGCAAGAAACCGACCGTCAGGTTTGGAGCGGTCTTTACATCGACGCCGACGGCTTTATAGGTGGCGGGCCGGTAACTTGGATAAGGGCGCACGCCAGGGTAGCCAACCAAACGGAAGCCCTCTTCGTAAGTTTTAGCGCCGTAATCCGCCACAGCGCGAATTTCGTAATTGCCGGCCTTGAGGGCGCGAGGCTTGACTTGAAAAGTCAGCGTTTCGTTGTCGCCATCATGGGCGAAAGAAAACGGCGCTTGCGCGGGGATGGATTCCCATCCATCCGGCAGACGCAAGCGTAGGGAGCCCTTGGCGGGGCCCTTTACGTTACTGCGTAGCGCGCACGAAAAAGCGAACGATGCGGCGGTTAACGGCACGGCGCCCGCGGAGGGAGTGACGGAAACAGAAATCGCCGGACCAAGCAAGAGCGGATCTTGCACAATGCCAATGCCTTCGACACGTTGATTGGCAACCACTACGCGGCGCAGCGAAAATGGCACGCCGTTGAAGTTGAGGCGCGCGAACGCGATCAGGGGGTAGGGAGCGAGCGAGAGATTGCGAAAGCGTTCATCGGTGAGATTGTAATAGGGTTGCTCCCGGTTGGGGCGAGTGAAGTAGGCTTTAGTGAGCGTGGCATCGTCCGGCGCGGCAATGGCGAATTTGAGTTTGCTTTCTTTGCCGCCGGCGAGCGGAGTTTCCAACGGCTTCTCCGCGTTAATTGTCCAAGCCTTGCCGTCGGGCGCCGAGACGGCGATCTCCTCAATCGCGACACTCTGCGCACCTTCATTGTGGAGATTGGTTTGCACGGCGAATTTCTGGCCGGGAATGGCAATGCTGAAGGTCACGGCCTGGCCGCCGCCGAAGCGATTGTCGGGTTCCTTGTCCGGCGCGACAACGGCATCGAAGGAAAGGCCGAGAGCCAAAGTCAGCGCTTTTTCGAACTGTTCCCGCTTGACGTTTAGTTCGAACGAAACGTCGCTCTTGCCGGGTTCAGGCAAATTGCCGGTTTTGACTTGTTCGAGCAAAGCGCGGGTGGCTTTCAATCCATCGGCCAGCAAGGGCGCGATCTGCGATGGGCTGCCCGGTCGGTATTTGTCGCAAGCTTCATCGGCAATTTTTGAAATTCGCTCGAGATCCTGTTTTAAGGACGCGGTATCGCCTTTGGCGAGCGCGGCGATGCCGGCCAGCGATATGTCGACGCCATCATAAAAAGAACTTTCCTTGTCGGCAGCGGCGATGCGCGAACCGTAGCGGTGATAAGTGGCGTTATAGATTCCCGCTGGCGGCGTTGTGCCCCCGCCGTTCTGACTCTTTTGATAGCCCCAGCCGGTGCGTCCGATTTGCAGATAGTTCAATCCCACGGCGGGATCGAAGCGGCCCTCGGGAACTTCAAGGTTGGTGGCAGGGCGCTCATTGATCCACGTGTCGTCTACATAGTTGTGGAAGCGTATGGGGACGTATTTATCGGTGGCGTAATCGTAAATGGTGTTGTCTTTGGTGGGCGCAAAGAACGGCACGCGCGCATAGACCTTTACCGGCGCCCAGGGACGCAAACCTTCGCGGATCTGTTCGGGAAAACGATTCGGATCGGCGGCGGCCACAAAGGCTTCTTGCGCCATCTGGCCGGACACTTGATGGTTGCCGTGGCCATCGGTGGGCGCGCCGGCAAAACTTGACGTAAGGATGAGGGGCCGCGTCATGCGGACAACGCGAACCACGTCGGAAAGCACGCGCTCATAGCCCCACTTCTCGATGGCCTCCTCGCGGGTCTTAGAGAAACCGTAGTCGATGACGCTCCCCCAGTATTGATCGACGCCGTAATATCGGCCGGCCTGCAAAAGCTCCTGTGTGCGGACCAGGCCGAGTTCGTCGTACATGTCAATGGACATGGCGTTCTGGCCGCCTTCTCCGCGGGTCAGGGT
>Ga0075021_10000695_pt1 | contig 17419 bp, 15 predicted proteins | sample ColStrG_CSR_2012_FD_72749 | JGI IMG/M metagenome (GOLD analysis project Ga0075021, IMG submission 72749) | Freshwater sediment microbial communities in response to fracking from Pennsylvania, USA - Cold Stream Run_MetaG_CSR_2012 | ecosystem: Environmental > Aquatic > Freshwater > Creek >...
GAGCATCCGCACGCAGGTTCGACGCCGCAACTCGGCGGGATAGTGCCTTGGCATGTTGGCTCCTGCTGATCAGGGCCAAATTGTCACAAAGGCGGTCCACCTTTTGGGGTATAGGTCAACTGAACCGCAGGTAGACCGGGGTCTCGGCCCCGGTCCTTCGCGCTTAGGCAGTCTCCGTCGCGATTCTGTCGCGAATACCAAAACTGGCAGCGACTGCGAACAGGTCCCCCACTGTGTCGGCCGCGGCCCTGTCTGCCTCGGTCGTCGCTTGCGCGTAGACGGCCAATGTCAGCCGAGGGTCAGAGTGCCCCAGCCGAGTCCCTGCCGTCTTTAGGTCTACGTTGCCAAGGACCAATTGAGTGCTGGCCGTCCGTTCGCAAATCGTGGAATCCGGCACCTTCTAACCCTGCCCTGACTGTGGCAGGCTGCCAGATCCGGCGCCGATAGTTGGTATACGACCAGTAGCTGCCACCAGGCGCAGGGAACACCAGGGCGTCGCCATCGGAGGCGGTCAGTCCGGCCTGAGCCAGATGATTGGCCAAAATGTCAGCCAGCAGTTGCGGCATCGACAGAGTGCGGACACCCGCATCCGATTTAGGGGGTCCGAGGATCGGTCGACCATGCTCGTCTCGGGTGACGATCTCAGTAACTGCCAGGGTCCGAGTCAGGATGTCGAGCCGACCTACGCGGAGACCAGCAACGTCGCCCCACCTTAGGCCCAGCAAAGCACCCACCCACACCATCGGCGAGTATCGGGGGTCCATGGCATCTGCGAGCGACACCACATCATCGGGACTGACCACCCGCCGCGCCCGCCTGGTCACCTTCGGCAGATTCGCGTCGTGGCAGGGTGATCGACCGATGAGTCCAGCCTTGACAGCGAAGGTGAACGCGGCCCGGAGCGTGCCGTAGGTGCGATCGACCGTCTTAGGGGCCAGCGTCCTCCCGGTCTTGAGATTCACCCGAGTAGCCCACCCGTTCACCAGTTCTTGAACATCGGGCTGACGGATGGATGCGATCTGTCGAGTGCCGATGGCAGGACTGATGTGTCGACGTAGAGCTGACCGGTCCCTGCCGACCGTTCCGCTGCGTTTGCCGGGGTCCGATGCCAGCCACTTCCCCGCCAGTGCGTCCACGGTCAGCCGACCACCGGCAGGATCGACGGCGTAGCCAGTATCCTGTGCAGTCTCTACGGCAGTTCGACGCTTCTCCGCGTCGCGCTTTCGATCGTAGGTTTCGGTGACCAGGCGACCGTCGACCACCGGGGTATTCCACTTGTGCCTGATTTGACCAAGATCGACAAAACGACCCTCTCCCGGTGTTTGGTGACAGTCAGCGAGAAGAGCTTTCAGTTCCGGTCAACATCGCTGAAACCAAGCTGGTCACACGTCTCCACCATCTCGCTGGCTGCCTGTGGGACTTCGGCAAAGTTCTTCGATGCAGCGGCGGCTTGCATGGCTGACAGTTCTTGTCGAAGGACCGGACTAGCGGCACCAGCAACGATGCGGGGGAGGTCCGCAGTCCTGTATCCCTTGGGAACCCTCTGTGCCAGCGGCGAGAATGTGACGAGCACGTACTCACAGGCAAGCTTGTTCCGACTGGCGGCAGAGGGTCGAGCCTGGTGTGCATGATCGGCTTGGGCTGTCCCTCCGCACCCCGAGGCCAATGCGCCTGCTGCCACCAGGGCTACGAGAACGGCTAGTGGGACTCCGAGCCACCTTGTGAACATCTTCCCTCCACGGGTGCAAACGATGCTGAAAACCAGTGTCGCCGATCTTCCACCTGTTTTACGACTGGGCGTACACTTGGGTTGACAGTTGTCTCGATACCGTGGACTTTTGGGGCCGACCGAGATGATCTGCCACCAATGTGCCGGTAGATGTCAGTCAGTGAGGAGCAAGCACCCGCGAACCGACAACGCACCCACGGCCGGTGATGTGGGGCAGGATCGGATCCAAGCACCACTTGTGGTGATGACCCCCCAGGGCAAGGCAGATATCGCAAATAGGTATGACTGACGCCGAATGCATCGAAGCCTTCCTGCTGAACTCGGGGTTGGTGGGCCCGTCACTGGATGCCATCAGGCCCGACATTCCTCGATGGCTGGCATATCTGCGCCAGAGGGGCGTGACTCATATACCGACGGCACCGTGGCGGGCGGGACCTGGCGACACTCTCGCTGTAAATCTGCTCAATCAGTTCGCGTTGCAGGCGTCCCCAAGGGAAGGTGCGATGGGCTAGGGTCATGAAGCACAACCTGCGGAAACCTAACAAAAACGCGCCCATACAAACCCCTAAGCGTCGGCGATTACGGCTTCCGTGTGCCCAATCCAATAGCTGCCGCCCAACCAACGGCGTCATGATCAAGCCAGAAGGTTTCAGCTCTATGCGGCCTCGGTGGGGTCCCACCCACCCGGTGATTGGGGACGCGTTATGGAAAGCTCTACATTGTGAAGCGGTCGGAGAGTCGCGCGCAGGTTGCAGTCATCTCAGTCTTCATCCTCGCTACTGCGTGCGGTGGTGGGCCATCAGCGCCAGCAGCGATCCAGCCAACGGCCTCTACGGCCGCCAAGACCGTGACTCTGACGACGGAAGAAGTTACTGTCTCTCCTCGGATAGGACTCCGAGAAGATCAGCAAGTGACCATTCGCGTCCAGGGATTCAAGCCGGGTGTGCCGGGGATCAAGTTCTTCCTGTCTGAGTGCGAGTCACCTTTGCAGGTCAATGCGTTGGGGTGCGGGAGCCAGTTGGCCGCTCAGCCCTTTGGTCTCACCGACAGCAAGGGAGACGGATCGGGGTTGGCATTCTTCACGGTGCGATCAAGTGCCGCAACAGGACCTCTCAGCTCGGTCTTGGTTCCATGCGCTGGAACGTGCGTGGTTGTGGCGACCACGGGAGCCAATAGCAACGCCGCCTTTGCACCGATCGCCTTCGCCGGGTAGCTGCTGCCTCTCCTACCCGGTGGTAGGTGACACCCCCGCCTGTCTCCGCAAACATTGACTTGACCCGGTCATCTCGTCACAGTAGGAGGGTGGCTGACCAAGCAACGCTCGACGCCGACAACGACCAAAGTCCGGCGACTTCACAGGCAGGTGTACGTGCGACACCGCTCGCCATTTTTGCCTTTGCCTGCTCGGCAATTGGCTCGGGACTCCTATTGGGAATAGGACCGGTGGGAATCTTCATCGCCCCACTTGGCGTCATCACTGGGCTCGTTGCACTTGTCAGAACCAGAGACCAACGTCGCCGTGGGATGGCAATTGCTGCCATTGCGATCGGCTCTGTTGTCACAGTGCTCTCTCTGTGGGTGATGCTCGGATCGCAAGCCGTCTGACCCACCTACCCGGTGTTTGGGGGCACCAGGGCATCATGAGTGAAGCCCATCCGCAAAGCTGACGATAGACAGTCATCGCACTCGACTATGAGCAGTCCAGGCTGGCCCCGCCACGCATGGCGCAACGCACGGCGTTGCTATGCCTGGTCGTCCTTTGCTCGGTGGCGAGCGCCTGTGGAGCGAATACCGGCTCCGGCAGCGCTCATCCGGACAGGACGACTTCATGCGTGTTGATCACATCGGGCCAGGCAAGCCAGATTCTGCGTCGGAAGGCGAGTCCGTATCCACGGCCCAAAGAACCTGAGGAATGCAACTACATCACCACAAATGGGGCGCAGCTCATAGTTGACCGGTTCACCACTGCGCAAACTCTCGCCAACGCCGGAGCCTTCTTGACGGTACATAGCAAGCTTCCCGGTTCCCACATCAGTGTTATTGAGGGCACGCAGACCCTATGGACCCCCCTCTTCGACGGCGGTCGGCTTGACGCCATCAAAGGCGGCAACGCCATCACTGTGTGGGTCGGACTCAGGACTCCCGATGCCGACGAGGTTGCCAACCAGGCGATGGCAATCGTCCTTTCAGAGACCTGACTCGATCACTGCTCGCAGACTTGTGCCACTTTTGATATGTAACCCGCTCCCGTTCGGGGATGGTTTGCTGGCATCAGGACCGACCTGATCAGGTCGTAGGGGGGACTACTCATGGACGGTTGCGGCAGCGGGGTGCGAGCCATCCCCGTGCAGTAGGTAGTTGGTGATGGACTGGCCCATGATGAGCACCTTGGAACCATCTTTCGAGTACCGGATCCGGCCGTCCCTCATGGCCCGATACAGATGCGTGCGACTGCAGGGAACGAATTCGCACACCTGGGCGACGCTGTAACCGCGGAGGGGATCGAGGGGCGCAATCTCGATTGTGGACACAGCGGTAACTCCCTAGCTCAGATGGTTTCGACTTCCCTATCTGGCCTCGGCGAGTTACACCGTTGCTGGTCCAAATCTACAGGGTGCGGAGGCTTCCTTCCACGGGGTCCTCAATTTGAGTTTCTGTCGCGATTCTGTCGCGATTGTCCAGCCGCTCCCCCCTGTTTCGGGGTGTTCCCCTATGCGCGTCATCCCAGTTCAGGCGGCATGTAGCCTGGCCCGGTAGTTGTGGACAAACCCCCTTTTCGCTTTCGGGACGCAGAGGTCCCCGGTTCAAATCCGGGCAGCCCGACCAACCAGGGCCCGGCTCAGCCGGCCATGATTCTCGGCTCGGACGGCGCCGTCAACCTGGCCAAACCCCGCAGCGATGGGGCGATGCCACGTCGCCGCAAATGCCGAAACGGGAATGCGGAGAAGCCCTTTTCCGCATGAGCGCGTCCGACGTGTGCGGACTCGTACCGCAAGACTCATGCTTCAGGCCGGCCGGCCCTTGGCCCGGCTCTCCCTGCCGTCGGCTCGAGGACGACCACCGGCAGTTGGCGGCTCGTCCGGCTCTGGTAGAGGTCGTAGGTCGGGGTGACCCTACGGATCCGGCACCAGAGTTCGGTCCGCTCGGACGAGGTTGCCACATGGGCCCGCATCGGCGAGGTGGTGCCCTCCAAGGTGACAGTCACGTCGGGGCATGCGAGGACGTTGCCGTACCACTGTGGATCCCGGTTGTCACCGCCGTTGGAGGCAACCAGAACGACACGCTCAGGCTCGACGATCGGCGCGGTCAGCATGGTGGATCTGGAGACGCCGCTCCGGCGCCCGGTGGTGGTGAGTTGGACGACTGTCATGCCCAGGACCCGATTGAGCACCCTCCCATCGGCGACCCGGTAGGTCACAGCGTGCAAGTTGGACCAGAATCTGACGACCGCGTCCTTGACGTCGTGCACCAAGTGGTCCACGAACAGGGGGTCGCGGTCCTCCATCCAGCCAACTCAGGTGGAACCGGATGGTGGGGGGCGGCCCCACAGCCCATCGACCAGTTGGGCGGTGAGGTAGGAGATCTGCACGAGATCGCCAGCGCTCTCAGTCCAGGCCAACCAGGTCTCCTCGGCCGGTCCCCCACCCTCATTGCCATCCGCTTTCGAAGCGTTCGTCACGATCCGCTGCACCAGGTCGAGGTTCACGTTGACCAGGTGCACCGTGGCGTCAGTGATCTGACCGATGATCTCGCTCAACTCGTCTGGCGGCACACACGAATGGTACGCCCCTACAGCCGCGGGTGCACTACGAGTCGCGGCCCAACATGTAGGGAACCAGCGCCTTCACGAACCGCGTGTCATCGCTCTCTGGGCAGTCGCCAAAGGCTTCCTCGTACGCCTCCATGGCCGCGATGGCGATACCTCGGGCGTAGTCGTGCGCGAACTCGATGCTTCGGTACTTCTCGAGGAGTGCCCGGATCCCCTCGATCATCGCTGGTGTCCGCGCCGGGCGGTCCACGGACAGATAGTCGTGGAGGACCGCCGAGTCGTCGCCCTCGACCGCTCTCCCGAGGTGGATCATCGCCAAGGACCTTTTGGCTTCGTAAAGGTCGCCGTTGATCTCCTTGCCGTAGACCAGCTCGTCACCCATGAGGTTCAAGAGGTCGTCGCGGATCTGGAACGCGGCCCCCAGATAGAACCCGAAGTGCACCATGGCCGGCGGGGGTGCGGCCCCTCCCGAGCCGAGCAGCGCACCCACCCTCAGAGGATGGATGGTCGTATACCAACAGGTCTTGTGCAAGATGAGATCGAGATAGTCCTCCGGAGCCAGATCCGTGACGCGGTCGCGACGCCACCCGAGCTCGGTTGCCTGCCCCTCGAGTGTGCGCATCGCCATCGTGTCGAACTCATCGAGCACCCGGTCGGCCAGCGCCGGGTCCAATGAACGAGCGTGTCGTCGGAGAACCTGATTGGCCAGGACGACCAGGGCGTCGCCGGCATTGAGCGAAAGGGCCTGGCCGTAGTCAGCGTGCAGGGTGGGTCGGCCACGGCGTTGCTCGCTTCCGTCAGCGATGTCGTCGTGGACGAGAAAGGCGTTGTGGAGCATCTCAATGGCCACGGCAACGGGAAATGCTTCGGCGTCCGAGCCGCCGAAGGCGCGACAGGTGGCGAGGCACAGGGCCGGTCGGATGGCCTTGCCGGGGCGGCCAGGATAGCTCCGCACGAGCTCGTAGAGCCACTGGTGGGGTTCGGCGTTTGGTACAGCATGGAGCATGGCCCGGCGGACGTCCCGTCCTACGTTCCACAGCACTTTCTCGAGGTCCTCCCTCGACAAGGTGGCTGCCGTCACGAGGGTTGGCTCGTCACGGCGATTTCCAGCGTTACCCAAAGATTCGGAGCGCCCTCCACCTGCACGAGGCCGCGGTAGGTACCGGGCTCGAGCGGATCCTCCACCGACAGGGTCCCGGCAAAGCCGCGAGCCGATCGGGCGGGCAAGTCGATTGCCCCCGACGGGTCGAACCGGAGGCAGCCAGGGCCGAGGAGGGTCCCCACCGACGCCCGCAACTCCCCAACGCTGGGGCGAATTGGTCCCACCCGGTTCGGTGAGGGGTTGTGGAGCCAGAGCTCAGCGGGGACGAGGAGCCGACCGCTCGCGTCCGCTCGCAGTCGCCACGGGGTCGGCCGACCCTCGCCGGTGACGTCCAGGGTTATCCACCCCTCCGGTGGCTCCGGGCCCCCGGATGGTGCTGCATCGGCTGCGGGAACGGCGGCCATGACACGCGCCGCGAGCTCCAACCAGGCCTGCATGAGGTCGGCGAGCGGGGGCTTCTGCTCCGTGCCCGTCGACCTCGCACCGCTCCACGGGGCGGTGGCGGGCGACGAGCCGGAATGCTCGATCGTCGAGACAGCGCGGTCGACGAGCTCGCGGGCTGCCTGCAGACCGCGTCGTTGGACATCGCCGAGAGCTCTGACGTTTGCCGCCGGGTCGAGGACGAAGCCCCATGGCAATCCCTCGCCGAGAGTTGCCTTCTCGTCGTCTCGTTCCACCATCACTCACTCCTGGGTATGGAGTCCGGCGCGCCGCTTGCGACGGGGCCATCGTCGGTGGTCGCCGACCAGACGTCGCCCGTCGAACTTCAGGTAGGGTAGGCCATCGGCAGCAGGGTCGGGAGCGTATGAACGGACTCGCATACCTGGTGACAGTCTTCGGAGCAGGAGGCGATGCGGTATCCGACCATCGGTGCCTCATTCTGATGGATGCCGCCGTCGTGCCCTACTGTGGCGGTCGCGTTGGATCGTTCGGCGGCGTCAATGCCCAGCCCCGACAATCCCCCTGATCGAACCGGCGTAGTGCCGGACAACCCGTCGCACCCGTCGGCCCTCTACGAGGGCGGCAGCTGGCAACCCAGGGCCATGGTGATGTTCTGCGACCTCGTGGGTTCGACCGAGCTGTCCGGACGACACGGACCCGAGCGCTACGGGCTGATTGTCCGGCGCTACCTCGCCGAGGTGCAAACGACGATCGAAGATCGATTCGGCGGGCACGTGGTCAACGTGGAAGGCGACGGACTCCTCGCCCTGTTCGGCGCTCCACGCGCTCGCGGCGACGATGCAGAGCGGGCAATCCGAGCTGCTCTCGGAGTGGTCGAGCAGGTACGGATACTCTCGTTCACGACCCAACGCGACATCGGGGAGGCCCTGGCAGTGCGTGTCGCCGTCCACCGCGGACAGGTGTACTGGGCCGCGGATGACTCCGTCTACGGCTTGGCAGTCAACGTTGCCGCTCGACTCCAGACGTTGGCAGCGGCCGGCGACGTCGTCATTTCCGACGAGGTGCACCGCATGGTCGGCCATCTGTTCGAGTCCGAGGCGGGCGAGCCGCAGCTGGTCAAGGGCGTCGACCAGCCGATCCGTGCCCACCGGATTGCAGGTGTGCGAGCTGACCGGCCCGTGCGGCTGAGAGTTCCGACTCCATTGATCGATCGGGTGGTGGAATGGGAACGGCTGCGCACGGTTTGGAGCGGGGTACGGGAACGGGAGACTGATGCACCTGTCGCCCTGCTCTTACGGGGCGAGGCCGGCGTCGGAAAGTCCTGCCTTGCATCGAGGGTTGCGCGGCTGGCGGAAGATGATGGTGCCGACGTGGTCGAGTTGGTGGGATCCGCCTTCTTTGAGGACGTCGGGCTCTATCCGGTCCGTCGGTTACTGGAGCGGACGGTGGGTGTCGAGCGTGACACGGGAGGCTCGGAGCGCCTGCAGCGTCTTCGCCGCGACCTGGCCCGGCGAGGCCTCGAAGCGGACAGCTTGCTGCCCAGGCTGGCGCCCATTCTCGGCCTCGAGCCGGCGGCGGGTTACGTAGCCGAGCCCATGGATGCACGCATGCTCAACGAGGAGATCTTGGAGGCTGCATACACCTATGTCGGGAACTGTCTCGGCGAGGCGCCATCCGTCCTCGTAGTCGAAGACGTGCATTGGCTCGACAGCTCGACGCTGGATCTGGTGGCACGCCTGAGCAAACGGAGGGAACCATGTGTCGTAGCCATGACCGCCCGCCCCGACTTCGTGCCCTTTGACGGTGTCGAAGTGATCGAGCTTGCAACCTTCTCCGAACAGGACAGCGGCCGCCTCGTTGACGCACTCTGCGCCGACACTCGCGTCAGCCCGGCAATCCGTCTCGACGTCGTGGCCAGAAGCGACGGCATTCCCCTCTACATCGAAGAGCTCGTAGCCAACGCCCGACACGGGGTTCTGGAGCCGGCGCCGGCCCAGCAGGAAGGGGTGAGTGATCGGGCCTCGGGGGTTGTGCCCGACCTTCTCTACGATCTGTTGGCGGCGCGCCTCAACGAGACAACCGGCATCATTCCGGTGGCGACCGCCTCGGCAGCGATCGGGCGAGACGTCGACCGTCGACTGCTGCAACAGGTGCTCGATCTTCCCCCGTCGGAGCTGGACACGGCTCTCCAGACCCTCTGCGCGCAAGGCGTATTGGAGAGCCGGGATGGCCAGGTACAGTACCGGTTCCGCCATGAGTTGCTGCGAGAGGTCGCCTACGAGCTCCAACCTCCGTCCCGTTGCCGGTACGTGCACAGCAGGCTCGCTGATGCGCTCACATCGGCCGCCATCGGCGCCGACGTCGTCGACTGGGGTGTGGTGGCTTCGCACTACGAGCGAGCCGGACGAGATGCTGAAGCCCCAGTCGCCCGCGAGCGTGCGGCGACCGCGGCCCGCATGCGAGGTGCGTTCCAAGAGGCACGGGGACACTTGGACCGGGCGATCGAGCTGCTGACCTCCAGCGTTGACCACGACCTCGACCGGGACGTCCAGGAGGTCAGGCTCCGGCTGCAGCGCGGATACCTCGCGGTCTCCGAGGAAGGCCCCGTAAGTCCGGCGGGGAGAGCGGACTACGAGCGCTGTCTCGAACTGACGGCCGCCGATCCGTTCGGCGATGAGATGTTCAACTCGGTCATCGTCCTATGGACCTACCACCTCATCCGAGGCGAATTGTCGCGATGTCGAGAGATCAGCGATTTCACCTACCGGAGTATCGAGAAGCGGGAGTGGTACCTGATCTTCAATATCGCCGCGTTCGGAATCATCGACTGCTGGGGGGGCGACTTCCGGGCAGCCAGGGACCTCCTCGAGACCTTCGATGCCAACCGCATGCAATCGGACGAGGACCACTTCCTTGCCGAGTGGTTCAATCCCAATGAGCCGGTGACGGTCATTCTGACCTGTGTCGGTCTTGTCCGATTCGTGATGGGTGACATCGCCGGGGCGGACCTCGCATTTGTTACCGCACTTGAGCGGGCGCAGACCATGAACTTCCCCGAGGGACCCTACAGTGCCGCTTACGCGTTGTCGGTGGAAGCGTGGATGCGGCTCGAGCAGGAGCACTTCAACGAGGCCGAAGACCGGCTCGCCCGCTTGACCGACATCGCCGGGCAGCATGGATTCGAAGGGTGGAGGTTGGTGGCGGCGACGCAACAGACGGTGCTCGCCGGCCATCGGGCGCTCCGCTCAGGCTCCGACATGCAAGCCCTCGCCGGTCACGCTTCGACCCTCTCCAGGATGACCGATGTTTGGAAGCGAATCGATACGCGGATCTTCCTCCCCTACTACCTGATGATGGCCGGTGTCCTCCATGCAGGTGCCGGTGAGGTGGACACCGCCCGGAGCCATCTCGAGGAATCGTTGGGATTGGCTCAGGAGACAGGTCTGCAATTCTGGCGGGTCGAAGCGCTTCGTCACCTCTCGCATCTCGAGCTTCATCCAGAGGGAAGACAAGCGAAGCTCCGGGAGGCCCTCCAGGTCGCTCGGAGCCAGCACGCCCACCTCTTCGAGTTGCGGACCGCGCTCGACCTCGCCGATATCGACCGGAGCCACAACCAGGATGTCGAAGCTGCTCTCGGTCGACTCGGGCGCGGAGCTCTGTACCCAGAGGTGGCTAAGGCCGAAGCAGTGCTGGCAACGGTGGAATGAGACGCGGGCGAGATCGGATCGCCATCCTCGGCGGGGGGATGGCCGGACTGGCGGCCGCCTGGCGGCTGAGCGAGCCCGGGTGGCGCGACGAGTTCGGTTCGATCACCGTGTACCAGCGGGGCTGGCGCCTCGGCGGAAAAGGGGCCAGCAGCCGTGGGCCGAATGGCCGGATCGAAGAGCACGGTCTGCACGTGTGGCTCGGGTGGTACGAGAATGCATTCCGTCTCCTTACAGAATGCTACGAGGAGCTCGACCGCCCCACGCGCCGTCCCGAGGCGCCGGTACGGACCATATCGGAGGCGATGGTCCCCGCGAGTCAGATCGGTCTGTCCGACCGGTCTGACGGTACCTGGCTGCCCTGGGTGACGGACCTGCCCGCCAACGACCGTCGGCCGGGCGACCCTGGAGTCGAGGGCCGCGATCTGACGCTGGTCGACATGGCGACCCAGGCATTCCGGCTCATCGGCCGCTACTTCGACTCACTCCTCGACGGAAGGCGGTCCCCAGACCCCTGGAGGGCGCGGTCGCTCGCGACGGGTGTGCCGGTGTCGATCGCCGCCCTCGGCGCCGAGGCAGTGCGGCTGACGAACCCCCGGGCCGGGTTTCGGGGCTTCCCGGGGGGCGAGGCCATTCCCGGTGCGACCGGTCCAAGGGCACCCCTGACGGATCCCACCGTCACGGACGACCCCTTGAGGCGCACCTGGTACAGCGTGGCCCTCGCCATTGCCGCCGTCCGCGGGATGATCGCCGACGGTCTCTTGACCGACCCGCGGGGCCTTGCAGTCATCAACGACGAGGAGTACCTATCCTGGCTCCGTCGGCACGGCGGTCCGCCGGAGCTGGTTGATTTCTCGATCGTCCGGTCCCTCTACGACATGGTGTTCGGTTTCGTCGGAGGAGACCCGGCCCAGCCGTCGCTGAGTGCCGGAACCGCTGTCCTCTTTGGGGGCAAGACACTCTTCGACTACCGCGGATCCATCTTCTGGAAGATGGCCGGTGGCATGGGGGACATCGTGTTTGCCCCCCTGTACGAGGCGCTCCAGAGGCGAGGGGTGTCGTTCGAGTTCTTTCATCGGGTGGACCTCTTGCATCCAGCGAAGGACGGCAGGGGGATCGGGGCGATCACCGTCGGTCGTCAGGCCCGTCTCGTCCCGGGGCGGGCCAGCTATGACGCCCTCGTCTTCTCGAAGGGCCTGCCCTGCTTTCCGTCCACCCCGCGGGTGGAGCAGCTGTCCGATGCCGACGGGATCGAGAGCCACCCGCTCGAGTCACACTGGTGCACCTGGCCGGACGCCGAACGTCGGGTACTGCGGGAAGGTTCGGACTTCGATGTCGTTGTCTTCGCGATCCCTCCGGGGATGGCCCGGTTCACCTGCGCCGAGCTGGCGGCGGAGCGTCCGGAGTGGCGCGCCATGCTCGAAGGCCTCGGCACGGTCGCCACCCAGGCCTTTCAACTCTGGTTGAGTGAGGCCGATCCCGACCTTGGCTGGAAGCATTCCGGCTCCACGCTGAGCTCCTTCAAGGAGCCCTTCAGCACGTGGGCGTCCATGCCCCACCTGATCGAGGCCGAGGAATGGCCGGCTGGGGATTCCCCGGAAGCGGTGGCCTACTTTTGTGGTGCGCTGGATGCGCCATCACCGACCGGACCCTCCGATGCATCCCGCCAATACAAGAGGGTCCGCGACAATGTCATCGAGTTCCTCGAGCGGGATATCGGCCATCTGCTCCCGGGGGCATCCGGTGACAACGGCTTTCGATGGGACCTCCTCTGCGGTGGCGGTGAGCAGGTCGGACCTGACCGGTTCGAATCACAATTCTGGACGGCGAACATCGATCCCTCGGACCGCTATGTCCAGTCGCTCCCGGGAACCGACCGGTTCCGCCTCCGGTCGGATGAGAGCGGTTACGACAACCTCTTCCTCGCCGGCGACTGGACGGACTCGGGCCTCAACGCCGGCTGCATCGAGGCCGCCGTGCTGTCGGGCCTGCAGGCCGCCAACGCCGTACGCAACCGGCCCCGCCACCATCGGATTGCGGGCTACTTCATGCCGTAGCGTCGTGTTGCGGCCAATGCCCCTCCAGTCGGTCCCTCCGAGGGCCGTCTGTGTGCGGACGGCGGCTGATCCGGGGTGACTACGGCCCGCGGTGCAGGGCGTCGGGGCGCGTGAGCGGCGGGGTCAGGAGACGACCAGCCAGACCCTCACCCGAGGCGGGATCTCTTGGTCGGTGGCGTCGTCTATGACGGCCACTTCGCCCCAGAACGCCGCGCCAGGGAGACCATCCAGAGCGGTTGCTTGGATCAGCAGCCGAAACTCAAATACTCCGGGGTCGAGCACTGCCGGTTGGAATGTGACGGCCGACGCCGGCACGGCCTCGTCCAGCCGGGTATACGGCATCCCCGGAGTGAGGAGGCTGGTGAGAACCAGTCGGTGACGGGAACCCCTGTCTCGAACCTGAGGCACCGGAAAGCTGGTGGTATTGAGCGTCGTCACGCCCTTGAAGGCTTCACACATCGTCAAGGGGAGCACGCAGACCTGGGATGCCGCCCGCCAGTAGGCGTCGATGGCCTGCTCGAGGCCCCCGCCGGAAGCCGACGCCTTGACGTTCATGGCCGTCCCGTTCGGGCCCGTGGAGGACGCCGCGATGGCTCCCCGTTGCCCGGCACTCTGCCTCCATTGCTTGAGCGCCTCGAGGCTTTTGCCACTCGCTTCAACGATCTCATTTCTTTCCGCCCTTCCCTCGTGAGGACTTCTTTGCCACTGGTTCATTCCCGGTTGTGGTTGCCACCGTCGTAGCCACCGGTCCTGCGCTGGTTGATCCGGGGGGCTTTGGCGGCGGGTCCCCGGTCGGGCCGGACGGTGGACTTCCGCTGCCCGAACTCGAAGTGGTTTCGCACATCGATGCGGCCATTGCCGCAAGCGCCGCCGCGTTCCCTGTGACCTTCTGCGAGAGCTTCGTGAGATCGGAGAGGTAGTCGGTAAGGCCGTAGTCGCCTGCGGCGGCCCGATCCATCGAGCATTTCACCGAACCTATGCATTCTCCGACGTAATTCTTCAAGCCGCTGACACTGAGATCGAGAAGTGTCGCCACGCCTCCGTCGCCTGGCGTCGGCTCTGGGAAGCTGACCGATACCGGAGGACTACTCGCTGTCGTCCCGTTCCGAGAAAGGAAGTAGATGAAGCGCTCGGCCAGGGAGTCCCATCCGAGAACCCACACAAGGAAGCCAATTGCTGCGGCCGCGGGTGTGGGCATTCGTCGCAGAGGCCTGAACTGGATTCGCTTGGTGGTGACGAAGTGGATTCCGCCTCCGGGCTGGCGGGCCGGGCGAACCTCGAGGCTCCCCTCGTCGATCGTGACGAGCCCGGTGACGAAACCATCGGGGATGCGGTACCCGAGGATCTGGCCGCCGTCAGGGAGGCCCACTTTCTGGAATTCGAGTGTCGTTACAAGCCTGCCGTGCCCCGGGTCACGGCAGTCGGCGGAAATGACCTCCTCATAGCGTTCGGGGTCTCCAGGAGCAGTGGCGAGCGGCCTCATCTCGCACCATGGCGGGTTGTACTTTGCCCAATCCTTGGGAACGAGGCACTTCTCCGCATCAGCAAGGTCGAGATTGGTCAGATGATGGTGGGTCCTGAAGGCCACGCTCGTGCCCATGGTCGGGGAGGACACAACCCGGAACGAGTCCGGGTGCGAGGAGATGGGTTGCAGCAGGTTCGGCACGATGCGCGGAGCGAGGGTGGGGTCCTGGTACCTAGCGTGGAACTGATTCCGCACTGCCGCTTGTCCGATCATCGTGTGCCACGAATCGATGTCCGGGAAGTCGGCTGTCCGTCGCATATCGCTGTGGAAACGCTGCGCACTGAGATCGTTCAGGGCTATGCCGCTCAGAAGCAGAGTCGGATCTACCGCGTCAGAAGGGCTCAGTTGCCCCTCGATCCGTGCGAGCGTCGAGTCGGCGAGCGCGCGTCGACCGTCGAGCCAGTGCTGGGTGGCCCAGCTCCGATTGACATTGACGCCCGCACCGCCACCGGCCCCGGGGAGAGGCGCGGAAAGTCCCGTCTGCGCCGCCGCGAATGAGCGGCGTTCCAAAGCCTGAGGCTCGACGAGTTGCACGCCCGTCTCCTGTTGCCAATCCTGGAGGGACCGGTACCAACCAGCAACGCCCTCTTGCCGGTAGGGGGGTAGCATGGCTGCGACCTTGGGCAGAAGATCGGGATTCTCGACGACTGCGTCGTCGATCCGGCCGTAGACGGTGACGAGATCGTCCAGTTGGCTCATGGTCCACCTCCGAGGTCGTCCCAGCGTACCCAGACGTCGAGGCAGGCCGTCAAGCATGTTGGAAGTGATCCGCGGACGCTGCTCCCGCCACCCCGACCACCCTCGGAACGATCGCTCCGGGTGGGAGGCTCGAAGGTCAGGGCGTCGGCGAGGGGTCCCGATCCGATGACGAGGTCAGGTTGTCGGGACCGGCCTGGCTAGCCTTTGGATGACGATCGGATCGGAGGCGTCCATGCCGGGACTTCCCCAGACTGCGGGCTTCAATCACGTGGCCACCATGACTGCCGACCTGGATCGCTATGTGGCCTTCTACGGAGAGATCTTCGGGGCGGAGGTCCTCAGCATCATGGACGCCGAGGGGGACCGCCCCCGGATGGCCATTGTCGACATGGGTGGTGGCAGCGCCCTCAATGTGTTCGAGGTCCCCCCGGACTCCATCCTCGGGGACCGGGCCAAAATGGGAGGGCGGGGTCCGATCGACCACTATGCCCTGGCGGTGGAGTCGGAGGAGACCCTCCTCGAGATCCGCGATCGACTGGTGGCGGTGGGGGCCTCGCCCGGTGAGGTCACCCGGTTCGGGCCGGCGCTCCTTTCGGTGTTCTTCCGGGATCCGGACGGCGCCGAGCTCGAGGTCGCCTATCTCGACACCACGGCCACCGAGGGCCCATCCGGCGGCGCGTAGGCGCACGGCCGGCGGCGCACTCCGACCGGCGCCATAGCTTGCCAAGATGGACTGGAAGCTCGAGCTCGCCGCCATCCCGGGTGACGGATGTCGACCGGGCCAAGGACTTCTACGTGAACCAGGTCGGCTTCGAGGTCGACCACGACCACCAGGTCGACGACGATCTCCGCTTCGTGCAGCTCTGCAGCTCACTCCTCCCGGCTCGGCATGCTCCATCGTGATGGGCACCGTCATCACGAGATGGCGCCGGACTCCCAGCTCGGCCTGCAGGTCGTCGTCGACGACGTGGAGTCGCAACACCTGGGCCCTGCAGCAGCCGCCCGCGAGGTAGGCGACTCGGCCCCTGGTGGCCGTCGGAATCAGAACCCGAAGGCTGCCCGCATGCTGTTGGCGGCGGCGGCGTTGTTGAGCTCGGCCACTCCGGCGATGTCGGCGGCCGCCTTAAGCAGCGAGTAGTGGGTGAAGGGGGTGGCCGACACCGTGCCCGGCGTCGTATACGGACTCATCACCACGGCGGCCACGGTCGAATGGACGTCCGTGCCCGACCCCGACCCCTCGTCATAGACGATGACGATGGTCAGCCTGCCCGACTGATAGTCGGGCCCCGAGGTGATCGCCGGGATCCACTGGCCGAGGTACGTGTCCATCTGCTGGATGCTGCCCGAGTGCTGGTCATTCATCAGGTCCGGCGTCAGCGTGCCGAAGGTCGGTAGGGAGCCGTTGGCGATGTCCGCCTGCAATGGGCCGGAAGACGGGGTGCCGGCGGGGACGTCGTTGGCGGCGCAGCTGGCGCCGAGGTCGGTGTAGTACACGGCCGGATTGTGTCGGGCCACGTACGAGCCACTGTTGCTCTGGGCGCAGGCTGACGGCATGGCGTCGGCATAGGCCTTCCACCCACCGGGGCCCACCTCGTTGAAGATGTTGTCGTTGGCCGTCTGGCAGCCCGAGGCCGACGCCTCGCAGTCCCCTTCCCAGGGGTTGGTGTCGTAGGGCAGGCCCGACGTGGACGCCAGGTAGTTGGGCAGGCTCGGGTGGGTGAGGCTCACGTAGTTGGTGGCGTACCCGCACTCCTTGGCGTAGGCGTTGAGGTTCGGAGCCCCCTTGTTGCCGATCACCGAGGACAGGTCCTGATTCTCCTCATAGATGACCAGCAGTTTGCTGGTGGCCGGGGCACCTCCCAGCGAGCCGCAGACGCCGGTCAGTGCGCCGGTCGGGGCTCGGGTGGCGGCCATGCCCACCACCGGCTGGTTGAGCCGGAGCGCCCCGGTCGAGCCCTGGAAGCGGGCGTCGCCGAAGGTGAAGACGCCCCCGTCGGAGGCCACCAGCCAGTAGCCCTGCCCGTCGGGGGTGGCGGCCATGCCCACCACCGGCTGGTTGAGCCGGAGGCCCCCGGTCGAGCCCTGGAACCGGGCGTCACCACCGCTGAAGATGCCCCCGTCGGAGGCCACCAGCCAGTAGCCCTGTCCGTCGGGGGTGGCGGCCATGCCCACCACCGGCTGGTTGAGCCGGAGCCCCCCGGTCGAGCCGTGGAACCGGGCGTCGCCGAAGGAGAAGACGCCCCCGTCGGAGGCCACCAGCCAGTAGCCCTGTCCGTCGGGGGTGGCACCCATGCCCACCACCGGCTGGTTGAGCCGGAGGCCCCCGGTCGAGCCCTGGAATCGGGCGTCGCCGAACGAAAAGATTCCCCCGTCGGAGGCCACCAGCCAGTAGCCCTGCCCGTCGGGGGTGGCGGCCATGCCCACCACCGGCT
>Ga0075021_10000697_pt1 | contig 17409 bp, 18 predicted proteins | sample ColStrG_CSR_2012_FD_72749 | JGI IMG/M metagenome (GOLD analysis project Ga0075021, IMG submission 72749) | Freshwater sediment microbial communities in response to fracking from Pennsylvania, USA - Cold Stream Run_MetaG_CSR_2012 | ecosystem: Environmental > Aquatic > Freshwater > Creek >...
TTGGCTGCCCCCCAGGGATTCGAACCCCGATAGCCTGCTCCAGAGGCAGGTGTCCTAGCCGTTGAACGAGGGGGCACCACTTTCGCACCGCAACTGGAAAAATACTCCAGCAGCGTCTGCCTTAATCTTATGGATCGGCGCAGGCTTGGTCAACCTTCAACCCCCTCCGCTGGTCACTCCTCAGAAAAACGCCTTCGGAGTTAAAATCACGTCAAAGTAGAGGACACGCCCCATGGTTACCGCTGGTAGCATTCCAATTGAGACCGACTACTCCGAAATCGCTCGGCGCACTCTCGAGGCCGAGCAGTGCGCGCTGATTGTTGTCGACATTCAGGAGAAGTTGCTGCCACCAATCTGGCAGAAAGAACAGCTCATCAGGAATTCCCAGTTGCTGATCCGGCTGGCCGGCATCCTGAAGATCCCGGCCATCGTGACCACGCAGTACGCTAGAGGGCTGGGCAATACGGTGCCCGACATTGCGTCCTTGCTGCCGGAGAGTCAGCCCATCGACAAGTTGATGTACTCTTGTTTCGGCAGCGACGTCTTCTGCTCGCTCCTGAAACGCCTGCCCGGGCAGCGGACGACGATTCTGCTCTGTGGAATGGAGACACACATTTGTGTGATGCAAACGGCGTTAGCCGCCTTGCGGGAAGGGTACCTGGTGCACGTGGCGTCGGACGCAGTCGGTTCGCGCGCGGAATCAAACTGGCGGATCGGACTGGATCGGATGCGCGCGGCGGGAGCGGTTATTTCCTCGGCGGAAATGATGATCTACGAAGTGTTGCGCTCGTCGGGCGCACCGGCGTTCAAAGAGATGCTGCCCTATCTCAAGCGCTGACGCGGGAATGGAACTCGCAGCCGCCTACTCGCTCTCTTTTTGCTGCTTAACTCGCACCACCGTGAGCTTTGAGAACCCCTCGTCGAACGTGGGCGGCTTCAGCTTGGCTGCCATCTTGCGCATGACGTCTTCGGAAACCACGCGGCTCCGGCGATGATGGCGTTCCATGCATACTTCCAAGGGCACGTCGAAGAAGACGCCTTGCACATCGTAGCCGTAATCTTTGGCGAGCTTGATCCAGCTTTGGCGGTCGTGGGGCGTGAGGTTGGTCGCGTCCACGTAGCTCATGGGCCGGCGCGCAATCAGCCGCGCCTTGAGCATGGAACGTAAGTTCGAAAAGACCAGATCCTGAAAGCGCTGCTCCTCGGCATCGTCGAAAAGAAGCTCGCGCAGCAGGTCGCTCGAAAGCGGACGGATGTTGTGCCGCTTGAACCAGGAACTCTTACCCGATCCGGGCAGTCCGATCGCCAACACGACGGTCCCCTTGCTGGCACGCGCGGGAGCAGTTACCGCATCGTCCATCGCCTGCGCCGCCGGTGCCGGTTCCGCAGACGGTTCAACTTCTACTACCAGCGCTGGAGCACCCGCGGACCGCGCACGCGACCGGCCTCCACGGCCACGGCGACGCCGAGAAGTACGTGGCTTGGCATCAGCTGCCACGTTCCCCGCGGCGGGCTCTGACGCTGGTTCCGGTGCCGTCTGCGGCTCGGCCAACTCGGCGGCCGGCGCCTCCGCCACTTCACTCTCAAAGTACTTCGGTTGTAAAGGCTCAGGGGCATTCACCTTCTCCTGAGATTGGCCCTCCGCGCCCTTTTTGGGGCGCTTCAGACGCTCGCGCATCCATTTACGCATATAGCGCTTGTAGCATACCTGAGCATCGGGTAGCAATCTCGTCCCCGTGGCGGCTAGGGTACATTCGCGTCGATGCGTCCAAGCTGCTCGATTTACAATGATGTTCTAGGTACATTCATGAACCCAACGCACCCCTTGACCGCTCTTGCTGCCACCGGCCAGCTTCCCGCTGTGCCCCTGACCCTTGAGGGCTATGCCTGCCTCCACCAAATGATGCGTTTCCGCTGGTCCGCGTGGCGCGCACTGGAACAACCCAAGCGCCTCCAGATCGCGAACGATGCCGCGAAGCTGCTAGGTGAGATGGAAGCGAAATCGGGCGGGCAGTCTGCCTTGTTCTCGCTCCTCGGCCACAAGGGCGACCTGATGCTGGTCCACTTTCGCAGCAGCTTCGACGAACTGAACCAGGCCGAACTCGCGCTCACACGCCTTGGGTTGAGCGACTATCTTGAGCCCACGACGTCTTACCTGTCGGTTGTCGAGTTGGGTCTTTACGAATCCACGCTGAAAACGTACAAGGCGCTCTCTGAACAAGGCATCGAACCGCACTCTGAGGAATGGAATAAGTCGATTCAGGAAACGATTGCCAGGCAGAAAGAAGCGATGAAGCCACGCCTATTCCCTTCCATGCCCCCGAATCGCTACATCTGCTTCTATCCCATGGATCGCAAGCGTGGCGAAGACAAGAACTGGTACACGCTTCCCATGGAAGAACGCCAGCGCCAGATGAATGAGCATGGCATGGTGGGGAGGCGCTATGCCGGCGAGGTGAAACAGATCATCACCGGTTCAATCGGCTTCGACGACTGGGAGTGGGGCGTGGACCTGTTTGCCGACGATCCCGTGGTTTTCAAAAAGCTGATCTATGAAATGCGCTTTGATCACGTCAGTGCCGTGTACGCGCTATTCGGGACTTTTTATGTAGGCTTGCGCTGCCCTGCCAACGGCCTGCACCAATTGCTGGAGGGAACGCTACCGCAACACACCGTAGCTGGAATCTGACGAAATAGCCGGACCAATAGCGCCTGCTGGATCGACGCACCGCGCCGCCAATGGCGGGCGCACGGAACGATACTTCCAGGTCAGATCAGGTCTTTATTCGCCTGCGAGACTTGGCGGGGAATCTGTATTCGTGTGTGGCCATGTCCACTCGCGCACCGCGAAACGTTACGCCTTCCATGCGCAGGCGGAATCTCTGTTCCGCTCCGCTCTCGCCGGGCAGCTTGATGGCTCCGCCAGCACCCACCACCCGATGCCACGGTAGTCCGGGAATCTGATTCAGAACACGGACCACTTGCCGTGCCCCACCCGGCCATCCTGCGGCCGCCGCCACCGCTCCGTAGCTCGACACGGTCCCGCGGGGTAGGCCGCGAATACAAAGAATGATGCGCTCCCGTTTCTCCTGCAGAGCGGATTGTGGTGGCCGGCTCATGCGCTCTTTAGACTACTGTCGCCGCGCGAGGGCCGCAGCCCATACAAACTTTTACAAAACGGATCAAACCCAGAGTTGTGACGAGTGCATCCTACAAAGTCACTTACCAGAAAACTTCTTCGGAGGAACAATGTTTCGCATGTTGAGAACCCTGCCTTTCGCACTTACGCTCGCCACTGTGAGCTTGTTCACCGGCGGTTGTGGATCGAGCACCGCCAAGTTCCGAATGTTTTACGCAGTCCCGAACGGTGTGGCGGTGGATGTCCTCATCGATGGAAAAAAGGTGGAAACGGCGATCCAGTTTGGGACGGCAACTCCAGCCAGCGGATATCTTTCAGTGTCATCCGGCAGCCGGCACGTCCAAGTGTTTCCAACCGGAACCACCAGCGGCGCCTATTTCGACGGGACCGTCCCGTTCAATAGTGGCACTCCTTACACCTTTCTCCTGACCGGCCCCACCGGAAGTATTCAACACCAGCTCTTTACTGACAACAACACGCCTCCTACATCCACGAATGCAGCCCTGCGAGTGATTCACGCTTCGCCCAGCGGCCCTACCCCTGTGGACGTCTACTTGTCCGCGCCGAACACAACGACTCTCGGCACGGCTTCGATTTCCAGCCTCGCGTTCGGAGCCACAAGCTCTTACGTGACCGTTCCTGCCAGCTCGTATGCTTTCCTTGTTACCCCGTCTGGCATTCAGGCAATCGATATTGACGTCCCCAGCGCCTCCTTCGCCCAGGGCAAGATCTATACCTACGTTCTCGTCGATGTTTTGGGTGGGGGTTCGATGGCAGGCACTCCAATCGTATTGAATGACAACTAAGTAGAACCGAGCGTGAGGGCCCCAGCCGATCCCGGCCCTCCCGATCAGGCAGCATCCTTGTTGAAAGACTGCGCTGCTGCATGCTCATTGTCGAAAACCTCGAAAATGCTGACCAGCTTGGTGAGTTGCAGGAGGTCGCCCACGCGTTGCGTCAGGCGGGCGAGTTTCAAGGCGCCACCGGCATTGCGCGCCGTCGTGTAAAGAGAAACCAGCGTTCCGAGCCCGCCGCTATCGATGTGGTTGACTTCAGCCATATTGAGCACGACCCGCGGGCTTTGCGCCAGCACCTTCTTGACCGTGTCGCGCAGCGTCGCCGACTCTTCGCCAAATACCACCCGTCCGCTGCAATCCACTACCATCACGCCCTCCAGGGCCCGCGTGCTCATCCGCAGTTGCATCCGCGCCTCCGCTACAGAAACCACTCAAAACCAACGTAGAAGCCTACCTCGCCAGAACTCGCCTTGCAAGCGGGTTCGGCCTGCCTGGGTCTGCGTATCTCTCCTCGACCCGTGGGGAAACCGCACCTTCCGGCACTGTATAATCGGAAATCTCGCATGAGCTACCAGGTCCTGGCCCGCAAGTACCGCCCGCAGAAGTTCGCCGATGTCATCGGTCAGGAGCACGTCACCCGTACGCTCAAGAACGCCATTGAGCAGGAGCGCATTGCCCACGGCTACATCTTCAGTGGACATCGCGGGATCGGCAAAACCACCGTCGCTCGCATCCTGGCGATGGCGCTGAATTGTCGCTCTTCGGAAAAACCGGTCCCTGAACCCTGCGGCGTCTGCGATTCCTGCACTGAGATCCGCGCTGGCAATTCCGTCGACGTGATCGAAATCGACGCCGCCACTAATCGCGGCATCGATGAAATTCGCGAATTGCGCGAGGGCGCCCGGTATCGCCCGGCGCGGGACCGCTTCAAGATCTACATCCTCGATGAGGCCCACCAGATCACCGACGCCGCCTTCAATGCCCTGCTCAAGACGCTGGAGGAACCGCCGGGCCACGTGATCTTCATGTTGGCTACCACCCAACCGGAAGATTTCCCGCAGACCATCCGCTCGCGCTGCCAGCACTTCAGCTTTCGCGCCGTCAAGTTCGAAGACATTTTGGGCCAGTTGCGCGACCTGGTGGGCCGGGAAAAACTCTCTGCTGACGAAGACGCCCTGGCTCTGCTCGCTGAAGCCGGCGATGGCTCCATGCGCGACGCGCTCTCCATCCTCGACCAGGCCCTTGCGTCCACCACGGAGCACCTCACGCTCGAGGCCGTCCGCGGACTCATCGGCGCAACGCCAGCGGGCGTGCTCGAAAGCGTAATGCAGGCCGTCTCGGAGAGTTCGAGCGAGACGGTCCTGCGTCTCGTCGATGAACTGATCAACGAAGGCCACAGCCCGACTCATTTTGCGCGCCAACTGGTCCGCTTCCTGCGCAACACGACGGTTGCGAAAATCGCCGGCAAGGATTCTCCTTTATTGCAGATTTCCTCCGATGAGCGCGCCCGTGTGGCCCGAGTTGCCGAACTTTTCAGCGAAGAGGACCTGGCGCGACATCTCCAGATCGTGTTGCGCACCCACGGAGAACTCGGCTACCGTCAGGAACAGCGCTTCCATCTCGAACTCGGCCTCCTCAAAATGGCGCATGCGCAGCGCCTGCTGCCGATCGAACAGTTGCTGAGCGAGGTAACGCTCACGGCCCCAAGTACGGCACGGCCAGCTGAAATCCCGCGCCTGGCAGGATCGGCGGAGATCCGCCGGGCCGAGCCTCCTGCTCCTTCTCGCTCCAGTTTCGTTTCGCCATTCGCTGCCGACTCCGCCCGCAAGAACACTCCGAAAGCGGAATTGTCGAGCGAAGCACCGAGACCAGGGCTTCCGGCGGCTTCCGGCGGAGCAGCCGCCAACCTTGTCATCATGGGTTCGGCCGCGCCCGCTGTTTCCGAAATCGCCCCTGAACCCGCGGCTGCCGCTACCACCACTGTCACCGCCGAGGCGCTGCGTGACTGTGTCCTCTCCGCCTTGAGCCAGCAACCGATGCTGGTCTCTATGCTGGAGGCTGCCCAGTGGGCGCTTGAAGGCAACTCGCTCGTCGCAAGAGTGGCTGCTTCAAACACGATGATTGAGATGTCGTTTACCGCCGATGCCCGCCGCGTCGCGTCCGCCGCCGCCAGCGGTTTGGCGGGAAAACCGATCAAGATGTTGGTGCAGCCCGCAGGCACGCTGCAATCCGTATCCCCGGCGCGCCGGCCAGCATCGAATGGCAGTGCGCGCAGCCGCGCCGAACAAGACCCGGTCGTCCGCCGAATGCGGGAAAAATTCGGCGCCGAGATTCGCACCGTGATCGACTACCGGGAGAAGGAGTGAATTTGCGATCGGTAATTTGTAATTGGTAATTGAAAGGCTCGCTGCGTCGGCATGGTCTTCAAATTACCAATCACAACTTACCAAATTACAAATTCTTTTATGTCCGCATTTAACTTGCAAGACCTGATGTCGCAAGCCAGGCAGCACTACGAAACGCTACAGAAAAAGATGCAGCAGACCGTCGTCGAAGCGTCCGCCGGCGGTGGCACCGTCACTGTAAAGATGGACGGCCGCAAGCAAGTGCTTGGTATCCACATTGATCCCGAAGCCGTGAAGGCTGGCGATGTCGAAATGCTCCAGGACCTCGTGATGGCGGCACTGAACGAAGCCAGCCGCAAAGTTGATCGAGAAATTCAGGCCAGCATGGGTGGAATGCTTGGCGGACTCAACCTCGGCAGATTGTAGCGCGGGCCCAGCCTATTTTGGACTCGATCCCAAGGAGTAGGATGAAAAGCAACATTATCACTATCACTGGAGGTAGGACCGCCGTCGCAGCTCTCTGCCTCTGCTCCAGCATTTTCTCCTACTCACAAACCCAGCCCGCGGCTCCCGATTCAATGCGGAAAGAGGCAGTGATAATGGCTCATGCTCGTGGCCCGTTCGATGTCAAGCTCACCCCGCAACCGTTCGACGACAAGGCGGAGGACGCACTTCTCGGTAGCATGTCCATCGGCAAACATTTCCACGGCGATCTCGAAGGCACTAGCCGCGGCGTGATGCTAAACGCAACCACTAGTGTCAAAGGCTCAGCTGGCTATGTGGCCATCGAGCGCGTCACCGGAACCCTCGGCGGCCGCAGTGGCAGCTTCGTCCTTCAGCACAGTGGAACGATGGACCGCGGCGCGCCGCATCTGACGATCACCGTGGTACCCGACTCCGGCACCGGCGAACTCGCGGGACTGACCGGAAAGATGAACATCAATATCGCGGACGGGAAGCACTTGTACGACTTTGAGTACACGCTCCCGGAACCTCACTGAGAACCGGCAATGGAGAACTGACTTCCATGTCCAAGTTTGCCGAGCCCATGACCCGGCTCATCGACGAACTCAAGAAACTGCCTGGCATCGGCAGCAAGAGCGCACAGCGGCTGGGGTTTCATATTTTGCGCTCCAGCGACGACGACGCGGAAGCCCTCGCCTCCGCCGTGCGCGACGTGAAGGCCAACCTGCGCCTGTGCTCCACCTGCAACAACATCACCGACGTGGACCCCTGCGTGTATTGCAGCAGCCCAACCCGGAATCAAAAGCTTGTCTGCGTGGTCGAAGAGCCCACCAACATCGCCGCCGTGGAAAAGACGCGCCACTTCAACGGCGTCTATCATGTGCTACACGGCTCCATCTCCCCCCTGCACGGCATCGGCCCTGAGCAGCTGCGCATTGCCAACCTGATCAGCCGCGTCGCCGGCGGACAAATCGAAGAAGTAATCCTCGCCACCAATCCCACCGTCGAAGGCGAAGCCACTGCCACCTATCTGGCCCAGCAACTCAAGCGCCACGGACTGCGCGTAACTCGCATCGCCATGGGAATCCCGGTCGGCAGTGACATCGAATACACCGACGAAGTCACCATGCTCAAAGCCATGGAAGGCCGGCGGGAAGTGTAGTGTCGGATCGTCTCCACGGACTCATCGAGCGGCGCCCCGCCCTTCACTTTCCAAACGGCGGCGGATGCAAAATGCTCGCATGCCCCGATTGTGCCCCATACCGACACACGATTCCCGCCTGAGAAGTTCCGGGTTCCCTGTGCACCCTTCCGAGCACTGTGCCTCGCTTGACGACCGTATGACGCCCCCTTAAGATGAAGCCACCTGAGGTTCACACCGTCTCCAGATGATCGACCAGAACACTTCGCACGGCTGTGTCGTTGAGAAATTGAGCGGCGGCTGTGCCGGGTGGCGTACAAGGTTGGACGCGGGTCGATTACGCACGACTTGGTTCCAGCAATCTCCCCCCGAAGGACTCGCCAAGGGCCAGCTGGCGTTAGCGTTTCACCAACACCAGCCATTGCGGCCCTGGTACGGAAGCATAAGGAAAATGAATTTAGGCAGAGGGAGTGGTGCATGGATGTGACGAAAAGCAAGGCTGGGGAGCTACCCCAGCGGGCAGATGCTGCCGGTGCGGAAGCCGAACCGACGCGCAGCAGAAAACCTTATCGGAAGCCGGCGTTTCGGTGCGAGCGTGTGTTTGAGACGACGGCTTTGGCGTGCGGGAAAGTGTCCGACTTGCAAAAGCACTGTCGGTTCGGCCAGAAAAAGACTTCGTAGCAAGGTTGGTGGCGGCAAGATGAGTAAATTGGACGAAAAGCAGATTCACTGGGATCAAGACCGTCCTGGATGCAGTTTCGAGGTGGCTCATGATGCGAGGCAGAGCGTACGGTTGGTTCTGGGTAGCTGGCATGCTCGTGCTGGCCGTTCCCTTTTGGATGCAGGCAGGAACAGCGGCGGCAGATCCTGCCGGGCAAGGGCAGCCGCGTCTGGGGTATCCGCAGGACTGGAGTTCGCGCCATTTGTTGATGCCGGGTGTTAGAGCCGAAGATGCGCTGGCCGCCCGCGACCCACGGCATGTCTACAACATGGTGATGCGGCAAGTCGCGATCCGGAACGCACGTCAGAAGGCGGCACGCCATCGTCGCCGGATTAAGATCGACTGGTCCGTCTCCCTGGAGAATGGGTTCATGCCGCAGAATCAGTTCCCCGCGAAATACCGGTTCGACATAAACACCGAGAGTTGCAGTGCCGACTACGTTGTTTTTGGCCTTACAGTAAATTCGGGCACGCAGGCCAACTTGGTCGGCATCAACAATCTCTACACGGAAGCGACTCCCAAGTGTAACGGCGGTACGCCTTGGGTGGCATTTGCGTACAACACCGTGACCCACACCGGCGGACAGATACGGAACTCGCCCACTCTGTCCCCCGACGGAACGAAAGTAGCATTCGTGGAGAGCACGGGCACGGCTTCGTACTTCCATGTGGTCGTCCTGCCAAATCCCATTCCAACGCCGCCGTCGCAAGCGGGAACCGTCTTGAGTCCACAGACACCGACTTCGTGCGCGACACCAACGACGCCAAGCTGCATGACGACTCTCACCATATTAGGCGCTGCTACCAACACAAATTCCTCGGTGTGGGTGGACTACAACACAGACACCGCCTACGTGGGCGCAGATAATGGCCTCCTCTACAAGATCACGCCGGTTTTCGGTGGCGGCGCTCCGGCTCTGGTCAGTGATGCAAACTGGCCCGTCACGGTCTCGACGCAGACCAACAGGGTGTTGACCGATCCGATTGTGGATGTAAGTTCGGGCAGGATCTTTCTCGGAGACGGGCAGGGATACCTGTATGCCGTCAGCCTCGCCAGCCCAGGGAAGACATACGCAGCGCGGCAGACCATCGGGTGGGCGGGACACGGAGCCGGAACGGGAATTGTAGATCCGCCAATCGTGGTCAACGATCCCGCCAATCCCGCCACCAACCAGGTGTTCGCTTTTACGGGCTGCAGCCAGGTGTTGTCCATCGGCGGAGCGATCAGCCAGCTTCCAGCGAACTTCACCACAGGTACGCCAACGACCGCCAACACCGTAGACCTGGGGTCGGCGACCGGGGCCGGGGACTGCACGGGTAAGAACGTACACTCGGGAACGTTTGATAACGCGTTCTGGGTGAACGGGTCGAGGTCTGGGCACGTGATTGGCTGCGGATTTGTACAGTCAGGAGGTGTGCCGTCGAACCCAAGAATGTATTTCTTCCCGTTCAGCACCAGTCACATCGTTACGAGCACGGGCTCGTCGTCGTTTGTCGTAAACAATACGCGCGGGGACGAGTGCTCTCCTCTGACCGAGTTCTACGACGGAACGACCGACCGGATGTTCTTCGGCGTCGGCGGCACGACCGACGGATTCCTGGAGAGTTCGACCATTACAACCTCGTTGAGCACTCCAAACTGCACCGGCGTACCCACCTCAAGTTGCGTGACGGCCCCAAGCGCTCTCGGAGGTACCAGCGGCATTCTGATCGACAACCAATTGTCGAACGGGGGGACGAACATTTATTTCACGACCGTAGCTCCCGGTTCAGTCAATGGCCAAAGGTGCAACGTGTCTGGCGGCAGCGCGAACCCATACTGCGCCGTAAAGTTGACCCAGGCCGGGTTGCAGTAAGGCCATTCGAGGGCGACGATTTTGCAGGATTGTCGATTCACCCCGCCCACGGGTTGCACCCGCGATTGTGCAACTCTTTGATCATCCAGACGCATCATGCCCATCCCGAAGAGCCCGCACTGGCCTGGGGAGAATCGCTCAACACACTATTTATCAATAGATTACATTTACAATTGAAACCATCACGCGACCCATCACGCGACCCAGAAAAATGGGTAGTCACGTGCATCTCTCCCCATCGGTGTTTTCTCGCTCCTCTTGATCTTGCTGGCGCGGGGTGCACAAGCTGGCGCGAACCGTGCCAGTACAATCTCCGAGCTGGCGCGCCGCGCTTGCGATGTAACCGCATCACAAACCGACGCTACGAAACCGGGCCCAACAGCCCGGTTTCATTTCTTCTAATCGTTAGTCGCCCCTGACCGGCTCCAAAAAAAGATTGGACTCCCGATCCGCCGCTACCAGTCCCTCCGGCAGGGCGCCCCGATTGTATTCCACCATGCGATTCTTCCATTTGAGAAAGTCGGTAATGCTCTGCGGCTCGATGCGGACTTCCACCCGCCGCAGACTCGCCAGCAGCAGGTTCATTTCGTGCCCAAACCCAATCTCAGAGCGCAGGTTCTTCGCTGACGGCCTGACCTTCTCGATCTCCGGCCCGCACATTTCCAGTAGTCCCCAGCCGGATGCGAGCTCGTCAACTTGGATCAGTCCCTTGGGCGCCAGGTAGTACCGCTCGCAGCCCACGCCAGTTTCCGGTTTTTGGCGAAAGGGCTTCTCCCGGTCCACCAGAAAATCCGGGCGCGCCGTTTTACACTCCACCAGCACCGAATGACAAGCCTTCTTCCACCCGATGGCATCGGGCATCTCGCCACTAACGCATGCCTGTTCGCTCAGCACAACCCCGCAGCGATACCGCCGCAACCAGTCCACCGCCATCAAAACCAGTTTTGCGTGAGTCACGATAGATAGCTTGAAACGAAAGTTGCCTTCTGAACAGTACCAGACGAGCTACGAGCACAAAACTACGAACCACGAGCCGCTCGCAACCCCCGCACCAGCACCGGCCTCCGCAGCACCGTCTCCAGTAGATGCCGCGCCGCTGCCACTTCCTCCGCCGACCCGTCCAGCGCCGAATAACCCGCGGCCCGCACCAGCACGGCGTATTTTTCGACTGAAACCTGAAGTGCCGGCTCGTTGCCATTGCGCAGATCGAGCGTGTTGGCCAACCGCAGCAGACCCGCCAACTGCAACGCGATTCGCCGGTCCGGCAACTCCAGCCCCTGTAGCGTCTTTCCCCGCGGACGCGGCAGCGCCCCTCGGTGATACCGCGCCACGACAGCCACCAGTTCCATCTCCCGCGCCGTCCATCCCAACAGCAGCGGCAGCGCGCGAATCATCCGAAACGAGTCTTTGTGATGATCGTCGTTCCCCCGAGCCCTGCCGACATCGTGCAGCAGAGACGCCACGTGCAGCACTGCGCGCGAATCGTGTTCCGGATTCGCCGTCAGCAACCCGGCTTGCTTCAATCCGTCGTATAACAGAAGTGCCAACTGCGCCACCCGCTGCGCATGCAGAACATCAGGGTCCAGAAATCCCGCCCACACTCGCAACCGACCAACCGCCGCGGCCCGCAGCTGCCGCCCCGACGGCAACGCAGCCCGCCACACGCGCCATCGCGATTGCTTCCCCACCATCTTTTCGCGATAGTGCTCGACCCGCCGAGCCCGCTCCTGATCCAGCTTCTCTCGCCAGCGGCTGCGGCTTTCAACGTCTGGAAACGCGACGATCTCCGTAGCCGTCATCCACAGTACGTCAAGGTCGTGCACTTCCCCCAGCAGATCCTGCAACTCTTTCAGATCTCCGCTCCACGCAGCGTGCTGCTGCGGCAAGAAGTTTTCCACCGTGTACCGGAAGCGCTTGATACCAATCCGTAGCTCGTGCAGCGTCGTCTGCGAGCGCGTGCTCATCGCGCGTTTATGCAGATCGTAAGCCGCCGTCCACTTTTCCAACGCCAGGTGTTTGAAGACCACGCTCCCTGTCCGCACCTTCGACGCCCGTCGCGGAAGCGTCCTGCTCCACTGCCGCCACTGCTTGCGGTCAAACTGATCCAGATCCTTGAAGGCGGCTTGCTTCGCCGCAGCTTCGCGCGCGTGCACATGATTCAACAGCTTGACCGTGACCGGATCGCTCGCGTCCCCCAGTTTTTCGATCCACTCTTGCATCACCTGCATGTCGCGCAGATCGCCCAGCGCCTGAAACAATTTTTTTCCGGATTTCTTCATCTCCTTCCACGAAGAATCCGGATCCATGGCCATCAGGCCATCCGCCAGAGACCGGCAGCGCCGCAGTGCCACCCGCAAATCGTGCACCGGATCGGCCGCAAACGCTGCTGCTGCCCGGTCGCACTCCACCAGCACGCGTTCCATCCAGGCGCGCAGCCCGAGCTTTGGTTTTGGCTTGAGCTTCGCCGGCACGGTAGCAGAAACTGTTCCCAATGAATTCTTTGCCTCTCGGAAAACAAAACACGGGCTCAACCGTATCACTTCTGGGGGAAGACGCAAACGGGAGAGGCGAATCAGCCGCAGTAAGGGTTTACAATACCGGTATGTACCACTACCATCCCTCGACCGCGCTTGAAGAACTGACGGAAGAAGCCACCCTCCCCAACCCCGTTCACTTGCGCGACATGCTGCTGCGGCACAAGCTCACCCCCGATCAGTCGCTCGAACTGAACCGCATCTTCGTCGAGTACCAGAAGCACTTCGGGGAAGCGCAAACGCTGGGAAAGGAAATTCTGAAGCGGCTGGTTAAGAAAGAGGCAGCAGCTTAGCTCACGCCGCCCTTCGCCCCGCTGAAGCCAAGGACGGAAGTGGCGATGGCAGAGCTTTCTTCCAGATAGCTGGGGAAGTCTTCCGGCTTGACTCTCTTGTTCCTGCGAAACATTAGGAGCGTGTCGTTCATCCCCTCGAAACACCATTTCTTCTTCGGGTCGAGTGACTCCAAAAAAGAAATCACGGCGGGAGTAAACAAGGCACGAGTTCTGACGCCGTCGGGGCTGCGCAGCTGGCATCGCCTGGAGAAATCCGGGTGCGAGTCAAAATTGATGTCCTTGTTAACGAACGCTTGTCCAATTTTTTGTAGAACGCCCTTTGGCTGCATTGCGAACTCAGGGAGCGAGATCCCGTTCTTCGAATACGCTGCCACGGTTTGCACGATATTGCGCCGGCTCCGTCCAGAGCCAACTACGTAGCAATAATCAAAAAGGAAGGCGCGATATCCCGCAGCGCTGCCCGCCATGATGTTGCGGAATTCCTTCGAACGCCCCTGACGGAACAGCGCGGTTTGCAACTGGGGAGATTGCGGTCCATTCCACTCTTTCCCCTGGAAATTGAAACCGATCTGCTGAGCGACTGAGATCAGGGCCGTCGTGCGCTGTCGTTTAAGGAGGCTCTGGATCAGCAGCCATCCGCCGACAATGACAACCACAACGGCGAACCCAACCCAGGTAGGAACATTCGACGCCGCTAAAAGTACCAATGTAAATCCCAAGTGTTCCTCCGAAAAACTCGCAATCTTACGCGAGTGGCGCGTTGAAAGCAAACAGGAGTGCCCACACCTCGCGCCAAGGGCCGCCAGCGCCAAGCTTGCGCTCGTCTGGGCGGACGAAAGCGTCTGCCCCTACATCAAACTCCTACCTAACCATCGTTTACAATCAAAGATTCTCTCTTGATAGGAAGACATACCCATGCACCGCTGGTCTGAACTCTTTATCCCTACTCTTCGCGAGGCCCCGGCTGATGCCGAGGTCGCGAGCCACAAACTGCTGGTGCGGGCCGGTTACATCCGGCAACTGGGGGCTGGAATCTACTCGTTCCTATTCTTGGGCAACCGCACGACCCAGAAGATCATGAAGATCGTCCGGCAGGAGATGGACAAGATCGGACAGGAGTTCTACCTGCCGGCGCTCAATCCGCGCGAGATCTGGGAAGAGAGCGGGCGCTGGACGGTGATGGGCGAGAACATGTTCCGCCTCAAAGACCGCAAGGGCGCCGATCTGTGCCTGGGCATGACGCACGAAGAAATCATGACCGACATCGCGCGCAAGGAATTGCGCAGCTACAAGCAGCTACCGCAGATCTGGTACCAGATTCAGACCAAGTTTCGCGATGAGCCTCGGCCGAAGTCGGGGCTGCTGCGCGTGCGGCAGTTCATGATGAAGGATTCCTATTCCTTCGACTTGGACGCGGCGGGTCTGGACCAGTCGTACCTTCTGCACTACAACGCGTATTGCCAGATATTCGACCGCTGCGGCTTAAAGTACATGGTGATCGACGCGCATTCCGGCGCCATGGGAGGATCGCAGTCGCAGGAGTTCATGGTGCGCACACCCGCCGGCGAAGACCAGATCGTGAGCTGCGAGAAGTGTAATTACGCGGCGAACATGGAGAAAGCAACTTCGAAGCTGGCGGCGATCGAAGACTTGAAACCGGAAGGCGACGGCAAGCCGTTGCCGATCCACACACCGGGCAAAGGCGCGATTGCCGATGTCGCCGCGTTCCTGAACATCTCCTCCAAGCAGGACATCAAGACAGTAGCCTACATGGCACAAAAGCCGGGCGAAGGCGGCAAGACGCAGGAACAACCGGTAGTGGCGTTTCTGCGCGGCGATCACAGTGTGAACGAAACGAAGCTGCTCACCTTGGTCAAGGCCAGCAATCTTCGCCCGATGCAGACTGAAGAATTGGAGAAATACTTCCAGGGCCCTGCGGGCTTCATCGGCCCAATCGGCTTGGTCGTGCAGCCAAAAGAAACGCTGGGCGAGTGGGATCTGAACAAGGCCGTGGGCGATCCGCGCGCCGTCACCGTCGTGCTCGACGAAGCGCTTTCGAACCGTACCAACATGATTTGCGGCGCCAACAAGCTGGACTATCACCTGAAAAACGTGACGCCAGGGAAAGACTTCCAGTACACCGTCGCCGCGGACATCCGCAGCGTCAACGCCGGCGAAGATTGCCCGAACTGCGGTGCCATCCTGCGCATCGACACGGCCGTCGAAATCGGACATATCTTCAAACTTGGCTACAAGTATTCCGAGTCCATGGGCGCGCATGTGCTCGACCGACATGGCAAAGAGGTGGCCCCGATCATGGGCAGTTATGGAATTGGGATCGAGCGCATTCTGACCTCCGCCGTGGAGCAATCGAACGACGAAAACGGATTCTGGCTGCCGCCTTCGATCGCCCCCTTTGAGGTCGTGGTGGTAGCCACCAATACCTCCGACGACAAAATCCGAACCACCGCCGAGGACATCACGCGGCAACTGGAGGCGGCCGGGTTCGACGTGTTACTCGACGACAGGGACGAACGGCCAGGGGTGAAGTTCAAAGATGCTGACCTAGTGGGCATGCCCTTTCGTGTCAACGTGGGGAAAAAGGTTACCGAAGGTATGGTGGAGGTCGTTCAGCGCTCGACTCTCCACCGCGAGGACGTTAAGATTTCTGCCATAACCGAGTATTTCAAGGGACTCCTGCCCCCACGGGGGTAGCGGGTCTGCGGACGACGAACGTTATGGCGACTTTCAAACTGATTCTCGGCGTGGGCGTGATCGTGCTGGTGGCCTTCCTGGGCGTCAAGATCATCCCGGCGTTTCTCTCGAATTACGAATTCGAGGATTTCATCAAGGAAGAAGCCCTGCACTCCACCTACAGCACGCGCTCGGAAGACGATATCCGCGACGCGGTGATCAAGCACGGCCGCGACTTTGATATCGATCTGACCACCCAGCAGGTGCACGTGTCGCGCACCGGCTCCAACGGCAATGGCAGCCTGACCATCGAAGCCGACTATAGCGTGCCGATCGATCTTCCCGGCTACTCGACCACAGTCGAATTCCATCCCTCATCGAAGAACAAGGGCGTGTTTTAGAAACGGCTCCTGGGTTCCACCGTCCTACTCGTGACACCCCTGCAAGCGCCCTGCGATATCGCCCGCAATTTTCTTGGCGGCTTCGCTTTTGTTGTCGGTTGACCCATGTTGAGGTTGACCATCACATCGCCCTTGCGCATGGAACGGCATTTCCCGTCGCGGCAAGGTAGGCTTCGTCGCCGACAAGGATGAGCGCCTCCAGAACACCCCCGATGATCAAAACGATTTTGACGACATTCGTGCCGCCCTTTGCAGCGACCGGGGCCGATTGAACTGGGGGAGCCGCAGCCGCCGGCGTGACCGGGGCCCCACCGGCAGTACAGAACGCCCCGTTGCCCAGCTCGGAGCCACACTTGCTGCAAAATGCTGGTATGAGTTGTCTCCTCAGGGTTGTGGTTGCTAAGTCCGCGAAACCCTAGGAGCGCGGGAAAGCGCCGTCAGGCATATAACGGACGGCATCTACGAAACCGGCGGCCATTCCCCGCTGTCCTCGTTCGAAAGAAAAGCGATTGCACCCCTCCCCAGGCGCAATCGCTTTTCTCGGTCAAGAAGGAATGCAAAGTCGCCGCCGGCGTTCAGGCGAACCGCTAGTTCGCGTAGTAAGCGGCGTTCTTTTCCAGGAATTCCTTCTTGTCTTCGGGAAGGTCTTCCGCGGTAAAGATCGAATCCGACGTACAGGCCGGAATGCAGGCTCCGCAATCGATACATCCCGCCGGATCGATATAGAGTTGCGTTGCCGCTTCGAACTTCGGCTCGTCTTTCTTGGGATGGATGCAGTCGGTGGGGCAGACTTCCACGCAGAGTTCGTCTTTGATGCAGCTGTCCGTGATCACGTACGCCATGGGCTTGTCCTGAGTCCTTTCCTCAAGTGGATTCTCTTCATAACCTAGGGCCCCAACGATGTTGGAAGCGGTGACCCCCATCACACCCCGTTGTGCCCACTAGGTCACACGGTACGGTGACGGCCGTCACAGCCAGGCGTAGGCCTTGCCTGTACAAACAATGCATTGATTCAGAGGGAATA
>Ga0075021_10000698_pt1 | contig 17394 bp, 19 predicted proteins | sample ColStrG_CSR_2012_FD_72749 | JGI IMG/M metagenome (GOLD analysis project Ga0075021, IMG submission 72749) | Freshwater sediment microbial communities in response to fracking from Pennsylvania, USA - Cold Stream Run_MetaG_CSR_2012 | ecosystem: Environmental > Aquatic > Freshwater > Creek >...
GACTTCTCGACGACGCCGACGAGGAACGGCAGCGCGCCGAGGGCGCCGGCCTCGATGAGCCGCCCGCCGGATCGCGCGAGCACCCCGGTGAGCTCGGCGAGCCGCGGTGCCGCGGCGACCGCGGTGCGCATCGTGACGCCGACGTAGGCGCCCCGCAGCGCCCGAGGCAGCCGCGTGGTCGAGGCGAACGCCCCGAAGCGCGCCGACGTCGACGCGCCGTCGAGCTCGACGACGCACAGCCTCCCGCCGGGGCGCAGCACGCGGAGGCACTCGGCCACGCCGCGCTCGGGGCCGTCCCAGTGCTTCCACGCGCACGAGGAGACCACGGCGTCGAAGGCGCCGCCCGTGAACGGGAGCTGCTCGGCGCGCCCGCGCAGCACGCAGACCGCGCCGGATGCCGTCGTGCGCCGCGTCAGGGCGAGCTGGGCGGCCGAGGGGTCGAGCCCCACCACGGTGGCGCCGAGGTCCGCGAGTCGGCCGGCGACGATCCCGCCCCCGCAGCCGACGTCGAGGACGCGGCCGAGCGCGGCATGCTCGGTGAGCAGCGGGGTGACGACGTCGGCGAGGCCGGGGGCGACGGCCCACTGGAAGGCGAGCGCCTCGGGTGCGCTGAAGGGCCGTCGGCACATCGAGAGCGCGAGCGACCGCGCCGCGCGCCGGTCATGCCCACCGTCGATGTGGGCGCGCAGCGCGCGCAGATAGCCACGCGTCGCGCGATCCTGGGCGGCCCGGGCGAGGGGCCCGGCGATCCGGGCGTACCACGTCGCGTGCGCGGAGAACGCCCGGATGGTCAGGACCACGTCGCCGTCGGCCCCCAGTACGACCTCGAACCGCTCCTCGCCGCGCTCGGGATGCCCGGGCAGTGTCGCGTAGGAGAACCCGAAGCGGTCCCGCTCATCGGTCACCTCGACGATGCGGCACGGCACGGCGAGCGCGCAGACCGGCGTGCCCACGGTCACCAGGACGGTGCCGCCGACCTCGACGAGGGCGTCGGACGGCACGACGCCGAGGCCCATCGCGTCGTGCGCGCGCCACGTGCGAAGACCCTCTCGCGCCAACTCGAAGTCGGCGGGCCCGTGGCCGACCACCGCTGCGGCCCGCACCGGCCGGGCGCCCGAGGGGAGCCGGTCGTCGACGGTCGCGCGGAGCGCGGTGGTCGTCGGCTGGTCGAGCGCGGCGCGAGCGAGCGCGCGCGCGACGCTGCGCGCGTCGCGCGGTGCGATGAGGGTCACGTCAGAGTCGACAGGCCGGCGTCGACCCTGGCAGCCGGTGGCGGTTGCGCGCGACGATGCGGTAGATCGGCTCGGCTACCTCGCGCACCAGCGGCAGCGCGAGCACGCGACCCACGGCTCCGAGCGCGCCATGCGCCTCACTCAGGGCGGCGGCGACGGCGCCGGCACCGCGTCGCGGTTGCGCGCCGTCGAGCCAGAACGCCGCGTCGTGGAACTCCCGTGGGTCGACGCCCGCGGCCTCGGCCACGCCGGGGTCGAGTCGCTGGAACGCGATCGCGGTGGCGGTCGAGTCCTCGGGCCAGCGCCGCTCGATCCACGCGGCGCTCCTCGAGCAGAATCCGCAGTCAGCGTCGTAGACGAGCACGGCTGGTGCCATGCCGGCACGCTACCGGGGGTTTGTGGTCGGGCTGCCCGGATTTGAACCGGGGACCTCTGCGTCCCGAACGCAGCGCGCTAACCAAACTGCGCTACAGCCCGTCGCGGGTTGCCCCGCGGGATCGCAACCCTAGACCAACCGGCAGACCCGTCGTCCGCGGTCGCCGCGGCTCAGTCCTCGGCGGGTGCGCCGGCGGTGCGCCGGGCGACGACCTCGGTGATGCGCCGGCGCTCCATCGACTGGACGCGAAGCTCCCACTCGCCCACCCCTACGCAGTCCCCGGGCTCGGGTATCCGGTCGAGGCGCTCCAAGACGTAGCCCCCGATCGTGACGTAGTCGCCCTCGGGGACCTCGACGCCCAGGTGCTCGGCGACGTCGTCGACACTCGCCTGCCCGTCGATGAGCCAGCGGTTCGCGTCGATGCGGGCGAAGTCGGGCTCCTCGTCCTCGTCGAACTCGTCGCCGAGGTCGCCGACGAGTGGCTCGAGCAGGTCGCGCAGCGTGACGACGCCGCAGACACCGCCGTACTCGTCGAGGACGATGGCGAACTTCCTGCGCTGCGAGCGCATCTCGGCGAGGGCCTCGAGCACGACCATCGACTCGGGGAGCAGCAGCGGCGGACGTCGGACCTTGCGCGAGATCTCATTGGTGTCCGGCAGCGAGGCCCCGTAGCTGCGGGCGCCCTTGGAGCTGCGGAACAGGTCGCTGACGAACAGCACGCCGTCGATGTCGTCGAGCTCGTCGGTCAGCGCGACCGGGAACGCGCGGTGCCCGCTGTCGCGGATCGCGTCGGCGACCGCCTCGGGGGTCACCGGCATCACGAGGAACGTGACGTCGACGCGCGGCGTCATGACCTCCTTGAGCTCCATCTCGCGCAGCTCGCCCACCCGCTCGACGATGATCCGCTCTTGGACCTCTGCGGGGTCGCCGCCGTCGCGCGCGCGCCGGCGCTTCTTGTCCTTGGCGCGCGAGGATCGGTCGGGGGGCTGCTCAGCCATTGGCTGCGAGGCCCGCGGCCGCGCCGCGCGACCGGACGGTCACGGGGCGCCACGCGTCGTCCTCGAAGGTGCCCCCACCGAGCAGGGCGCGGACCGCGCGTCGCAGCCGTGCGGGTTCGAGCGGCTTGATGCAGAAGCCCTCCGCGCCCGCGCGTCGCGCCAGGAAGACGTCAGGGCGACGGTCGAGCAGCAGCAGCACCGGGATGTGGCACCCGGTGTTGGCGGTCTCCTCGTTGCGCAGCTCGTGGGTGATCGCGATGCCGCCCATCGAGGCGATCTGCAGGTCCACGACCGCGAGGTCGACCTCGTCGTCGATCGCGACGGCGACCGCCTCGCGGCCCGTGGCGGCCTCGATGACCTCGACGTCAGGACCCTCGATCGTCGAGCGCACCGAGCGGCGGAGCGAGGCGAGGTCGCTCACGACGAGGACGCGTGCCATGTGACGGATCGTAATCGACGCCCGGCGCGGCGCCCCCGGTCAGCCCTCGAGCTGGTCGGCGACGCCGGCGAGGCCGGCGACGTCGCGAGCCGGCGCCGCAGCGAGCGCCACTCGCGCCACGGGCGCGAGTCCGAACAGGTCGCCGATGCCCGCGACGGTCGCCTCATCGTGGCGCGCCGCGCGCTCGAGGGTCCGCAGCGCGTCGAGCTGCGCGCCGAGCACGCCGGTGTCCACGGGCAGCGACTCGGGGTCCGCGTCGAGGAACGACGGCTGGCAGCGGTTGAGCACGGCGGCCGACGGCGTGACGCCGCGGTCCGCGAGGTGCGCGCAGAACCAGGCGGCCTCCTCGAGCGCGTCGGGGGTCGGCGTCGTCACGAGCACGTAGGCAGTGCTCGGCGCGGCCAGGAGCTGCTTGACCGCGCCTGCACGCTGGGCGAACCCCTCCTGCATCCCGGCGAACGCCTGGAAGAAGGCGACGGCGTCGTCGACGAGCTCGCCGCCGACGACCGCCGAGATTGCCTTGAGCACCGCGGTGGTCGCCGCGCCCGCCGCGCGCAGCGACAGCCGCGTCGGGGCGAGCAGCGCGCGCACGACCCGGTTTCCGAGGAACCGCAGCAGCCGGTCGGGCGCGTCGAGCAGCTCGAGCGCGTTGCGCGTCGGCGGCGTGTCGACGACCACGACGTCGAACGCCTCGGTGGCGTCGAGCTCGTAGAGGCGCTCCATCGCCATGTACTCCTGGGTGCCGCCCAGCGCCGTGGCGAGCGAGCGGTACAGCGGGTTGCGCCGGATGGCGTCGGCCTGCGTTGCGCTCGCCGCATGGCGCGCGACGAGCGCGTCGAACGTCGACGCGGCGTGCAGCTGGACGGCGCACAGCGAGCCGGACCAGTCGCCGCGAACCTCCACAGGGGTGTCGCTCGGCGTGTCGATCCCGAGCGCGCCCGCGAGCCGGCGGGCAGGGTCCACGGTCACGACGCACACTCGCGCGCCGCGCCGGGCCAGACCGACGGCGAGCGCCGCGGCGATGGTGGTCTTGCCGACGCCGCCCGCGCCGCAGACGACGACCACCGGACGGCCCGCGAGCGCGTCGAGCACCGAGGTCATCGCCCTGGTCCCAGTGCGGTGATGCCTTCGCGCAGCGCGGCGGCGAGCTGGTCGACCTCGGCCGGACCCAGGCGGGTGGGCTCGAGCGCGGGCAGCGCGAGGAGGCGCAGGGGCAGCGCGGCGGCGAGTCGCTCGACCTCGCCGTTCGCGACGCGCTCGCGCTCGGACTCGAAGCGCCGTGCGAGCTCGACGGCCGCGGCGACCGGCGGATCCAGCTGTGCGGCGATCGTGGCGGGCAGCGCGGCTGCGAGTGCGGGGTCCGGCGCGCGGTACTGGTTGACGACGACCTCCGCGAGCGCGACACCGGCACGGTCCTCGACCTCGTAGGCGGCCTCGATCGTCTCGTCGACGGCGAGCTCGCGCGGGAGCGTGACGAGCAGCACGCGGCATCGCGCCGGGTCAGAGAGCATCTCGACGACCTCCTCGGCCTGGCGGCGCACCGGGCCGCCGCGCGCCGCCGCGGCGAGCCCCGCAGGCGAGGTGAGCAGTGTGATCGCGTGTCCGGTCGCCGGCGCGTCGACGACGATCAGGTCGAACGCGCGGTCGCGCTCGAGCGCCTTGAGCTTGCCGAGGACGAGCACCTCGCGGATCCCCGGGATCGCGAAGGAGACGACCTCGAGGGCCCCGCTCGACCGCAGACGGCGCACGACCGATCCGAGCGAGCGGGCGCGGAGCCACTCGACGAGCGCGTCGTCGGGGCGGATCCGCCGCGCGGTCACGCTCCCACCCGAGGCGTCCTCGACGACGACCTGCTCGTCCCAGTCCAAGGTGCCGTGGACCCCGAGCGCCCGGGGAAGCTCGGGGCGCCCCTCGAGCTCCACGGCGAGGACCCGCAGCCCGAGCCGGGCCCCCAGCACGGCCACCGCGGCGGTGGTCGTGGACTTGCCCACGCCGCCTTTGCCCGCGACGATCAGCACGCCGGATCGGCGCAGGAAGTCGGCGGGGTCCACGAGCGGAGGGTACTGCCGCGAGGGGTGCCCTTCCGCAGAAGCCCTGTTCAGAGGCCTTGTCGACGGCCGCACCAGTCGGTACTTTCTTCTATCTGGAGGGGGCCCGCGACAGGGGGTTGGGCGATGGCGGTCGTAATGGAAGAGTGGCAGCGCCACGCTGCATGCAAGGGGCCGAAGGCGGAGCTGTTCTTCCCGCCGTCGGTCCCCGAGCGCAAGGAGGACCGCCTCGCGCGCGAGCGCGAGGCGAAGTCCATCTGCGCGTCGTGCGACGTGGCGGCGGACTGCCTGCAGTACGCGCTGCGGATCCGAGAGGCGCACGGCATCTGGGGAGGCACCACCGAGATGGAGCGCCGGATCGTCGCGGAGCGCCAGGCGAGTTAGGCCCCGCGGCGACTAGCGCGCGAGCCCGAGGACGCCGTCCGCGCCGGTGACACCCGCAGAGGTGCACACCTCGGGAGGCTGCTGGCCGTCGGCGGCGCAGATCGACGCGGTCAGGTAGTTCGCCGACGCGACGATCGCCTTGGTGATCGGGTTCGCCGGGTGGCTGAGCGCGGTGGCGATCTCGTCGCGCGACAGGCCCGAGAGCGCGAGCGGGCTGAACGCGGCCTGGGATGCGACGACCACGTTGGCGATGTCGACGAAGGGGTAGCCCTCGCCGCCGGACAGCGACCGCTCGAGCGCGCGGAGCCGCGCGGGCAGCACCATGAGGCGCGCGTATCCCTCCGTCGTCTGGACGTCGGAACGGACCTCGTAGCCACGGAACACGACGTAGTCGGAGCGGTACGCGACGCCGTTGAAGGTGAACGACGGCGTCGACGGCGCGAAGTCGAGTGACGAAGAGTCCATGTCGTAGAGGCCCTCGAATTTCCCGAACCTCGAGAGCGCGGCGATGAGGGCCCATCGCTCCGCGGCGCAGAACGAGCAGAACTCCGTGCCGATAAACAGGACGCCGGGCAGCCGGCGGCCCGAGGCGCTGGTGAAGTCCAAGTGGCGCAGGCCGTCCACCGCATGCGGCGAGGTGATCGGCACGGCGCTCGATGTCACGCCCACCGTGTCGAACACCGACGAGGGGATCGAGGTGAGCTGTCGGAGCACCGTCGGGGACGTCGCGGTCTGCGAGGTCGTGGTCCGCGGCAGCGAGCCGCTCTGCGCGACCTTGACGAGCACGAGGGTGCCGACGAGCGCGACGACGACGCCGGCGGCGAGCCAGGTCCACACGGCGGCACGCCGACGTCGGCGCGTTGCGTCCGGGGCGTCGGTTGGTCCCGCGGTGGTCATCGACCCGTGGCGGCGCGATGCGGGCTCAGCGCTCCGTCCACCCCAGCATCCGCGGCACCGACACGATGACCAGCACGAACAGCGTGAACGTCACGACGTGCACGCCGGTGCAGTACACGCACAGCTCACCGAGGATCGCGAGCTCGACGGTGAGCAGCCAGAGCACCGTGAGCATCCCGACGACGGCGAAGGCGAACCGCGCGATGTGGATCCAGCGCTCCTTGGCGCGCCATGCCCACGGCGAGCACAGCGCGGCCATCGCCACGAACTGGACGAGCCCGAGGACGGCCACCGGGATGTGCAGGATGTACGCGTACTTCGACGTCGTCACCGCAGCGCAGTTGAACAGCCCGCCCTCGGTGCACGCGAGCGTCGTGTTGCCCGTGTAGTGCTCGAAGGTCATGTACCCCGAGATCGCGAGCCCGATCAACGCCAGGGCGAAGCTCGCCCAGACGAGCAGCGGCGGAGGTGCGTAGTCGTCGTAGTCGTCATGGACGTCGTCGCCCCCGACGGCCGGGATGGCGCTCGTCATCTCAGAACTTCAGTTTGAGCGCCTTGGCTGCCGCCTGGACGCCCGAGGACTGGCAGACCGACGCGGGCTGCGCGCCGTTGGTGGCGCAGATCCCCGCCGACATGTAGTTCGCGGTCGCGATGATCGCCTGGGTGACCGGGTTGGTCGGGTCCGACAGGCCGGCCGCGATCTGCTCGCGGGTCTGCCCCGCGAGGGTGTTGGGGTCGTACGCGGTGCCCTCCACGAAGACCTTGTTGCCGATGTCGAGGAACGGGAAGTAGCCCCTTGGGTTGTACTTCGCGAGCAGCTTCTGCTCCTTCGGGGGCGTCGCCTGGAGGGTCTTGCCGTTGTTGATCGGCCCGATGACCTCGTAGGTCTTAAAGACGATGTAGGGGCTGTAGTACTTCGTCCGGTAGAACGAGAACGTCGGAGTGTTCGGGGCGATGTCGTTGGGCGCCGACGTCATCGTGTAGAGCCGGTCGTTCACCCAGCCCCCGAAGCGCGAGTAGGCCGCGATCATCCCCCAGCGCGTCGCCGCGCAGTACGGGCAGTACTCCGCCCCCCAGTAGAAGGAGCCGGGCACCTGCTTGCCGCCCTGGAGATAGGTGAGCGGCGGCTGGCCCGCAAGGACTGCCGGCGGGTTCACGGTGATCTGGGAGGTAACACCGACCTGGTCGTAGACCGAGGCGGGGATGTGGGTGATCTGGTTGTACATGGTCGCAGAGACGGGCTTGGACTCCCCGCCCGAGGGCGGTCCAGAGAGCGTCTTGACGAGCACGAGCGTCGCGACGATCGCCACGACGACGCCGATGGAGATCCAGGCCCACAGCGCGGTGTTGGTCTTCTTTCCCCGGCGCTGACCCTTGGGTTTGTTGACCGTGCCCTTTTGCCGGTCGTTGCCTCCGCTGGCGGGCTTCTTACGGTTGTCGGCCACAGTCTCCCTCCGTGTTTGCCCGCACCACCCGCGAGCAGGTTAGCCACGTCTCGGGGTGCCAGGATGCCGCCTCGTAAGGTTGGCCAGGTGACAAAGGCCCTGATCCCCCGGCCGGCCGCCACCGTGATCCTCGCCCGCGACCGCGAGGAGGGCGGCTTCGAGGTCCTGATGCTGCTGCGGAACCTCAACAGCGACTTCGTCGGCGGCGCCTACGTGTTCCCTGGCGGCGCCGTGGACCCCGTCGACGCGACCGACGAGGCGACCTCGAGGTGCCGCGGGCTCGACGACGCGGCGGCGTCGTCGATCCTCGGCGTCGACGAGGGCGGGCTGGCGTACTGGATTGCCTGCCTTCGCGAGCTGTTCGAGGAGGCCGGGCTGCTGCTCGCCGCACCCGAGGGCGCAGGGGAGCTCGACATGTCAGACGACGCGGTCACGTCGCGCTTCGCCGCGCACCGTGCAGCCGTCAACGACGGGTCGCGGAGGTTCCTCGACGTCGTGGCCGAGGAGCGCCTGGTGCTCGACCTCGACGCGCTGTGCTACTTCGCGCACTGGGTCACCCCCGTCGGACCGTCACGGCGCTACGACACGAGGTTCTTCGTCGCGGCCGCGCCACGTGACCAGATCCCCGTCCACGACGACAAGGAGCTCGTCGCCAACGTGTGGGTGGCGCCCCACGAGGCGCTCGCGCGCCACGAGCGCGGGGAGATGCAGCTCATCTTGCCCACCATCAAGAACCTCCAGGCGATCTCGCGATTCTCGACGGCTGCGGAGCTGCTCGGCGCCGCGCGGGCCGAGACCCGGGTGCCGCGCATCGAGCCGCGGATCGTCGCAGACGGCGACGGCGTTCGAATCCTCCTGCCAGGTGACCCCGGCTTCGACGACCCCGGGATCCCCGACGTGGGCGTGGGCGCCGTCGCCAACGCCGAGATCGACAGGGCGTCCACGCGGCCACGCGACTGATGGCGACCCCCGGACCGCTGCCGGACCTCGCGATTGGTCCGGGCTGCACCCCTGGGATCCCCGTGGGGCTCGACGCACTGGTCGTGCGACTGACGGCGCCCAACCCCTCGATGATGACCGGACCGGGGACCAACACCTACGTCGTGGGCACCGATGACGCCGTCGTGGTGGTGGATCCCGGCCCCGAGGACCGCGGCCACCTCGACGCGATCCTCGCCGTGGTCGCGGACCGTGCCACCGTCGCGGTGTGCGTCACGCACCACCACCGCGACCACGCCCTCGGCGCCCGCGCGACGGCGACCGCGCTGCGCGCCCCGGTTGTCGCAAATGGCCACGCGGCGCTCACGGCGGACGTGACCGCGCGCGAGGGGCACGCCCTCGACGTCGACGGTGTCCGCGTCGTCGCCTGGCACACCCCGGGCCACGCGTCGGACCACCTGTGCTTCCTCGTCGAGCCCCTCGGCTGGCTGCTCACCGGCGACCACCTGATGGAGGGGTCGACCGTCGTGATCCGCCCGCCCGACGGCAACCTTGTGGACTACCTGGGCGCGGTCGCGCGGGTACGCGACGCGGCGGGCCTCGTGCGACTCGCCCCGGGCCACGGGCGGCTGCTCTCGGATCCCGCGCGCTGCGCCCAGGGCGTCTTGGACCACCGGGCCCAGCGTGCGAGCGTCGTCGAACGTGCCCTGCGCACGCTCGAGACGGCAACGGCCGCAGAGGTCCGCGCCGTCGCCTACGCCGACGTCGGCCCGGAGCGTGACGAGGTCGCGACCGCGTCGTGCTGGGCGCACCTGCTGGCGCTCGTCGAGGAGGGGCGCGCGACCAGCGACGCGCCGCGCGACGACGACGCCGCGGCGTTCACCGCGACACCCCGCTAGGCGTCGACGGCGCGAGAGATCGCGTCGAGGAGCCTCGCGGTGCACCCCGCCGCGCCGGGGGGCGGCGCGAGCTCGGTGGCGATCCGCTCGGCGAGCGCGCGCACGACGGCCCCGGCGGGCCGGTCCGTGAGCGCCACGGGGCGGCCCTCGTCGGCCTCCGCGGCGAGCTCGGCGTCGAACGGGACCGACGCGAGCAGCTCGATCCCGAGGTCCTCGGCGAGACGCGCGCCGCCGCCCTCACCGAACAGCGAGTACGTGGTGCCGTGCTCGCAGGTGAAGGCACTCATGTTCTCGATGACGCCGAGGACGCGCAGGTTCGCGCGCCGCGCGAGGTCGCCGACGCGCGCGGCGACCAGCTGGGCGGCGAGCGGTGGCGTCGTGACGAGCAGCACCCCGGTCTGCGGCAGGGTTCGGGCGAGGCCCATCGGGACGTCGCTGGTCCCCGGCGGCAGGTCGACGAGCAGGTAGTCGATGCCGGTCCAGTCCACGTCCTCGACGAACTGCTGGACCGCCTTGTTGAGCATCATCCCGCGCCACAGGAGCGCCGCGTCCTCCTCGGCGAGGAAGCCCATGGACACCACGCGCAGCTCGCCGTCGCCGACGGGCAGCGACTTGGGCACCATCTTGGCGCCACGCGCCTCGAGTGGGCCCGACATGCCGAGGAGCCGCGGCAGCGAGAAGCCGCCCACGTCGGCGTCGATCACGCCGACGACGCAGCCCCTCGTGGCCAGCGCCACGGCGAGGTTCGCGGTCAGCGACGACTTGCCGACGCCGCCTTTGCCCGAGCCGATCGCGAGCACCGGCACGGTCCCGGGGATCGTGGTCGTGGGGGCCCTCTCCTGGGCGAGTCGCCGGGCGGTGTCCATGAGGGCGGACTTGCGCACGGGATCCATCACGGCGATCTCGACCTCGACGGCCGTGACCCCCTCGAGGCCCGCGAGGGCCGTGGTCACGTCGCGCTCGAGGCGGTCGCGGAGGGGGCACGCGACGGTGGTCAGCGCCAGCCCGACGCGCGCGACGCCGTCATCGCCGCGCGTGGCGAGGGTGACCATCCCCAGGGCGACCACGTCGGCGCCCAGCTCTGGGTCAACGACCCCGCGCAGCCTCGCTGCCAGGGTGGCATCGAGTGCTGGCGTCACGGCGCGACCCTACCGGTGCCGGTGCGCGCGCCGGCGGTCCGTCCCACTACGATCTGGTGTCTGCGGTGCCGTGTGCGTTGGCCCGCCGAGCGTCCCACGGAGGTCACATGTCCACCACAGCCACCGTCTCGATCTCGCGCAAGCAAGAGCCGATCACGCTGACCGACGCCGCGTCGGCCAAGGTCGCCGAGCTGCTCGCAGCGGAGGCCGACGCCGAGCAGCTCGCGCTGCGCGTGGCGGTCAAGCCGGGCGGCTGCTCGGGCTTCTCCTACGACATGTTCTTCGACACCGAGGTGGCCGAGGACGACATCGTTCGCAGCTTCGGCGCCGTGCGAGTGGTCGTGGACCCGAAGAGCGCAGCGCTGCTCGTCGGCGCGTCGCTCGACTACTCCGACGGCCTGCAGGGCGCCGGGTTCCACATCACGAACCCGAACGCGACGTCGACCTGCGGCTGCGGCAGCTCGTTCAGCTGACCGAGAGCGACGGCGGCGGCGCGGCCGTCTCGTTCCGGCTCAACGGCGTCGACGTCGAGGTCCCCGCGAGCGGGACCCTCCTCGACGCCCTGCGCGACACGCTGGCGTGCCGTGACGTCAAGGACGGCTGCGCCCCCCAGGGACAGTGCGGCTGCTGCACGGTCCTGATCGACGGCGCCGCGCGCGTGTCGTGCGTCACGCCCGTCACGCGCGTCGCGGGTCGCGAGGTCACGACGCTCGACGGGCTCGACGCCGCGACGCTCGAGCCGCTCGTCGAGGCGTTCGACGCGACGGCCGCGTCGCAGTGCGGGTTCTGCACGCCGGGGATCCTCGTGCGCCTTGCCGCCGCGCTGTCCAAGGGCCCGCTCGACGACCGCGCGGCACGCAGCGCGCTGTCCGCGCACCTGTGCCGGTGCACGGGCTTCCAGCCGATCGTCGAGGCCGCGATGGCGGCCTCGGGGAGCGAGCGCGCCCCGGGCCGCGACCCGGTCGCCGCCACGGCGCGCGCCACGCTCGAGAGCGGCACGACCCAGCTCGCGGGCAGGGACGTCACCCTCGGTCGCGCCCCGTTCGCCGATGACACTGCGCCGCCCGGCGCGCTCGTGGCGATGGGCTTCGGTGAGGAGGGCTACGAGGTCGCGGCGACCGCAGCCGCGTCCCGCGCGGCTGCCGGGGTGCGACAGGGCCGAAACTCGACGGTGGCCCTCGTGCATCCCGTCGCGCTGCCCGACGGGGAGTTCGACCTCGTCCTTCGGACCACCTGGGTCGAGCCCGCCTACCTGGAGCCCGACGCCAGCTGGTGCGCCCCGGGCGGGGTGGCGGCCTCGGCCTTCGGCAATGCCGGGGCGTTCGGCGCCAAGCGACGCTCGCCGGTCGCCCAGGACGCGTCGGACCTCGCCGCGCGACTCGGGGCGACCGTCGCGGTCCGCTGGTCTCGCGAGGCGGTCGTGCTGCGTGGCGAGAAGCGCCCGCCGCTGGCGCTCGGGCTGCGACGCGACGGCACGGGGGCGGTGGTGCTCGCGACCACCGCGGCGTCCGGGCCGCTCGATGAGGTCGTCGCCGCGATCACCGCGGCGTTCCCGCTGCTCGAGGTCCGCGTGGTCGAGGTCCCGGGTCCGAAGGTCGGCGTGACGCATCGCGGCGCGGGGCTCGCAGAGGTGCTCGCGGCGCGCGCGGTGCTCGGGGCGGACGAGGACGGGACCTGCGAGGTCACCACCGCCAACGGCGCGGTCGCGCGCGTGTGCGTCGGCGACGGCGCGATCGACGTCCGCGTCGATGCCGGGGAGCCGCTGTGCCGCGCGACGCTGCGCAGCTACGCGATCGGCGCGGTCCACCAGGCGTTCTCGATGGTGCGCACCGAGGCGATCGCCCTGGACGACGGCGGGCGCCCGGTGGACCTGACGATCCGCTCCTACGGGATCACCCCCGCGCGCTCGATGCCCCGGGTCGACGTCGAGATCGTCGACGCTGCGCGCCCCGCGGTCGCCGCGGGCACCGCGGTGTTCGCCGCAGCGCTGGGCGCGGTGTGGTTGGCTGAGGGTTCCGGGCCGACGTGGCCCACTGCCCGCTAAGGAGCCCGCATGCCCGCACCGGTTGGTCCCTACAGCCCCGTCGTCAGGGCCGGCGACCTCGTCGTGACGTCCGGCCAGCTCGGCCTCGCACCGGGCCCCGACGGGGTCGTGGCACTCGTCGAAGGCGGCGCCGCGCCCCAGCTCGCCCAGGCGCTGCGCAACGGCGAGGCCGTGCTCGCCGACGCGGGCGCGCGCAAGGACCAGGTGATCAAGGCGACGCTGCTGCTTGCCGACATCTCGGAGTTCGCCGCGTGCAACGACGTCTGGATCGAGTTCTTCGGCGACCACCGCCCGGCGCGCACGGCATTCGCCGTCGCGGCGCTGCCGCTCGGGGCCGCGGTCGAGGTGGAGCTGTGGGCGAGCAGCCCGACGACCTGACCGACGTCGACGGTGATGCGTCGACGTCATGGCGCCGGCCTGCGCTTCGCCAGCAGCTTCGCGGCGGCATCTACGGGCGCCTCGCGAGGTCCATGGGCCTGGAGCGCAATCCCGCGGCGGTGATCTTCGGGGTCATCACCGTCGGCGCCGTGCTCGCCGCCGAGGGCGCGCGCAGCGAGCCGTTCGCGCGCAGCATCGGGGCCGCGGTCGCTGTGCTGGTCCTCTACTGGCTGGTGCACGCCTGGAGCATCGACACGGGCAACCGCCTCGAGACGCGGCGCGGCTTCGACATAGTCAGCTTCTTCGCGGTGCTCGGGCTCGAGTCGCCGATCATCCGCGGGGCGATCCCGCCGATCCTCGCGGTCGCGATCGCGGGGCTCGCCGGCGCGGCCGACCGCCGTGCGGTGTTCATCGGCACGATCGTCGCCGCGCTCATGCTCGTGGCGATCGAGTTCGTCGCGGCGATGCGCAACCGCATGGTGGGCCGCCAGGTCGTCGTGCAGACCGCCATGGGCGCGGTGTTCGGCTGCGGCCTGATCGTGCTGCACTTCATCGTGGTGTGACCCGCGAGGCGCCCTGTCAGCCGAAGCGATAGCCGACGGATCGAACCGTCTGGATCAGGTGGGCGTGCTCCTCGCCGAGCTTCGCGCGCAGGCGGCGGACGTGGACGTCGACGGTGCGCGCACCGCCGTAGTACTCGTAGCCCCACACGCGGCTCAGCAGGGTCTCGCGCGTGAACACCCGCGTCGGGTTCGCCGCGAGGAATCGCAGCAGCTCGTACTCCATGTAGGTCAGGTCCAGCACGCGCCCGGCGATCGCGGCCTGGTACGTCTCGAGGTTAACCACGAGCCCCCCGTGCTCGAGGACCGCCGCCGCCGGCGCGGTCCCGCGAAGCGCGAGGAGATGCCGGAGGCGCGCGGCGACCTCCTCGGGGCCGAGCGGCGCGATGACGAAGTCGTCGAACAGCTCGTCGCGCAGCGCGAGGTCGTCGAGCTGGTCGCGCGCGATGACGACGAGGATCGGCTCGAACGGCGGGTCACACCGCCGGAGCGTGCGGCAGACCGCCATCGCGTCGGCAGTCGAGCGCGCCGTGGCGTCGACGATCACCGCCGCGAGCTCGCCGGTCCCGTCGCCGAGGCGCTCCACGAGCCGGGCGACCTCGGGCTCGGCGGTGGCCTTGAGCCCCGCGAGCCGCACGCCGCGCTCGCAGGCCGGGTCCATGACCGGGACGCAGGCGACCTCGACGGCCCGTGCGATCTCCAGGGCGCTCACAGCAGCGGCAGGTACCGGTCGAGCTCGAACGGCGTGACGGTCTCCTTGTAGGCCGACCACTCCGCGCGCTTGTTGCGCAGGAACCACTCCACGAGGTGCTCGCCGAGGGTCTCGTGGAGCAGCGCGGAGCGCTCCATGAGGTCGCACGCCTCCTTGAGGCTCGTCGGCAGCAGTTCGAGGTCACTCGACGTGCCCTGGTCAAAGAGGTTCCCCGTGGACTCCGCGGGGAGCTCGTAGCCCCCGCGCACGCCGGCCATGCCCGCGGCCAGCAGCACGGCGAAGCACAGGTACGGGTTCGCCGCGGGGTCCGGCGCGCGGTACTCGAGTCGCGTCGAGTCCGGCTTCGAGGCCTTGACCGTCGGGACCCGCACCAGCGCCGAGCGGTTGTTGCGTGCCCAGCTGACGTGCACGGGCGCCTCGTGGCCCGGCACGAGGCGCTTGTAGGAGTTCACCCATTGGTTCGTGACCGCGGTGATCTCTCCGGCGTGCACGAGCAGCCCCGCGATGAACCGGTGCGCGAGCGTGGACAGCCCGTAGGGGTCGTCGCGGTCGACGAACTCGTTGACGTCGTCACGCCACAGCGACAGGTGCGTGTGCATCCCCGAGCCCTGGACACCGGCGAGCGGCTTGGGCATGAAGCTCGCAGCGATGCCCGCGTGGAACGCGAGCTCCTTGACGACATGGCGGACCGTCATGACGTTGTCCGCCATCGTCAGCGCATCGGTGTAGCGAAGGTCGAGCTCGTGCTGCCCCGGCGCGTCCTCGTGCTGGGCGTGCTCGACGGGGATGCCCATCTCCTCGAGCATCCGCACCGTGTCCCGCCGCAGGCGGCTGACCGAGTCGTCGGTTCCCAGGTCGAAGTAGCTGCCACGGTCCACCGGCTTCGGCGGCCCGTCGGTCTCCAGGGAGTCGAAGTAGAAGTACTCGAGCTCGGGCGCGACGAAGAACGTGTGCCCCTCGTCGTGGGCGCCGTCGAGCACCCGGCGCAGCCGGTTGCGGGGGCACCCCTCGAAGGGGGAGCCGTCGACCTGGACGATGTCGCAGAACACCCTCGCGACACCCTCGCCCTCGCCGTGCCACGGGAGCATCTGGAAGGTGTCGAGGTCGGGCTTGGCGAGGACGTCGGCCTCCTGAACCCTGCTGAAGCCGTCGATGGCGCTGCCGTCGAAGGTCATCCCCTCGTCGAGGGCGTCCTCGAGCTCGGCGGGGGTGACGTGGAAGGCCTTGTGGCGACCGAGCACGTCGGTGAACCACAACTGGACGAAGCGAATCCTGCGCTCCTCGACGGTGCGAAGGACGTAGGCGGCTTGCTGCTCGGACACGGGGGCCATTGTCGCAGGTCGCCCCGCCGCCCGGTCCGGGCGGCGGGGCGGACGCTCAGCGGCGCTTCGCCGCGCGCTTGGCGGGACGCGCCGCCTTCTTGGCGGGCGCCCGCTTGGACGCCGCCTTGACGGGCGCCTTGGCGACGGTCCTCGCTGACTTCTTGGTCGCCGCCTTCTTCGCAGCGCCCCTTGACGGCCGGCTCGCGGCCTCGGCGCCGCAGACCGTCTCGAGCAGCAGGCGGCTCACGACGTAGGGGTCCATGTTCGCGTTCGGACGTCGGTCCTCGAGCCACCCGCGTCCGTCACGTGCGACGACCCAGGGGATCCGGATCGACGCGGCCCGGTTCGACGTGCCGTAGGAGAACTTGTCGAACCGCGCCGTTTCGTGCGCACCCGTCAGGCGCTCCTCGATGCCGACCCCGTAGTTCGAGATGTGCTCCTTGACCCTCGTGCCGATCGCCTCACAGCCCGCGATGATCGCGTCCCAGCCGCCCGGCCCACGCATCGCCTTGGTCGAGAAGTTGGTGTGCGCGCCCGCGCCGTTCCAGTCGCCGAGCATGGGCTTGGGCTCGAGGGTGGCGTAGACGTCGAAGTCCTCGGCGATGCGGAACAGCAGCCAGCGCGCGACCCACAGCTGGTCGCCGATCTCGGGGGGCGGGAGGATCCCGATCTGGAACTCCCACTGCGCCATCATCACCTCGGCGTTGGTGCCCTCGATCGAGATGCCGGCGCGGATGCACGCGAGCGTGTGCTCCTCGACGATCTCGCGGCCCGGCATCTTGTCGCCGCCGACCCCGCAGTAGTAGGGGCCCTGCGGCGCCGGATAGCCGTTCTCGGGCCATCCGAGCGGACGCTCGTTGTGGATGAACGTGTACTCCTGCTCGATGCCGAACCACGGCTCGCTGGCCTTGTACTTGGCCGCCGCCGCCGCGCACGCCGCACGGGTGTTGGTCGGGTGCGGGGTCATGTCGGTGAGCAGGACCTCGCACATGACGAGCTTGTCGTTCGGTCCGCGCAGCGGGTCCTTGCACACCCACACCGGGTTGAGCACGCAGTCGGAGTTCTCACCGGTCGCCTGGTTCGTGCTCGAGCCGTCGAAGCCCCAGATGCCGGGCTGCTTGCCGTCCGCGATGATGCGCGTCTTGCTGCGCACGAGCGGTGAGGGCTTGGTTCCGTCGATCCAGATGTACTCGGCCTGGTAGGGCACGTCTGCTCCTTGGTTGTCGTCCGTCCGGGCGTGCCGGTCCGACACCTCGGCTCGCCGCGTCCAGTCTCCCAACTCCCAGGACCTCCAACGCGCGGATTTGGTTAACAGCGTGTGAAACCCCTCCGGGGGCCTCGAGCGCGCGCCGTTAGGCTCGAGGTGTGGCCACGATCCGGCTCGGGCTCGCCCAGCTGAACCTGCGGGTCGGTGACCTCGAGGGCAACGCGCGCAAGGTGCTCGACGCGATGGCTGAGGGCGCAGCGCAGGGCTGCGACCTCGTGTGCGTCCCGGAGCTCGCGCTGGTGGGCTATCCGCCCGAGGACCTGCTGCTCAAGGACGGCTTCCTCGCCGACGCCCAGACGGTCCTCGACCGCGTGG